>Ga0209125_1002710_pt1 | contig 13150 bp, 11 predicted proteins | sample BarGraIncub1131A_FD_184503 | JGI IMG/M metagenome (GOLD analysis project Ga0209125, IMG submission 184503) | Arctic peat soil microbial communities from Barrow, Alaska - Barrow Graham LP Incubations 11-31A (SPAdes) (version 2) | ecosystem: Environmental > Terrestrial > Soil > Wetlands > Peat... | reverse complement strand
AGAGTCACAAGGAGCAACAAGACCTCAAGGCTGGATTTAAGGGCCGGCGACAAATCCTTCTCAGCGGCAAGCTGGTTTTTAACCCGTTCGATTGTTGCTTCTACGTCGAGATTGCCGATAGTCATTGTGCCACCCGTTGTTGAGATGGCACATAATAACACAGGTTTTCAGGGCCGATTTTTTGTTTCGAGGATCGCTCATGTCGCGACTAAATTCTCAAGGCGCTCCCGGGGCTGTGAGTGTATTTTCCCCTATGATAGACCGAGCACATTGCGCTTCAGTTGGGGGTTTCGTCGCACCATGGCAACGACTTGCCATTTGCTGTATTTTCACTAAAAACCGTGTCAAGAACTTTTTTCAAATATTATGCTGAATAGTTAACAAAAAACGGGTAATACTCCCCCTACATTTCTAAATTTTGCATATGGAAAATCTATATTTACCTGATGGTTCTGGAAGAATGGAGTGAATTATTTCGGTTTTTATTTCAGCAGACTCTCCGAATACTGATTTAAAGTATTTCACCAATTCACCAGCAGCATCATTATCAGCTATGGGACTTGGCACTATTCTGAGGAGTATCAAATCAATGGATTCTTGCACAATTTGCATTTGATTAATACCTGGAATCTTTGTCAATGAATTCTCAATCAGAGAAACTCCAGCAACGCGTGAACCATCATGCTTAACTAAAAAATCAGCAACTCGGCCGTTGACTTGCTCCATCAACGGCAACCCCCTGCCACAAGAACATTTTCTGTTACTTAGACTACCAACGTCCTCTATCTGATACCTGATAAATGGCATAGCCATATTCATTAGATCAGTTACTACAATTCGTCCTGGTTCTCCGTACGAAGGGGTACTCCCGTCATCTCTCAAAAACTCAATAAAGAGGTGTTCAATGTTCATGTGTAATCCCTCGTGTTTATCACATTCAGAGGCTATTAAGCTAACTTCTTCGCAACCATACCTGTCAGTGACTTTAACACCGAAAACAGCTTCAATCATACTCCTTTCGTGAGGTATAAGCATCATCGATGTTGACAATATTCCGCGTGGTTTAATATTATCAATATTTAAAATACGGACATAATTTGCAAGTATAAAAATTGAATGCGCATGACCAAATAAAAGAGTTGGCTTAATCTTATCCCATTGATCGGAAAAGGCGATAACTGTTTTCTCATTGACACACATTGTATCAAGGTGAATATGAGGCGTTAATAGGAGTTGTCTCAACTTATCTTTTACAGTGATTGGCAAATGTGGGTTTCCCCATACGGCAGCAATCGGTTCACCGACTTCCCATCCAGTCCACCTGTCATGACGACGAGCACATGCATTTCGCAACTCACTAATTTCTTCTGATATATAGATATCAAGGGACTTACCAGTTGACCCTCCGGTTTTACAATTTATCAGTTCTTCTTTATAATATCCATTACTTATCATCAAATTGGTATTATTTCTTATTTCTTCCTTTGTAAGGACCGGAAGTCTTTTAAATGCCTCAATTGAAATCGTTTTTTCAGGATCAAACATTGCTTGTTCAAATCTAGCTCGATAAAAGCCATTATTATGCCACACAAACTTTAGAAGGTTGTTAAGTTTATCAAGTTGGATATTTTTCAATTCAGCTTCAGACAGATACTGACTTTTCTCAAGTTGTTTCCAATATGCTATCAGTGGACTTTTACTATAAATAGAGTAAAGAGGGTCCATTAATGATTTTCTTATTCCGTTCAAAATGTTCATAAAAAAACCTGCCACCGTATAAAATCAGTTTGTATTAAGCAGTTGATAGTACTTGTCCATATGCGACATTGTCATATTCTGCATTGTGAATTTTCCCATAAAACTACTTCTGGCATGTTCACCTAAATCAGTTAAAAGCTTGCGATTTGAGAACATAATTCTCAATTTATCGACGATTCCTGCCACATCTCCAACATTAACCAAAAAACCGTTAGAACCATCAGTTATTAATTCGGGATTTCCACCAGTATTGGTGCAGATGACAGGCTTTCCGCATCCCAGGTATTCAATTATTGCATTTGATAATCCTTCTGACTCCGAACACAATACACATATATCAAAATCGCATACTATAGGTATGACATTATCAACATTACCAATAAAAATAATTTTATCATCTATATTCAAATCATGCGCGTACTGTCTAAGGTTGGTCTCTTCAGAGCCATGGCCGGCAAAAATCAGCTTCACATAGGGAAATTCTTTATTTATAATATGCAGAGCTTGAATTAGGTCTGTATGCCTTTTTATTTTATCAAGGTTTGCCACCATCCCTACAATTGAATATTTGCTGTCAATATTATAACCACCTCTCAACGTGCCTTTCTCAATATTCAAAAAACTTGATGTGTTTACCCCATTATAAATAACAGAAATCTTATCTAAAGAGAATTTTTCTTGTTTGTTGACATTCACTTTAATAGAATGACTATTAGTAATTATATGGTCAACAAAAATGTTGCTGATATAAAGGCAAGACAATTTGGCTTTTGTATACCAAAAGCCCATATCACGCCTGGATACAATAACTTTTGCACCACCAATTTTGCAGAAAACTGGTGCAATGATTGCGGCGTCGTTAAAATATATATGAACAATCTGAATACTATCTCGCCTAATTTTTATTGCAAGTTTAATCATTTTAAACAAGGTAATTATTGAAAGCAATTTGGTTATATTCAACACGTTGACAGGAAAAGGAAAGTGATGCATGCTTTTAGTAAATTCAGATGATCGCAACACGACTATTTCAGGTTGAACTTGTTCAGGTTTGAGAGACTCCAACAAATTTATAAACTGGACTTCAGTGCCACCCCCTTTTGGGCCCCTAAAGTCGTCCATAAGGTACATGAGTTTAATAGGTTCTTGAATTTTCATCTCGAAGGTCGCAAAATTCTGTATTTAAACTTTTCAAGCGTATCATATCTCCCAATCCCAAGTCTGCGAATTTTAAAAAAAGACTCGTTGAATTGCCAATAACCGGCCTGTGTTGTCACACTACTTTCAAAGCCGGATTGTTCAACCATTGCCAATACCTTTTCATCGTAATTACCATTAGGATATGAAAAATGGTCAACGGACTTAGATGTCCACATTTCAAGCAATTCTTTCGAATTTACAATGCTTTCCAAAGCTACCTCATTTGGGATATTTGGCAGCAAGCTATGGCAATGTGAGTGAGCCCCTATTGTCACTAAAGGTGATTTAGACAGTTCCTGTATTTTATTTGGGTCTAAATGTCTTAAAATTCCTTCTTTTACACAGTTGTGACCAAGTTGCATGTACATGGATTTAATCGCGAGGTCCCTATTATGTAATTTCATTGATTTGAGGTCTTCTAGGAGGGACTGTATTTTCACCCATTTTTTTTCTCCGTGATCACTGGATTTTATGAAATGGTTCTTCCCGTTGAAGTTGCTGAATTCAATTCGGCAATCCCTCTTACCCTGTAAAAGGTTAATAACTTCATCATACCAATTTATTCTATTAGTTTGGCATGCCTTTGTCGCTACATATATAGTAATTGGTATATTATTTAATTTTACAAAAGGATATACAACTTCATAATTGCCAATATATCCGTCATCAAATGTTATAACTGCATAGTTTTTATCAAGCGCTTTATTGGACTTAGCTAGCATAATTGCATCACAAATACTCACTATTGTGTAAGTTTTTAGTAAGTGCATCATTTGACTTTCAAATTCTGACTTCTTGACTACTGTCCATGATTCAATATCTTTATAGTCATCTTGAACCTCATGGTACATTAAAACCAATATTTTATTATTGGTTTTTTGATTCTTATTGATTGTAGATAACAGCTCGTATAATATATTTTCAATCATAACCATAGCTCCTTAAAGCTTTTCTTGTAACACAATGTGTATTAAAATCAAATTATGTTGGTCACGTACTCAGATGAACCTTTTTCAGAAATGATAGTTCCAGGAATGCCGACAACAATTGCATTATCATGAACCGATTTAGTCAAAACACAATTTGCGCCAATTGCTACATTATTGCCAATGTGAATCCCTCCGATAATTTTACTGCCAGGTCCAAAATACACGTTATCGCCAATGACTGGAACACCAGGTGTCTTCCCTCCATAGGCGGCACCGATAGTCACATCATGATTAATATTGCAGTTTTTGCCAATAACCGCCTGGTAATTTACGAAAACGCCACCATAGTGGCCAATGTAGAGACCAGGACCAATGTCGGTATTATAGGGTATGCTAATTCCAAATTTAAACTCATAACGCATTAGCACAAATCTAGCCACCAGGTACAATGGTACCCATATCCGGCCAGCTGATTTCAGGTAGCTTGCTGTTCGCATAACCAAAGTGTATTTAAAACCAGGATTGAGCGAATAGAACTTGAGCAACTCATAAACTCCAGGTTTGATATCATAGCGAGCTAGGTCTGACTTAATTAAATTTATATATTCGTTAGTTTTCATTTAGGCACAAGATATTTTTCAGTAAACCTTTATATGCTGGTATCCAAAATGGAGATATTGCTATGGCTTTGAAATACAATTGATATGACTGTTTCTTATCAATGTTTCTAAAGTAACTCCCCCTGTTACAGTAAGTATATGCATACATTTTATCAGTTTCAACGGTAGTTACGAAATTTGGGAAATTTGTTAAGAATTTATCTATTATCCTATCAGAGCACTTTTGCCGCTCAGTTGAATTCTTTGACATCTGCCCTGGATGTCCCATGCGATAATAAAAAAGTCGATCATCAACAAAGCCAAACTTATACATGGTCGAAATTCTCAGCCACAAATCCCAGTCAATACCCATTTTGAGGCTTTCATCAAATCCTTTAAAAACCGCGAAGCAATCCTTCCGAACAACAGTAGAAGAAAATTGCACAAAATTATCAAACAGGAGCCATTTAGTTACCATACCCTGTTGTGGTTTAAGGTAGGTACCATTCATTTCATAATCCAGTTCATCATTATTCTCGTCTAAGTACATCGCCCTGCAGTAGACAACGCCCACGTCTTTATCTTCGAAATAGGCCATTTGCTTTGTGATTTTCTCTGGGCACCAGAGGTCATCAGCATCGAGAAATGCAATAAAATCGCCACAACTTTGGTTGATACCAACATTTTTAGCTACAGCCTGCCCCCTATTTTGCTGTCGAATATAGGTAATTTTTGGATCATCTAGATAGGGAATAATCACCTGTTCGGTATCATCGGTGGACCCATCATCGACCACAATGATCTCAAGGTTCAGATAGCTTTGCTGTAGCGCCGAATCAACACATCGTCGAAGGTATTTGCCGTAATTGAAGCATGTAATGACGATGCTGACGAGAGGGTAGCTCTTAGGGGATTCCATACTTAGCCTCTTCTGTAGAACATGCCTTCGATAAGTAATTTAGAAACCTCACTTCTAACCAAGCTAAAAGTCACAATCAAGATTCTGCTAAAAATACAAATCCAATAATTAAATGGCCTTAGTTATGTTTGAGCAAACCAGCTGCAAGCAAGATGGTGCGGGCTAGGTTTCTGCAACTAGTGCATAGTCGCGACCAGCAGGAATTGCAATAAAGCGCCTGCACATCATATCGCAAAGCAAGCAGGTAATGCCCCTGATCGGCATGGTAACGTGCAAAAGCCCCATGACAGCCGGCAATGTACGCGTTTAGGTGTGCCCGAATCATCGGGTCCTGTCCACTATCCCTCAACCAGGTACGGGTGCGAATACCTTCAGACAGCATCTTGGACGGATTACCACTCATGTTGTTACCGTGCAACCGCCGCAAAAAACTGACCTTATTGATAATCCCAACCGGGGTGTGACGAGCCAGACGAAAGTAAAAATGAAAATCCTCACAGGCCTTGAGAGTAGGTTCGAAACCTACCTCGATCGCCAGCAGTTTTTTGCGTAGCATGAAGGCTCCGGTGATGCCAAAGTTCTCCTCTGACAATAGGGCGCCGGCTTTTTCAAGGATCAATTCTTCCTGCCCTCTTAGTAAGGGCCAGAGTCGGGGACAGGTCTGGAAATGCGAAATCGGATAGGGACCATCTTCGTTAAAATTCAGATAGTCGCTGAATACCAGACTGACATGTGAATGACGCTCAAGGAAGTCAACCTGTTGAGCTATGCGATCTGGTACCATAATATCATCGGCATCGATAAAACAGATAAGATCCCCCGAGGCGTGCCCGATGCCGGTATTTCGCGGGACAGCACAACCTCCGCTGTTCTTTTGGTAATAGTAACGAACCCGTGATCCGTATCCTTCGACAATTTGAAAGGTCTTATCAGTGGAACCGTCGTCAACAACGATAATTTCGATATTTTCGTAGGTTTGCGCAAGGATGCTGTCAAGGGTTTCGGCGATCAGATCTTGGGCGTTACACGCCGGAATGATTACTGAAACCAGAGGGTTAGTGCCCACAAAACGTCTCCTTGAAACTTAGCAAACGAGGGAAACTCGTGCACCAATTGATGCACCCGAGTTCGCGCTAGCCAATTTATACGGAAGTCAACTCGTTCTCTGTACCAGGCCCTTAGCCCCTCTCAGCCTGTCGATCAACACAGACGGCAAGGAGCAGACCAATAGATAAATCCAGTTTTTAATGATCAAAGGTTTCAGTGAAACGCAATGCAGCAATAATTCGCGTGTTTTCCTATAATTTTTATTATCGTAATAGTAACTGTAGGCGTAGTTTCTGTACTTGTTGTAACGGTAATCACTGACTATTTGGCCGAGTTTTTCTTTCGGTATACTCGCCACTGATTTGCAATCTTTAATCGCCTTTTCAAAGACATTTATGGTGGAATTGAGGCTAATGTCAAAGTTCTTAAGCAAATTTTCAGGATGAATTCTGTAGTGGACGCTTTTGTCAGGGGAAAAAACTATCTGACTCACGTCGGCAATTCTCAACCACTCGTCGTAATCGTCACAGCACAATATTTCGCGCCGCTCATCAAGAAAGCCCACGGTCTCGAGAATACTTCTCCTGATAATTGTGCAGGAGAAGGTGGTAATCCAGTTACGGATAAGGAAATCCTCGAATACCGAACCGCTCGGGAATTTTGATGGATACTCCTGGGGGATCGGTTTCCCGTCGCGGTCGATCAATTCGGGATAGCTGTAACCCATTGCACAGCCGGGATTTCGCTTCAGTATCTCTACTTTATTTCGCAGGTTGCCAGGATCCCAAATATCGTCATGATCCAGTAATGCTATAAATTCTCCATAGCTCATACGCAGCCCGAAATTGCGCGCCGATGCCGGTCCCTTGTTTTCCTGGCGGTAATACCTGATTTGGCCCATCACGGGGGCAAGCAGATCCTCGATCCGCTCCGGGGACCCGTCATCGACAACAATGATTTCGATGGGCGAGTACGTTTGCTGCAATACGGACGATATGGTGGATAAAATATACCTGCTCCCGTTGTAAGTAGGTATGATTACGCTGACTAAGTCTGTTTGTGTCAAACTGTCATCCACGAGGTTTGCCCTTGTCAATAGACCATCTATCTTGGTAATATGCCGAAAACCAGTCTGGGATTACGAGCAAAATCAGACGGGGGAGCCTGTCAACATTTCTCCTGTTTCTGGCGATTTCCTATCCAGCCAGTAACATACCCGTGCGGGCGAACCAATGACAATGGTATTGGCTGGTACATTTTTAGTCACTACAGAGTGTGCAGCAACGATGGAGTTGTCGCCAACTATGACTCCCGGCTGGATATGCGCGAATCCTCCGATCCATACATTGTTGCCAATCGTGACAGGCTTAATTTCGTTATTCGAAACAGACATATGCTTTATCCGCTTATCAGGATCAAGTGGATGCCCGTTATGATCATAAATAAGAACAGACAATGCTATTAAGCAGTCGCTACCTATTTTCACGGACTGTCTCGAATTAATGGTGCAGTTTACTCCGAACGACGTCCGTGCTCCGATCTTTATCTGGGCATTGGTATAGGAAATAAGCTCGATAGGCCCATAAATTGTGACATCGTCACCGATCTCAACCTGCCCGGCTCCAGGTATATGGGGCCTGCCAATGGGTTCCCCAAGCGTGAAACCTTTTCCAATCTGCGAACATCTGGCTTGATAGAGTTTGCCATAATAAAAAGACTTGAACTTATTTTTGTTCCAAATATAGGACTTGTCAAAACGATTGATCAGGTCAGTAAGCCTGTTATTAGAATTTACCATAGGCCCTCCTAAGACCTCCCTGAGTTATATCACGCCTTGGTACTGCCTTTATATTTTTTGGGTGTGAGACATTCATGACATTTTTCGATTAATCTATTGGACAAGCTAGTTAAGATATGCGATGCCAATTGTTTTGACGTCAGAAGGACACTGGGCCGGACGCAAAGAAGTATATAGTTTTTTAAACTCCACCGCAAGAAATCGGTTGTCATATCCTTCTTGACGGCCTCATTTCTAAATAAATTTAAATACGGCATCAACTCATCCAAAGCCAGGCCATTTTTAAAATAGGTAGAATAATTATTTTGGAGGTTGGAGAAACTTCTATCTATTTGATACTGATCATTGGTTAAGATATAATACTTTGCCAGTGCTATTTTGCCGCAATGGTATATGTAGTAGTTTCTTATAATAAGGGACCAGAACTTCATTTCTTCATTCTCAGTAACAGTCACGTTGTTATCTTTGAATCTGTATTCTCCAGTCAACTCGTCAAGCTGCTTGAACTTATGTGACATCGCCAATCTCAGCCAGAGGTCCCAATCTTCGAATTTGGTTATCTGCTCATTAAACAACCCGACTTCAGAAAGGCAGCTCCGCCTCAGCATGATGTTCAGCGTCGATATAAAATTGGCCTGGAGCAGCCTGTCCTTGTCAAAGCCGCCTTCAGGTTGCAGATCATACCGCTTGCGGGAAGTTTCCTTGAAAGAATTCTGTTCAATGTTGCCATAAACGCGGAATGAGTTGGTATAGGCCGCACCATAGTCAGGATTTTGGTCAAGAAAGGCAACCAAGGTGCTCAAATGATGACTGTAGTATATATCGTCGTCATCGAGAAACGTGACATACTCCCCCTCTGACATACGGATCCCTTCATTTCTTGCTACAGATGGCCCGCTACGAGTAGGCAACCTCTTATACTTAATGTTAGTCCGGGCGAAAGAAGCGATCACCGATTCGCTGTTTTCAATACCGGCATCATCGATTACTATTATTTCAAAATCCTTGAACTCCTGGCCGGTTATGCTGCTGAGGCATTGACGCAACTCGTTTGGTCGTCCGCAGGTCGGCACAATCACACTAACCTTGTATCTGGCCTGATTGAACCGCCCCCCCTCGGTCCCCGCGACGCGGGACTTTACGTTTTGAACCAGCGTTGCTATCGCGCTTTGGGTCGGTTCTGCCAGGAGTGACTCGTAAAAGCACAAATTGGCCGGATAGGGTTTGTTCCTTTCAAGGTAGACGAACCCTATCGTATTTAAAATATGGACCTTGTCAGCAATAGTCTTGCTATTCTTGTACAGATATCTGAGAAGCTTTAAACTATCGCAGGGGCTATCGCTTATAGGGGTGGCCGTTTCAATCATAAGAACAATTTCTCACTGATGCCGGGCACTGCAGATGGATCGTCAAAGAAATTATTTTCAATATATAATGGAGCAGTTTCCTTTACATAGCAGTACCCGGTCTTGAGTGGATCGCTTGCTATCACATTGAATCGGCAAGCACCCTCAACATAATCAAGGTATTTGACACCAGGGACGCCAAGCATCACATCCAGCAGATACTCTCCAGTGGAAAATGGAATTTTCGGAATATGGCAATAAACTACCCCACGTGACTTGGAAAGGTCCGGCACAAAGGTTTTCTCCCCCATCGGAGAAGACGAGGCATATACAAGAGGCTGCCCGCTGGAAGAGTCCCGGAAGATCCATTCCAAGGAGAACCGATTTTCGAATGACATGCGCTCGTAGGTGACTTCAATTAAAACATCATCAGACGTTTCACCCTGGTTGATCGCCCCGGAGGTCATATTCTTGATTTGCACATCGACTATTTTCATGCCGTCAGGAAGGTTTCTCTCCCGCCTGGGTTTGTTTGCCACGGGCAAATCGTCATTTCCATCGGAAGCGGAGGCAAGGAAGGTATTGACGACGTCGTTCGTTATCCCCTCCTGCACGACCTCACCTCCCTGCAACAATACTGCCCGGTTGCAGAGGTTTCGAATGGCCGCCATGTTGTGGCTTACAAACAGTATGGTCTGGCCGCTCCTGCCAGCCGACTCCATTTTCTTCATGCATTTTTTCTGAAATTGCAAGTCACCGACCGCCAGCACCTCATCGACAATGAGAATTTCTGGCTCAAGGTGAGCCGCCACCGCAAATGCCAAGCGCACATACATGCCACTTGAATAGTGCTTGACCGGAGTATCGAGGAATCTCTCAGTTTCAGCGAAGGCGACGATTGCGTCGAATTTTTGCCGAATCTCGACCCTTGTCATGCCGAGGATGGCACCGTTAAGGAATATGTTTTCGCGGCCGGTAAGGTCAGGGTGAAATCCGGTCCCTACCTCAAGCAGACTGGCAACCCTGCCTTTTATCCCGACGAAACCCTCGGTGGGATCCGTGATCCGGCTCAAGATCTTTAAAAGGGTGCTCTTGCCCGCACCGTTTCGTCCGATTAGACCCAATACGTCGCCGCTTTTGATGTTGAAGGACGCATTTTTCAAAGCCCAGAAGGTTGTTTCATCATCACCGACCGTTGGCCCGGAGCTAAGGCTTTTAAAGCGACGGATCGGTGCCTTGAGAGCATCTCCGAGTTTGTCCATCAGAGTGTCATGACGTATTCCCTTGACACCGATCGTGTATTTTTTCCCCAAACCCTCGACTGTTAAGACATTGCTCACGAAAAAACCCTCTCGAAGATGATTTTATATTATGTCAGCGAAACGGCGCTCAGCCGCATTAAAATACAGCAGACCGCACGCGACCAAGGCTAGAGAGACCGCCAGGGATATGCCAAGGCTGGCCCAGTCGAACGGTTTCCCGAAGAAGGCGGAACGGCAGCCGTCTATCATGCTGGACATGGGGTTAAACGCCAGCAGCCAGCGCCATTTTTGGGGAACGATGCTGACCGGGTATATCACCGGCGATGCATACATCCACAACTGGATCAGGAAGGGGGTGATGTATTTCACATCCCGGTAGGCGACGCTGAGCGTAGCGAGCAGAACCCCCATTCCAACGGAAACCAGCAGGATCATTAGCATGAGTGGAGCGAGCATCAGCACGCTTACACCGGGATAGATATGGTAGTAGGCCATCATGCCAAACATTATCACCAAAGAGATCGCCAAATCCAGTATGCCGGCACCCAGAGAAGATAACGGGACGAGGATGCGGGGGAAATAAATCTTGCTGATCATATGGGCTTCGCTGTGCAGACTGGTGCTCGCCCTACCCAGACCGTTGGAAAAAAAAGTCCACGGCAGCAGACCCGCATAGACGAAAATTGGATAAGGAAGATTATCGGAGGGGACCTTCACTAGCGAACCGAAGAAAACGCTGAACACCACCATGCTGACAAAAGGCTGGAAGATGGCCCACGCGGCGCCCAGTATGGTCTGCTTGTACCGGACTTTAACGTCGCGCCAAACGAGTATGTATGCCAGTTCCCTAAAAGCCCAAAGGTCGTGCCAGCCGATCTGGCTGAAACCTTTACGCGGCCTTATTATGGTATCGTAAACACTATTCACCACTTATCCTCTCGATGCATCTTAGTATCATGAATTCATAAACCTAGTCAGATACCTCCGGCAAAGCCGGGGCCTTGAAAGACGTGGGCCGCTAAAAGCGGTTGGTAAACCATTGCCACCTAAAGGTGGCCCTACTTAGAACATATTAAGCTGGTCAAGACGTTTGTCTTCCTCTGCCTACTTCTGTATGTCGATGCGCACGGCATCCTCAGCGGCACCGACCGTGATGGCAAAGTATCTTTACGCCCAGAAGCTTTGACCAGTAAAATTTGTGCGACGTTCAACGAAGTTTCAGGATATTGCTATTGCACTTTTGCCCTTGATGTAACCGAAGACATTTGATACTGAGTATTTTGGCGGAATCGAGATCAAGAAATGTACGTGGTCGGACCTAAGATGCCCCTCCAAAATCTCGCAGCCCTTTGGCAGTTACAGACTCATTGCCGGTCATCGTGATAGTGAGCGGATTGGTCGCCCCAGTTGCACCGCCACTCCAGCCACTAATTACGTAACCTGTGTTGGGCACGGCAGTCAGCGTCACCAGCGCTCCGGAATAATAACTGACTTGGCTCGGGGAGGCGCTCACGCTTCCAGCGCCGGTTGGGTTCACACTGGAGGTCAGGCTGTACGGGTTTAGCGACGCGGGGGTTCCGAACACCTGAATCTCGGAAAGCCCGACATTGATGGTTCTGCTGCTTACTCCGGTCACCGTCATCCTCAACCCGGTAATCACCCTGGCGGGGAAGTTGTACGTCGTAGCGGTACCGTCGTTGTTCAGAGGGCCGATAGCTATGCTGCTGCCGTCGCTGAAGGTTATCGTTCCACTGGTGATCTGGTCGTCAAGGTTGGGCCGGTCGTAGAGGATTATCTGGTTCACCGTATAGGGAGCCGTCCAGGCGAGATTAAGCCACGCCTCCACGCCCTGCCCGTTGCTCGCCCACTCAACGGTGTAATTGCCCGGACTCCCGCCGATCACCCCATCAATCGTCTTTAGCGCCAACTGCCCGTACTGCGGTGTTTCGGAAGAAGCCGTCGCCGTCGCCAGGGCGCCTATGTTCGAGGGCTGCGAGGATACGGAAAGGGCTACCCCTCGAGTGGTGCTGCCGCTTCCGTTAGTTACGTTGGTGAAGGTCACCGTGTCGCTATAGGAGCCCACGGCCAGACCTGCCGCATTCGAGTTGATGGAAACGGTCACCGTGGTCGTGGCACCCGAAACCAGGCTCCCGCTCCCCTGGGAGAGCGATACCCAGGGCTGGGTTGCCGATGCGCTCCAGTTCACCGGACTGCCGCCGGTGTTTAGCAGGGTGTAGCTGGCACTGGACGGGGTGAACGGACCGCCGGGAGTCCCGGAAGCCGAAAGAGCGG
>Ga0209125_1002708_pt1 | contig 13163 bp, 14 predicted proteins | sample BarGraIncub1131A_FD_184503 | JGI IMG/M metagenome (GOLD analysis project Ga0209125, IMG submission 184503) | Arctic peat soil microbial communities from Barrow, Alaska - Barrow Graham LP Incubations 11-31A (SPAdes) (version 2) | ecosystem: Environmental > Terrestrial > Soil > Wetlands > Peat... | reverse complement strand
TCCCTTTAATTTGTAATACCTATTTTTAGACATGAGGTCTACGACCATGTTTTTATATTATCACAGGCATTTCCTATTGGGAATGCCTGAGTAGTAACAAAAAATTAATAGAATATGATATAGAAACAGTAATTTGTTATCATGGTGGTTTGTATAATGAAAATGCTAACCAACGAATTGTAGAATTATCAAACTAGTAACAATATGGTAGTATAATATAAATATTTAGAGTAACTATTTTTAAATTTTATATTATACTATTTTTTTAATTCCTGTTTTCCATTCACTTTACTTTTAATATCCATTTTGAAAGTAGATTTAGCTTCAGCTGTAGTAAAATATACATTTCCTTCAACTTTAGCGTCTATTAACTTAAAGTTCTTTGATGAAACATAAAGGTCACCTTTGAATGTTCCATATTCTATACTGGTTTGAGGACTATTAACAGTTAATTTTGGCACAGTCAATGTGAATCTGTTTTTATCTTCTTTTTGGCCATATAGATCTATCTTACGTTCGACAATATCTTTACCAATGGAATCTTTTTTACCATTTGTATACTCACCGTTAACAACAAGATTTTTATCGATAGTTAGACTTTTGGTTATTGCAATAATCCATGTACCTTCGTTACTTATAGCCTTTTCAAAATCAGCTTCGGTACTTACCATTGAAACTGTTTTTACTAGATTCGGAGTAGATTTAGGTATTGTTGGTTTCTGTGGCAGTGGGTGTTGATTAGTACATCCTAAGAAATATGCAGTTAATATAAGTGTTGTAAATAATATGATTTTCGACTTCATTAGAAATCCTCCCCGTAAGACAAATAGTTTTTATTTTACATGTATTAAGTAGAATTTAATATTTTTATCTCCCCAGCCTAAATCCCAGGGCACATGATATCTTTCAATAGTATGAGTATTAACAAGAGGATAACCATGAGAATCAAAACTAGTAACAATAGCGAAATGATCTATATCACTACCTTTGGCATAACAGATAAGATCACCTATATCCAATTTCTGTATTGCACCACATGGATAGCCAGGTATGCGAGAATTTAATTCCTTAAATGTTCCTTTTCCCACTATTTTCCCCCTGCCACTATAAGTCAAATATTTTTTAAATGCGTCAGCATTAACCCATGCTGAACTCCCGTAAGCCCCTTCATATTTTTTGTAAGTACAGTGCCAAACGCCATCAAATCGTAGACCACCACCTTCTTTATCTCCCATTGATTGAGATACGTAATTAGTGCAATTTCCACCAATACCGGTATAGTTTTTGTATATCTTATTATATTTCGTTGGATTTCCACTTGCCCATGGTATTCCACAGTATTTGTCCGCATATTTAACAGCATTTATTTTGTCATATTGACCTTTGGTAGCAACCTTGATTTCAGATGGTATTTTAGGACAATTCTCTAGTATATAAATAGGATTTTTAGCAGCATTAAGCTTGAGGCCTTTTATTTCCCCCGAATATGATTTTAATGCATCTTCAAAACAATCTAGATACCAATCAGAGTAAATTATCCATTTCCCTTCTTTTTTTATTAGTTCGATGGAGTGTGTTAATCCTACTCCAAAGATATTTTTTGTAGGTGCTATATCATTTTTATAAGCATACTCAAATTTGTAATATTCATCAACCAACAAGCGAAGCCCTCTTTTTGTATTAGTTATTCTTTTGATTTTGGGAGTAGATTCAACTTTTATAAAATTCATATCTCTTTTAGTTGACCAATCATTAAAATAACTAAGTCTTTTCACTTCGTGCTCTAAACTCCACTTCCCAGGCTTTTGAGATGTATCGTAATAATTAGGGAGATTAGTAATATCTTTAGTAATAAACATGGAGCAACGTTCTTTATAAATGTTTTCGAGTGTTTTTGTAATTTCAACTTTATCAATTTTATCAGAATCTACAATAGCTATTGTTGAAATTGACATATTTTTATTGATATAAAAATTATTTAATTTATAACAAAGCAAACTTATTAATAAACCAAAAGAAAAAATAACAATAGAAATACGAATTTTTCGAATAGGTTGCTTCATAAATTTATACACCTCCAAGCTATTTGTATTGAAAAAAAAGGAATTAATTTAGTATTCCACAATAATTGGATTTCTTGCAAAAATAAAAGAAGAGTTAATTTGAAATTTTGGATAATTGTTCATCAAAATATAATCAGTTGTTTAAGAATTTTTGTGTTACGGTTTCTCCAATCATCAAAATGTAATTTATTTCTATTAAATTTCAAGTGCAATTTTTAACATCATGAATATAATAATACTGTAAAGTGATTTAAGGAGATGAAAATTAATGGCTTACAGTGTTAGAGAGTTATTGGCTAGACTAATAAAGTGTGAAGCTGGTGGAGAAGGAGAAAACGGAATGAAAGTTGTTGCTTCTGTAATTATGAACAGAGTAAATGTAGCCTCTGATGAGTATCTTAGGACAGGTCAAGGTGATTTAAGAAAAGTTATATTTCAATCAGGACAATTTGATTGTGTATCCTCTGAACTTGCTGGAGTATCTAATCCACAAACCATCTGGGCAAGTCCACTAGATCAGATACATTATAATATTGCTGATTGGGCTATAGCTGGCAATAGATTATATACAACTGGTGAATCATTGTGGTACTTTAATCCTTTTTTACCAGGTTGTCCATATAAATTTCCGTTTAATGGTAGTGGTACATTTCAAACGAGTGTAGTTAGTCATTGTTTTTACAATCCCACAGCACTCTATTATAAAACTAGATGATAATTTTTTGAAATATATGGTGAGGTAAGTATTATATAAATTAACTATTGATTTTTTAATACTCAATTTCTTTGTTTAAACAAATGGTGATATATAGTGGTATCGAATTTAGAATTAATAATATAACTAATGTCTTCTTATATTGCATTAAATTCCACTTATTAAATAGGCTATTTTAGATAATAATATCTGAAATGTTGAAATCTCAGAATGGAATTAGCTCTATAATAGGAATTAAGCCAACAACAATAAGATTGCCTTCAGGCAGTAGTAAACATTTAACTAATGCTTTTTTGGAAGAACTTCATGTTTATAAGTTTAAAGTATACGATTGGAATGCTGTCATGTCAGATGGAGTTAATTACAAAACTCCTGCTGATAAGTTGTATAGAGAAGCAACAAAAACTACAGTTACGGAGCATCCTATAATATTGCTTATGCATTGTGATTATATGCATAAAAATACTTGTAAGGCACTACCTAGAGTAATAAAATTTTATAAGGATAATGGATATGAATTCAAAATCATTAATGATAAAACACCTGAAAACTACTTCCCTATTAAAAATAATAAATAATTCATCTGGAAACACGAGAGTTAATCACATTAATATCAATAAGGAACGAGAGTTTCCGAATCGACTTAAATAGTAAAGGAGATATTAATTATGCAAAAAACAAAAATGGTTTTTACAATTGGTCCTGCTAGCGATAGTATAGAAATATTGACAAAACTCATGGGTATAGGAATGAATGTTACTAGACTTAATTTTTCACATGGTACACATGGGGATCATAAAATAAAAATTGATCTTATAAAAAACATTAGGGAAAAACTTAATAAATCTGTTGCTATAATGCTTGATATTAAAGGCCCGAAAATTAGAACTCACAATTTTGATGGAGATAAAGTCCTAATTGATAAAGGACAAAAGTTCACCTTTAGTTGTGGTAAAGAGATACTCGGAAATAAAGAGAGATGTTCTGTTTCTTATGACGGTCTTTGCTATGAGCTTAAGACAGATGGTACAATTCTTGTGGATGACGGGCTTCTTGAATTTAGAATCAGTTCAATTGAAGGTACTGAAATAAATTGTATAGCCATAAATTCCGGTTATATAGGAAATCATAAGGGAATAAATGTTCCTAACGTATCTATTGGTCTTCCTGCAGTAACTGACAAAGACAAATTAGATTTAATATTTGGGTGTGAACAAGGGGTTGATATCGTAGCCGCTTCTTTCATAAGAAAAGCAGACGATGTATTAGATGTTAGAAAGATACTTAATGCAAATGGTGGCGACCACATCCAGATAATCTCAAAAATTGAAACACAAGAAGGCGTAGATAACATAGATTCTATAATTGAGGTTTCTGATGGTATTATGGTTGCTAGAGGAGATATGGGGGTGGAAATACCAATTCAAAAGGTTCCTATGGCTCAAAAAATGATAATACATAAATGTAATAAGGCAGGTACTCCAGTTATAACTGCAACCCAGATGTTAGATTCTATGATTAGAAATCCAAGACCTACTAGAGCTGAAGCTTCAGACATAGCAAATGCTATTTTTGATGGTACTGATGCAATCATGCTTAGTGGTGAGAGTGCTAATGGTGACTATCCATTGGAATCTGCTTTAATTATGTCTAAAATAGCCATTGAGGCAGAGGCGAATATTGATTTTAGAGCCGCTTTAAATGAAATAAAACATGGATCTATAGGTAATATATCAGATGCTATAAGTCTTGCTACATGTACTACAGCAGATGAATTAAAGGTATCTGCAATAATAACAGCAACACAAAGTGGCCATACTGCTAAAATGGTATCAAAATATAGACCAAGGTGTCCAATTATTGCTGTAACACCTAGTAGTCAAGTTGCAAGAAGTCTATCCATCAATTTTGGAGTGCAGACTATAATTTCAATAAAATTAACGTCTACAGATGAATTGATGGCAGATGCAGTTGAAAAATGCTTATATGCAGGATATATAAAAAAAGGTGACGTTGTCATAATTGCAGCAGGTATACCTGTTGGTAAGTCTGGTACTACCAATATGATGAAAATACAAGAAATTTAAAATAAAGTTTAAAAAAATAAAGACTTATGTTAATAGGTCTTATTTTTATGTTATGCAAAAGATGCAGTTAAATATTAATAAGATGGCCTTAAAAAACATCGATGAATTTCTATATTATGTTAAGGATATTTTGGTATCCTAAACATAAATAAAGATACATATTATCCTGCAATACTGACAAAAAATATTTTGCTATAATGATTGACAAAATGTTTTTTGTCAAATATCATTGTAAATATAAGGAGTTTTCAAATTGAGTATAAAAAAGTGGATGAAGAATTACAGGAAATAGTTAAAGAGATTATTGAAGAAGTCAATTAAACATTCATTACTATAATAACGATATAAAATTGTTCTACATCGTTATTAAATATGTTACTATTATTAGGGTAGTTAAAATAAAACAACTAGATAATGTAGGATAATCCATTTTAATAAGCTATTTAGATGTTATTTAAAATACATAATATAAAGGAGACCTGGAATAATGCTCAATATAACAAAAGAATATCTTCAAAAAAAGTATAAAATAAGTCCAAAAACCATAGGACTCTATGATAAAGCAATGCAAGATGTGCAAGGGGAGTTTGAAAATCTTGATGAAATAAGGGAGTTTAATCAACTCAAGGTTTTGACCGCGCTACAAGATGAGAGAATTAGTGAATCTCATTTTACAAACTCTTCTGGATACGGTTATGGCGATATAGGAAGAGACTCATTAGATAAAGTGTATGCAAGAATCTTTAATTGTGAAAGTGCTCTTGTACGGCCGCATTTCGTAAATGGAACACATGCAATAGGGGCAGCATTATTTGGTAATTTAAGACCTAACGATACTATGCTTTCTGTATGTGGAACGCCTTATGATACACTTCTTAACATAATAGGTATTAGCAATATGAAAGATATAGGGTCACTGAAGGATTATGGCGTAAAATATAAGCAATTAGAATTAAATAATAAATCTAAAGTTGATATTGACCTCATGAAAAAAGCATTAGTTGAGGATAAGTCAATAAAGCTACTTCATATTCAAAGATCAACTGGGTATGGATGGAGAAAAGCTTTATTAATTTGTGAGATAGAGGATATTATAAAAGCTGCTAAGGCTATAAATCCAAATGTAATTTGTTTTGTAGATAACTGTTATGGTGAATTTATCGAAACTACGGAGCCTACAGATGTTGGTGCAGACTTAGTTGCGGGTTCTCTAATAAAAAATATTGGTGGTGGAATTGCACCTACAGGTGGATATATTGCAGGTAAAGAAGAGTACATACTGCAAGCGTCATATAGACTAACCATTCCAGGGATAGGAGGAGAATGTGGATCTACGTTTGGAGTTATGAGGTCTTTATTTCAAGGACTATTCCTAGCACCACATGTAACAATGGAAGCATTGAAGGGTGCTATTTTCTGTGCAAGGATAATGGAGCTTGCAGGATTTGAAGTTCTTCCTAAGTACACTGATAAAAGAAGTGATATAATTCAAGCAATTAAATTTAATAATAAGGAAATGTTAATTAATTTTATCAAGGGGATACAAGCAGGTTCTCCAATTGATTCTTTCGCTCAATGCGAACCGTGGGATATGCCAGGATATGAAGATAAGGTTATAATGGCAGCAGGTGCATTTATCCAAGGCTCATCTATAGAATTATCTGCTGATGCTCCAATTAGAGAGCCATATATAGCGTATTTACAGGGCGGATTAACTTTTGATCATGCTAAAATTGGAATACTTATAGCGCTTTCAAAAGTTATTTAATTTAGAAATTAAATACTATTTAGAGCATTACTTATAATAGTTACTTTTCATACATAACAATGAAGCAAAAGAGACCTGCAGATGTTAAAAATATTGCAGGTCTCTTATGTATAGTAAATATTAAAAAGTGCATATTAATACTTTCTGTAAATACCCACAAGTACACCCAAAATTGTGCAGTCATTAAGTATGATAGGGGACATGGATGAATTTTCAGGCTGAAGCCTTATATGACCTTTTTCTTTAAATAATCTCTTAATAGTTGCTTCGTTATCGATAAGGGCTACAACTATATCGCCATTTTTAGCGGAATTAATTTTTTCGATTATTGCCAAGTCTCCATCTAATATTCCTGCTTCAATCATACTGCTACCAGAAACTTTGAGCATAAACAGCTCGTTATTGGTTTTAGTAAAGTTTAAAGGAATAGTAAAGGTATCTTCAACATTCTCAACCGCGAGTATTGGTACTCCAGCTGTAATTTTTCCTATAATGGGTATATCTATTAATTCTTTTCTTGCAACAGAATCCTTTAATAATTCAATTGCGCGAGGTTTTGTAGGGTCTCTACGAATATATCCTTTTTTCTCCAATCTTTCTAAATGACCATGAACAGTTGAGGTGGATTTTAATCCCACAGCCACACATATTTCTCTTACTGAGGGTGGATATCCTTTTAATTGAACTTGATCTTTTATAAAGTTATATATTTCACTTTGCTTATCTTTCTTTTGAGTTAACATGGAAACACCTCTCATTCGTAACAAAATTATACCATATAAAAAGTATAACATCAAACCTATGTTCTACTTTTAGGCAAAAAGTATAAGTAAATAACTATAGTACATAAGACAATAGAATAAATTATAAGTATTTGATTAATGATACCTTATTTGTTATAATAGACAATTATAAGAGTATCTGAAATAAACGTAGCGGGGTGTTGTATGTCCAAATATTGTATATTTAATAATAAAAAAATTTGTAATGATTGTGGAGAATGTGATATCTGCGAATTAAATTCAAATAAGAAATGTAATAATTGTGGCAAATGTTTAGAACTTGAAGGCTATGATGTTAAGGCTATAAAAATTGATGAAGTTTTTGAGGATTCGGTAACTGAAAAGTTAGAAGAAAATATTTATAATAGCTCTGAAATTGATGCAAATGATGCCGTGAAAGATAATACAGAAAACAAGAATGATGAACTTGCAAAAATTGAAGATTATGATTCATTTTTAGCTGAGGAAAAACTTTCAAAGTTAAACAAAGATAAATATATACCTGAAAATAATGAAGTTTGGGAATTTATAGATGATATAGACGGGGCAAAAGAGTTACTTGAGGATGAAGAAGATAACTCAGAATTTCTTCAAGAAGAATTTCCAGGACTTATAAGACTAAAAAAGATATAAACAGACGACTGTAATTTCCTTGGATTGATGAATAATAAAAAAGTATATATTACCATGATTATGGTAATATATACTTTTTTATTATTCATCAGAAAGGGGATTTGACTTAACCGCATTTCGTAATTTTTCATTATCTACATGGGTATATATTTGAGTAGTAGATATGTTTTCATGCCCTAAAATTTCTTGTAAACTCCTGATATCTACTTTGCCATAATTGTACATGAGGGTAGCCGAGGTATGTCTTAATTTATGAGGAGTATACTTGTTTTTATTGAGTCCTGCATCACCTATGTGTTTTTTTACAATTCTTTCTACAGTTCTTTTGTTTATCCTTCCATACTTTCCGCTAATGAAAAGGGCATCCTTATCCTCAGTATGAATTTTATCTATGTTCGTATTTCTAATAGGCAAGTACTTATAAATTGCTCTCAATGAAGCTTTGTTTAAATAAATGGTTCGTTCTTTATTTCCTTTTCCAATAATAGATAATGTGTCATCTTTCATATCAGCTAAATTAATACTGCAAAGTTCTGACAGCCTTATACCACAGTTTAAAAATAATGTAATAATGCAATGGTCGCGAATAGAATGCTTATCTCTAGATATTGTAGCTTCGAGGAGAGTCTTGCTTTCAAGTAAAGTTAAAAAAACGGGACTTCTCTTACTAAGTTTTGGTGACTCCAAATCTATTGAGGGGTCTATAGTTATCACTTTAGCCTTTGTAGTTAAGTACTTAAATAGGGACTTTATAGATGCTATTTTTCTTGCTTTAGCATAGTTACCGTTAGCTCTAAATTTACCAAGATAGGAGACAAATGCATAAAGATCTTGCAGTGTAAGTGTTTTTAATGTATCTAAGGTAAAGTCACTTATAATAATTTTCTCAAGCGGCAATGCCTTATCTGAAGGTACAAAACCTTTATACATTTTTATGAACTTTAATAATAATGATAGATCAGCAGTGTAAGCAATTATAGTATTAATTGAACAACCTTTAATAGTAGATAAATAATTAAAATAATCATTTAGGAACTTTGGAATTTCATTATTATAAATACCATTTATATAAGATTTCATGATTACCTCCCAAAAACGTAATAATGTCGTGAAACTTACATTTCACGACATTATTATACTACAAAAGAGGGGGGCAAATCATGCTTATTTGAAATATATTTAAATTTGTTTTTTATTTTTATGAAAATCCTTATGATATATTCATTTTTACATAATAGCTTAAGATTATTTCGTTAAAAAATAGTTAAAATTAAGAAGCTACCAGTTTTGCATTACTGATAGCTTCTTGTAATCAATTAATATCAAATATTATACGTTTATAGAAGTTTCTACGCCAATTGCATCTTTGTTGGCCTCTATTATTGGTTTTACATATTCATCAATAAAATCTACTACTTGACTTGGAGCTCTACCAACAAACTTAATTGGGTCAATTATAGCTAGAATCTCTTCTCTTGACATTAGAAAACTCTTATCATTTATAATTCTTTCTATAAGATCATTGTTTAATCCTTCTTCTTTAACGCGTTTTGCCGCATCCATAGAATGAACTCTAATGTTCTCATGAAGTTCTTGTCTGTCCCCGCCCCTTTTAGAAGCTTCCATAAGGATATTTTCTGTAGCCATAAATGGAAGTTCATGATTTACATGAGCAGTAATTACTTTTTCATATACTACCATGTTTCCGGCTATATTCATATATAAATTTAAGACTCCATCAAGTGCGAGGAATGCTTCAGCTACTGATATTCTCTTATTAGCTGAATCATCCAATGTTCTCTCAAACCATTGTGTTGCAGCTGTTATAGCAGGATTTAATGAATCTACTATAACGTATCTTGATAGAGAACTAATTCTCTCAGAGCGCATAGGATTTCTTTTGTATGCCATTGCAGATGATCCAATTTGATTTTTTTCAAAAGGTTCTTCTACTTCTTTCATGCTCTGAAGTATTCTTAAATCATTACTAAATTTATATGCACTTTGAGCTATTTCTGATAATGTATTTAGTATTATAGAGTCTACTTTTCTAGAATAAGTTTGACCAGTAACTGGATATGTATCCTTAAAACCCATTTTATTTGCTACGTATTTGTCTAAGTCTTTTACTTTTTTCTCATCATTCTCAAATAAGTTCATAAAACTAGCTTGAGTTCCTGTAGTTCCTTTAACTCCTAGTAACTTAATACTATCAATTACGAAGTCCAAATTCTCTAGATCCATTATAAGATCTTGAATCCATAGAGTTGCTCTTTTACCTACAGTAGTTAATTGAGCTGGTTGCAGATGAGTATAACCCAAAGTAGGAACATCTTTATACTCTAATGCAAATTTTGAAGATTTACTAATTACATTAACCAATTTCTTCTTAATTAAATATAAAGCCTTTTTCATTATTATTAAGTCTGTATTATCGCCAACATAGCAGCTAGTAGCCCCTAAATGAATTATCCCCTTTGCATTAGGACATTGGACTCCATATGCATATACATGGCTCATTACATCATGTCTTATTTCTTTTTCTTTTTTTTCAGCAACTTCATAATTTACATTATCCACATAAGATTGAAGCTCTTCAATCTGAGCCTGCGTAATGTTAAGTCCTAATAACTTTTCGCCTTCTGCTAAGGCAACCCAAAGCTTTCTCCAAGTTATAAATTTCATATCATCAGAAAATAAATAACTCATTTCTTTTGATGCATATCTACTGTTTAATGGTGTATTATAAGTATTTCTCATATTCTGCCTCCATACGTACATATTAAGATATAAAACAAATTTCTTTCATATTATAACATACAATATCATGAAAAGTAACGAAAATGTTCGTATAAATTACTTGTACTTATCGTAATATCCTTTGGTGCCTAAATTTATCTACTTTATATTATATTCGTTATGTAAAAAATATTAGTTAGTTCTAAAATGTTATATTTTTAATATAATTTATACAAATAGAATAATTATAATCGTCTGGGGGGATAATTATGTATAAACTTAAAAATATAGACAAACTGTCATTCATACTTGTATTAATCGGTGCTTTAAACTGGGGACTTTTAGGGTTATTGAATTTTAATTTAGTTAGTGCCATCTTTGGAACTATTCCATTCCTAGCTAGAATAATATATATTTTAGTAGGGTTGTCTGCTGTTAATATTATTGTTTTCATATTTAGGAGTAAAAAGGACTAGCTTATACTCTATCTATTAATATTTGAGCTTCTATACAATAATATTAGTAGTAAAAATACTCCATACATTGTTATGGAGTATTTTAATCTAAGCAATTATAATCCAAAATCATCCTCTTTAAAATTATAACTCTTTTGAAATTGATATTCATTTAAATTTATAGTTTCATTACTGGTAAATTTTATGCCTTCGCTCTCGAGATATAACTTTTGCAAATTATGAGACTCATAATCCTTTAGGCCAATCTCCCCTTTTGAATTTATAACTCTATGCCAAGGAAGGTTACACTTTTTACTTAATGAATGAAGAACTCTAGATACTTGTCTAGCTCCTCTTCGGTTTCCCGCTAGCATTGCGATTTGACCGTATGTCATCACTTTACCTTCAGGTATGCCCTTTATAATTTCTACTACACTTTCTGTAAAAGGCTCCATTTAATGCCCTCCTTATTTCGAATAAATGGCATTATAAGTTCTTACAAATAATATACTTTAAAGTTATACTTCCCTAATAGATCTGTAGTTATTAATAAAATTAATTACATAAGGTAATTCCAGGTACTTAAAGAAGGATTTATCTTTAACCATATGTTCCAATTCATAAAGGGACACCCACCGTATATCGCTTACTTCTTCTTTCTGTAATACAGCTGATAAAGTATCAAATTCCTGTACTATTATGTAGCTATCCATAATTAGTCTTTCACTTTTAATTCTAGTTAGTGGTTTTATATCTTTAGTTTTAAGTGAAATCCCAATTTCCTCGTAGGCCTCCCTTATACAGCCATTAAAGCTGGTTTCTTGAGTACCTACACATCCACCATGGGTAGCCCAGATATTTGGAGATATTTTTTTAGTCTCAGACCTCTTCTGAATTAATATGTTAAAATCATTGTTAATAATCCAAATATTTGTGACTAACTGGTATTCACCCTCTTTCAAGGCCTGACCCCTCACAAAGACTTCTCCAGTTTTATCACCATTAATATTATAAACATCACATAATTCAGCCATCCCATATCCCTACTTTCTAAGAAATTATATACTATGTATTAATGCCTTTATATATAGTATACAGAAAAATAGATTTAGCCATCAATTGGATTTGTAGGCCCCTTAAGATCTAATTGAAAAAAAACTAGATTAAGCCATTTTCCAAATTTAAATCCTGCCTTATTTATTCTGCCAGTATACTTGAACCCTAATTTTTCATGCAACTTTATACTTTTCTCATTAGATTCATCAATTCCAGCCACCATAGTAGCAAATTCTCTTTCATTAAGAATTCGAATTAGTTCCTTAGTTAGTTTTGTTCCTGTACCATTGTTTCTACATCTACTATCAACATAAATGGAGTGTTCAACAGTGTATTTATATGCTGGCCATGATCTAAATGGTCCATATGTAGCAAATCCAATAACCCTATTATTTTCTTCAACCACCAGTATTGGATATCCCTCTTGCCTCTTTTTTTCAAACCATTTCTTTCTATCATCAATCGTGTGAGCTTTATAATCATATATTGCTGTCGTATTTAAAATAGCATGATTATAAATTTCTAAGATGTCAGTTAAATCATTTTCTACGGCTTCTCTTATCATTCCAATTCCCCTTTCACATTTAAAAGTTGTCACTAAACATTATTTTAAAATCAATTCTACTGTACAACATTATACAACAGTTTTACTCTTTTATTAACTGTTTTGTCTTTTTATATTCATCCACCAATTTATAAAAAGTATTTCTTTTGAGTTTCAATAATTCCATTGCGCTTGTTCCTGTTAATTCTCTATCCTTATATTTGCAATAAATTTCTTCCCAATTTAAAGGGTAAGTAATTTTTTTGCGTCCTTTATACTTACCTTTTGCTTTTGCGGTGGCGATGCCATCCTTTTGACGTT
>Ga0209125_1002706_pt1 | contig 13173 bp, 11 predicted proteins | sample BarGraIncub1131A_FD_184503 | JGI IMG/M metagenome (GOLD analysis project Ga0209125, IMG submission 184503) | Arctic peat soil microbial communities from Barrow, Alaska - Barrow Graham LP Incubations 11-31A (SPAdes) (version 2) | ecosystem: Environmental > Terrestrial > Soil > Wetlands > Peat... | reverse complement strand
CTCGCGGCGGGCCCCGGCCAGCGCGTCGTCGAAGCCGGCGGCCTCCCAGACCACCCGCATCCCCTTGCCGCCGCCGCCGGCAGTCGCCTTGATCAGCACCGGGTAGCCGATGCCGGACGCCTGCTCCCGGAGCAGGACGGGATCCTGGTCCTCGCCGTGGTAGCCGGGGACCAGCGGCACCTGCGCCTGTTCCATGATCCGCTTGGCCGCGCTCTTGGAGCCCATGGCCCGGATTGCCGCCACCGGGGGGCCGATGAAGACGATCCCGGCCCTCTCGCACTCCTCGGCGAACTGTGCGTTCTCCGAGAGGAAGCCGTAGCCGGGATGCACCGCCTGGCAGCCGCTCCTGCGGGCCGCCTCCAGGATCAGCTCGGGGCGCAGGTAGCTCTCCCGGGCCGGAGCCGGGCCGATCCGGTAGGCCTCGTCGGCCAGTGCCACATGAAGGGCGCCCGCATCGGCGTCGGAGTAGACCGCCACGGTGCGGATGCCTAGGTTCCTGGCGCTGCGGATGACGCGGCAGGCGATCTCGCCGCGATTGGCAATGAGAATTTTATCGAACATAAGTTGGCATCCTTATCGTACGGAGGGGCTGGGAGTCTGTCGAGCATCACTTGCCCTTCACCCATGCCGGCGCTCGCTTCTCCAGAAAGGCGCTTAGCCCCTCCCTTCCTTCCGCCGAGGCCCGCTGGTCGGCGATCCGCCCGGCGATGTCGGCGATCAATTCCGCGTCCAGCGGCCGGTGGGAGACCGCGGCGATCAACCTCTTGGCCGCTGCCATGGCCTGGGGGCCGTTCCTGAGGAGCGCTCCGGCCAGGGCCTCCCCGCGCGCCAGCAGCGCCGCATCGTCCTCCAGCACCTCGTGCACCAGCCCCAGGCGATGGGCCTCCGGGGCATCGAACTGTTCCGCGCTCAGGAAGTAGCGCCGGCAGGCGCGCTCTCCGATGGCGGCGACCAGGTACGGGGAGATCACCGCCGGCATCAGCCCGAGCTTCACCTCCGACAGGCAGAAGGTGGCCCGGCGGGTGGCGAGGGCGATGTCGCAGCAGGCGACCAGTCCGACCCCGCCGCCGTAGGCCGGGCCCTGCACCAGGGCGATGGTCGGCTTGGAGAGGCCGTTGAGGGCCTGCATCAGGCCGGCCAGCCCCATGGCGTCGTCCAGGTTCTGGGCGCGGGTGTAGTCGGACATGCGCCGCATCCAGGCAAGATCGGCCCCGGCCGAAAAGCTCCGGCCGCTGCCGGCCAGGAGCACCACCCGGACCCGTCCGTCCACGTCCAGGCGTTCCAAGGCCTCGGTCAGCGCCGCTATCACGCGGTCGTCGAAGGCGTTATGCAGCTCGGGCCGGTTCATGGTCAGGGTGGCCCGCCCCTGGTCGTCGACATGGGTAAGGATGGTCTGCTCGTTCTGGGTGGTCACCTTACAGCTCCCTTTTTTAACGCTGATTTCCATGCAAAATCCCCTCTCCCTCCGGGAGAGGGTGCCCGAAGGGCGGGTGAGGGACTTCCTTGGGCCGCATCCCTCACCCTAACCCTCTCCCGGAGGGAGAGGGGACCTAATCCTTTGCCTACATGCGGAACACGCCGAACTCCGTCTTCTCCGCCGGCGCATTCAGGGCCGCCGATATCCCGAGCCCCAGCACCAGCCGGGTGTCCGCCGGGTCGATGATGCCGTCGTCCCAGAGTCGGGCGCTGGCGTAGTAGGGATGCCCCTGGCTTTCGTACTGGTCGCGGATCGGCGACTTGAAGGCCTCCTCCTCCGGGGCGCTCCAGCTCTCGCCCCGGGCCTCCATGCCGTCGCGCCTGACCTGCGCCAGCACGCTCGCGGCCTGCTCGCCCCCCATGACGGAGATGCGTGCGTTGGGCCACATCCAGAGGAAGCGGGGCCCGTAGGCGCGTCCGCACATGCCGTAATTGCCCGCCCCGAAGCTCCCTCCGATCAGGACGGTGAACTTGGGGACCTTGGCGCAGGCGACGGCGGTGACCATCTTGGCGCCATCCTTGGCGATGCCGCCCGCCTCGTACTTGCTCCCGACCATGAAGCCGGAGATGTTCTGCAGGAAAACCAGCGGGATGCCGCGCTGGCTGCAGAGCTCGATGAAGTGGGCCCCCTTCTGCGCCGACTCGGAAAAGAGTATGCCGTTGTTGGCGATGATGCCGACCGGGTAGCCCCAGATGTGGGCGAAGCCGCAGACCAGGGTCGTGCCGTAGAGCTGCTTGAATTCGTCGAGCTCCGAGCCGTCCACGATGCGGGCGATCACCTCGCGCACGTCATACGGCTTGCGCGTGTCGGTCGGGATGATGCCGTACAGCTCATGCGGGTCGTAGACCGGTTCGACCGGCTGGCGCAGGGCCAGGGGAGGCTGCTTGACCCGGTTCAGGTTGCCGACTATGCGCCGGGCGATGGCGAGGGCATGGCCGTCATCGACGGCGTAGTGGTCGGTCACCCCGGAGGTGCGGCAGTGGACCTCGGCCCCGCCCAGATCCTCGGCGCTGACCACCTCGCCGGTGGCGGCCTTGACCAGCGGCGGGCCGGCCAGGAAGATGGTCCCCTGGCCCTTGACGATGATGCTTTCATCGGACATTGCCGGCACGTAGGCGCCGCCGGCGGTGCAGGAGCCCATCACCACGGCGATCTGGGGAATCCCCTTGCCGGAGAGCGTGGCCTGGTTGTAGAAGATCCGACCGAAGTGGTCCCGGTCGGGAAATACCTCGTCCTGCTGGGGGAGGTTGGCCCCACCGGAATCCACCAGGTAGATGCAGGGGAGGTTGTTTTCGCGGGCGATCTCCTGGGCGCGCAGGTGCTTCTTCACCGTGAGCGGGTAATAGGTTCCACCCTTGACCGTGGCGTCGTTTACGACGACCATGCACTCCTGCCCCCTGACCCGCCCGATGCCGGTGATGATGCCGGCCGCCGGGATGTCGGCGCCGTACATCCCCCAGGCGGCGAACTGGGACAATTCCAGAAAGGGGGAGCCGACGTCGAGCAACTGGCGGATGCGCTCCCGCGGCAGCAGCTTGCCCCGTTCCAGGTGCTTCTTGCGGGCCTTTTCGTCCCCGCCGAGGGTGATGCGCGCCACCTTCTCGCGCAGGTCGGCCACCAGTGCCGTCATCAGCGCCGCGTTGCGGCCGAACTCTTCCGAACCGCTCTTTATCGTGCTCTTGAGGACTGTCATGTCGCTAGCCTCTCCCCCTGGTGCCGTCGTCACAATCATGCTCCTTAAGGTGCCGTCTCGTTGAACAACTCCCTGCCGATCAGCATGCGCCGGATCTCGCTGGTGCCGGCGCCGATCTCGTAGAGTTTGGCGTCGCGCAGCAGCCGCCCGGTCGGGTAGTCGTTGATATAGCCGTTGCCGCCCAGTATCTGGATCGCCTCCAGCGCCATCCAGGTCGCCTTCTCCGCCGCATAGAGTATGGCGCCGGCGGCGTCCTTGCGGATGGCGTTCCTCCCGCTGCAGGCACGGGCGACCGCATAGACGTAGGCCCGGCAGGCGTTCATGGTGCTGTACATGTCGGCGATCTTCCCCTGCATCAGCTGGAACTCCCCGATCGCCTTGCCGAACTGCCTGCGCTCATGGATGTAAGGGACCACCACGTCCAGGCAGGCCCGCATGATCCCCAGGGGGCCGGCGGCCAGCACCGCCCGCTCGTAATTCAGGCCGCTCATCAGGATCTTGACCCCGTCGCCCACCTTGCCCATCACGTTTTCCGCAGGGACCTCGCACTCCTCGAACACCAGCTCGCAGGTGTCGGAGCCGCGCATGCCGAGTTTGTCCAGCTTCTGGGACGTGGAGAAGCCGGGAAACCCCTTCTCGACCAGGAAGGCCGTGATCCCCTTCGATCCGGCGTTGACGTCGGTTTTGGCATAGACCAGCAGGGTGTCGGCGTGGGGTCCGTTGGTGATCCACATCTTGGTGCCGTTCAGGATGTAGCGGTCTCCATTCCTGTCGGCCCGCAGGCGCATGCTGACCACATCCGATCCGGCTCCGGCCTCGCTCATGGCGAGGGCTCCGACATGTTGGCCGGTGATGAGCCTCGGGAGATAGCGGCGCTTCTGCTCCGGGCTCGCGTTTCGGTAAATCTGGTTGACGCAGAGGTTGGAGTGGGCGCCGTAGGCCAGGCCGACCGAGGCAGAGGCGCGGCTGATCTCCTCGATCGCCACCACGTGCTCCAGGTAGGTCATGCCGGCACCGCCGTACTCCTCGGAAACGGTGATGCCGTGCAACCCCAGTTCACCCATCTTGCGCCAGAGGTCCATCGGGAAGTGGTTCTCGCGGTCGATGTCGGCTGCACGCGGTGCTATCTGGGAGCTGGCAAAGGCCTGGACCGTCTCCCGCAGCAGATCGGCCGTCTCTCCCAGGTCAAAATTGAGCGTCGGATATGGTTTCAACGTCACACCTCCCTCCTCGTCTAACCGCAAAAAACTGGCGCCAAACCAGCGCTAAGCTCCGCTATACCTGGCGTCCCTCTTTTCCAGGAAGAGCTTCAAAAGGCGGTTGGTGAGGCACAGAGCCTCCAGCAGCGAGTCCTTGAGTTCCGGCACTCCCATGGTCAATCTCCCAAAACATAATTTTAGTAAAATAAATTACGAGCCGGATAGCGCATTTCTGGAAGCAATCCTAATATACCTTTACGCAAGAGTCAACCGTCAAGTTTGAGCATATCAAATAATTTTTATAATGTTAACGGTTTGGAATTACGGGATTTTCTGCGGGGTCTGGTTTTGATTCGTTCCGCGTTGAGCGGCTGACGTCAAGGGAAGGGGGGGGGCGACGACGGTATTTATTTTAGGAACACCATGTTTTATTTTGCAATCTATCTGGGAAGGTGTTCACGCCGGAAGGCTGGCCGACCAACTTGTAAATCTTGATATCGTCCCACGGTTCGTCGAGGATTTTATTGACGGAGAGGTCGTCCCACGGCTCGTCGAGGATGCCGTCGTGAATCGCCCAGCTCCTGCCGTGTACGCTCTTCTCCGTGCCCGGCATGCGAAAGGGGGTGGAGCCATCGAGCTTGCGGAACAGCATGCCGCCGGGTTGGAATTCCCTGTTGATCTCCTCCATCATGCGCCTGCCGCTGAGATAATCGAACCCGTACCCCTCGTAGCGTATGGCGTTGTCGTAGGTCAGCGGCTCGGCAATGACCATGTCCATTCCCAGGGAATCCACAAATCGCTCGAAGCGGGCAAAAAACTCGCCGAACATCCTGAGGCCGCGACTGGTCTGGTTGGGAAAGAGGCCGGCCCGCATGGCCCTGACCTCCTCCGGCAGGTTGCGCCCGAGGGTGGTGAAGCAGTTGTCATTGCCGGAGCTGTCGACGTCAACGGCGAACCGGGGCGCGAAAGGGTCGTTGATGATGCAGAGGGAGAGTTCCATCTGGTGAAAATGGGTGTCCACGATATCCAGGAAAAAGACGGTATGGCGGTCATCGGGGTCGTGCCTTACTTCGATGCGCGTCAGCCCCAGCCCTTTGGGCGCGATTATGGTGACCCTGCGCCGGTTGTCGGGGCCGAGAAAGGTGGAGGGAGAGATCTGCAGTAACTCGAAGACGCGCGGCGGGATCAGGGATGCGTAGATCCGCTCCTTCTCCGCAGTGCTGAGGGCATTGATCTCTTTCAGACTGCACAGCTCGCCCCCCTGTTCCGAGCGAAGCGGCTCATTGCCGGGAAGCCTGGTCATAGGCGGCCCCTGTGCAGGGGGAATACGGTACGGGTCAGGTAATCGATGCACCTGTCCAGCGCCTCCCGGGCCGGGCACCGGCTCAGGGCCTGAGAGTATATCAAGGCTGTTTTCGATTTCACAAGGTCACCCACTGAGTGTACCCCTCACGGCTGTGCCTAACCGTTGCTGTGCCGGACGACATCTATAGACCGTAATCGGCGGCGATGCCTCGCGTGCTGCTTTACGTGCAGGTCAACGCACTTTAAAACATTTATCTGCTTATGGCAAATATTTATTTAGCCAGATAAAAAAGGTACTTATGCGTCTGAACCGCGGCCAGATAACCTAAGTCTTCAGCCGGCAGGACTTACCATAATGTGATGTTATAGCTGCAGGTCTGGCCCTCCGTCTGCCCAAAGGGCCAGGAACCAAGAGTCGTCAGTGAAAGGGATCTGCTCATTTGGTAAGGGACCCAGTCAAGTATGCACCATCTTTCCACCATGTTCCGAAATTTCTATAGGCCTGCTTTTGACATCGAGGATGATTAGTATAGCCTTGTCTGGCCATATCGAACGGCATCGGAGGCTGCAATGAACGTGCGCGAAAAAAACATGATCCTCTCCCCCGGTTGGCTGATGACTGCAGTCATCACGTTTGTTTTAGGATTTTCGGTACTGGGCTACCTGGCGTACAGGAACAAAACCGATCAACCTCCGGTTCCCCGGGAAGTACGGTCGGCCGATGGTGGGGTGCTTTATACCGGCGACGACATCCTGGGGGGGCAGCACCTTTTCCAGAAATACGGCCTGATGCAGTACGGCACTCTATTCGGCCATGGCGCCTATCTTGGACCCGACTTTACGGCACAGTACCTGCGCATCAGCGGCGAAAAGGCGCTCATCTTTTACTCCGAACATGGAATTTCTCCGGCAGAGGCCGCGGCAAAGGTCCGCGCTGAGTTGAAAGAAAACAGCTACAATGCCGCCATTGGTGCAATAATTTTCACCCCCGCTCAGGCAAGTTCCTACCGCGACATGATCTCCTATTACCGGGACTGGTTCGGCCCCACCGAAACGCAGCAGGGATTGCGGCGTCCTTACCTGAAAGATCCCGAGGAAGTGCGCAAAATCACGTCCTACTTTTCCTGGGCCGCCTGGTTGAGTGCGGCCCGGCGTCCCGACACAAACCATTCCTACACCAACAACTGGCCTCCGGACGATCTCGCGGGAAACAAGCCGACTCCCGGCATCCTCATGTGGAGTGTTCTCAGCCTCGTCGCGCTCCTGTGCGGGACCGGCCTGATACTTTTTGTCTTCGGCCGCTACGAATGGCTCGGATGGCATGCCGCAGATGAACTCGCCCCGGGAAAATTCCAGCCTCCCGAGGAGGTGAAACTAACCCCTTCCCAACGCACCGTGGCCTGGTATTTCCTGGTTGTTGCCGTCCTGTTTCTCTTCCTAGGCCTGCTGGGAGGGGTGAATGCCCACTACCACGTGGAGCGCGCGGGGTTTTACGGGCTCTCGCTCGCCAATTGGCTCCCCTACAACCTGTCCAGGATGTGGCATGTGCAGCTGGCGCTCTTTTTTGTGGCCTCCAGCTTCCTGGCCATGGGGATTTTTCTGACGCCGATGATAGCCGGCAAAGAGCCGCGCCATCAAGACAAACTGGCTCTGATCCTACTGGGTGCGCTGGTCGTCGTAGTTGTCGGGAGTATGACAGGGGAGGCGCTCAGCCTCAAGGGCCTGATCGCTACCAGCGGACCGTGGTTCTGGGTCGGCTCCCAAGGGTGGGAATACCTTGACCTTGGGCGGCTCTGGCAGATTCTGCTGACCTTCGGAATGATAATCTGGCTGGTGATCCTGATTCGCGGCATGCAGGAAAGGCTGAAGGGGGAACACCCCGGAAACATGCCCTGGCTGTTCATTTACAGCGCCGCTTCCATCCCGCTATTTTATGCGGCCGGCATGCTGTACGGCAAAAACACCAATTTCACCCAGATAGAGTTCTGGAGATTCTGGGTGGTCCATCTCTGGGTGGAGGATTTTCTGGAGCTTTTCACCACCATCATGGTGGCCTATGTCTTTGTGCTGCTGGGGGTGGTGCGGGCGCGGGTGGCAACCACCATCATCTACCTGGATATCGTTCTCTACTCCCTCGGGGGGGTGATCGGCACCATGCATCATCTGTATTTCAGCGGCACACCGGAAATCCACATGGCCATGGGCGCCTTTTTCTCCGCCATGGAGGTGATCCCGCTGCTTCTGCTCACCTATGAGGCCTGGAGGTTCATGAGGCTGGGGGCTCCGGCCGGAACCTCCATGCTGAGCACGACCGGAAAGATGTTTCCCCACAAGTGGGCCGTGATGTTTCTGATCGCAGTCGGCTTCTGGAATTTCCTGGGTGCCGGTGTGTTCGGCTTCCTGATCAACCTTCCCATCGTAAGCTATTACGAGATCGGTACTCAGTGGACCGCCAACCATGGCCATGGCGCCATGATGGGGGTTTACGGGATGCTATCCCTGGGATTTTTCATGTTCGTGGCGCGCTACTTCCTTCCCTTGGACCGCGCCAGCAACCGGGCCATGGCAATCGCCTTCTGGTGCACGAACCTTGGGCTGGCCTGGATGATGTTCATCAACCTGTTTCCCGTCGGGCTGCTCCAGCTGAACCAGATCCTGGCCACCTCCTACTGGCAGGGCCGTCAGCCGGAGTTTTTCATGCAGCCCCTGGTGCGGCTGTTCGAATGGCTGCGCTTACCGGGAGATATGCTCTTCATTGCGGGGATACTGCCGGTCGTGTACCTGGCCCTGCGCATGTTCCTGAACCGCAATCGTAAAGGGGTCTTATAACCGAATCCCGCATCCTCCCGGGGGGGGCTTGACAAAACTTATCATGGATGTCCCCGGAAAAAACAAATGTTAGTACGATGGGCGGAATGGAGCTTGCGGAGCTACGGCGGCAGGCATGGCAGATCAGCATCGCCACCGGTGAGTCTGGAGAGATCCGGCGCTATACTCACGTAATTGATGAAGCCTGTGAGCGACAGTTTGAAATTATCGACGCGGAAGTGGAGGCGGAGCGGGCAGCGGAGGATGAAAGGTACGCCTGGCAGGTTCTAGCGTGGGCAGCCTGAAGCAAATAACATATATGGAACCAGTAGGGTCCGGATTGTTTTTCGCCCACAACAATCGCCGCGGCTTAAAGTCAAAATTGCAATTTACAAACAAGCTCAAACTAATTCCAAAAAAGAAACCAGAATTCTTTTTAGCCGCAAAAATGCACAAAATGCACAAAATAAACCTTTAATGCCTTTAACTTTTTGCGCGTTTTGTGCCTTTTTGTGGCTAATGTTTCTTTGTGGTTTGTTTGCAGGGATTAAACCGGACAACGCTGATATGGAACGGAGTGGAACTCAACGCGACCCTTTGCCGGGGCCGACTCCAGGATCAAGAACGCGGATCGACTGAAATCGCTCGTGATACTGTAATCTGCGGCTGCTGGTCGGGCGGCGGAAATACCTGAGGTAACCAAGGACAAAGGCGAGAAGCCCAACAATATAGATGGTGTAATTCATGGGTAATAAGTTTCCATAATTCCGGTAAAAGTTCACTCAAAAGTGCACTCAAACAAAAAGGGCTTACAGTAATTAGCTGTAAGCCCTTGATTTAATTGGCTCCCCATCGCGGACTCGAACCACGGACATGGTGATTAACAGTCACCCGCTCTACCAACTGAGCTAATGGGGAATAATTGTTCCGCGAGTTGTTAACCTCACGGTCTCCTTGAAGAAATGGAACCGTAAACGCGCCTTCTGGTTGCCACGTCTCGAAGAGAATAGTTGTATAACATAGCGGTTTTTACCTGTCAACAAGAAATCTGCCGCGAAACGATTGTTGCTTGTGCTTCACTGGCGCTGGTTCCTTCCGCTCGATCACCGATGCCGCTTCGGCTTACCTCCCCCAATAACCCCTCACAAGTTGATGTGGTGATATATTACGCCAGCTTATGTTGACATTAACCTGCCGACTGCCGAATGATTGCCGGTTTCTGCGGGTTCTGGCCGAGCGTCCGTTAGAACCAGAGCTCCGACTCCGCCTAATTTAAAAAACGGGGTAGTCGGTCAGCTCCACCTGAGATGTTTCTCGTTCCCGAGCTCCAGCTAAGATGTTTCTCGTTCCCAAGCTCCAGCTTGGGAATGCAATGGCTGGCAAAGCTCCAGCTTTGAATCGTTGCAGCGGAGCTTTCCGCACAATTTAACGTCCCCAAGCTGGAGCTTGGGAACGAGATGACGTGGTAACCCTTTCGCAGGGGCTGCGCATTGCGGGGAGACGGTTGACTTCGCCCGGAGAGCCGGATATAGTCGGCTTCCAGCGCAGCCACACGACAAGAGGCGCCGCTGAGAGAGACGTGAGGCACTCGCCAAGGCCCGCGGCATTTCCTCATTTCCTGCAGTTGCAGCTGCAGTTGAGGTTAAAGTTGGATATGTCCTTTTAAGGGAGAAACTAGATATGCAGACCAAGGCAGTTTCATTCGTGGCGAAATCGGGGACCGGCAAGACGACTCTGCTGGAAAAGGTCATCGTGCAGCTCAAGGAGCGCGGTTTTCGCGTCGGCGTCATCAAGCACGACGCCCACCGCTTCGACATCGACCATCCGGGCAAGGACAGCTACCGGCTGAGCGCGGCCGGTGCCGACACCATGCTGATCTCCTCACCCGAGAAACTTGCCATGGTAAAAAAGCACCTGGCAGCTCCGCCGATCGAAGAACTGATCGCCACCTATTTCCAGGACGTCGACATCGTGCTGACCGAGGGATTCAAGCTAAGCGGCATGCCGAAGGTGGAAGTGCACCGCAAGGAAAGAAGCGACACGCTCCTTTGCAGGGGAGAGCTGCACGACCCGACCCTGATCGCCGTGGCGAGCGACGAGCCGCTCGACCTCGACGTGCCGGTGCTGGACCTTAATGACCCCGCTCAGGTGGCACAGTTCATCGCCGAGCGCTTCCTGTGAATGCAAGGTCATGGATAACCTGATTAGCGACTTACGCCGCTTGCGAAACCTATCAAACGGTAACTCCATGAGAGTTTGCCTGCGCTTGGACTCCGCTCAGCGAGCGCCTGTTCCCTGAGCGAAAGTCGAAGGGCCGCTTTCCCTGAAGTTACCAAAGCCAGATTTCCCAACCTGCCGCAGGAGCGGCATTCCCTCCGCGAGTATCGCGTCCTGGAGGACCCTCCTGCGGGGTTATCCAAAGCTCCCCGCCTGGAATGAAAGGTTAGCGCCAGCCCGTTAAAATGATCTTAGCTCCTTGCGCCCCGCGAAAAGGATGGTAGCCTCTCATGTGTACGGCTTACCACTACTCTATCGAGGGGCTGATATGCTTAAGGAGTTCAAAGAATTTGCGCTAAAGGGGAACGTATTCGATCTCGCCATAGCGGTTGTGCTGGGTGGCGCCTTCGGCAGGGTCGTAAGTTCCTTCGTATCCGACATCATCTCCCCACCGATAGGTAAAATCCTCGGCAATATCGACTTCGCCTCCCTTTTCATCAATCTCTCCGACGGGCAATTCACCTCGCTCTCCGAGGCCAAGAAGGCGGGTGCGCCGGTTATCGCCTATGGCCAGTTCCTCAATACCATATTTGACTTCATCATCGTAGCCTTCGTGCTCTATCTGCTGGTGCGCCAGGTAATGCGGTACAGAGGACCCGCGCCTGCTCCCCCCGCCACGAAGGAGTGCCCGTTTTGCTGCTCCATGATTGCGCTCAAGGCTTCTCGCTGTCCCAGCTGCACCTCAGCCCAAGGCTGAGAATGTTCCCGCAAAGGAGGTTAATGATGAAAAGAGGATTGAAGATGAAAAAGTTCCTGCTGCCCTTCCTGGTACCCGCCCTGCTTCTTGCGATGCTGACTGGCGCCCATGCCGGTGTGAAGGCGGAAAGTTTCTCGATTTCACCGTACATCGGCGGCTACTCCTTTCTGGGCCGGGATAAACTCGAAACCATGCCCGTGTACGGGGTGCGCGCCGGTTACAACTTCACCAAACATTTCGGCACCGAGGCAGTCTTTGACTACATCAGGACCGAGGGGAGACGCAACAGCGGCATTGGTGACGTCGACGCAGTCAACTACCATCTCGACGCACTATACCACTTCATGCCCGATGGCCCCTGGGTTCCCTACCTCGCGGCAGGATATGGAGGGCATTCGCGGCATTACAAAGGCGAAGGGGACGTCACCAGGGGGGCGTTTAATTACGGCTTGGGGCTCAAGTACTTCGTGACCGACGGTATGGCGGTCAGGGGGGATCTCCGGCATATCATGATGGATCGGGAAGACCACACGTGGCATAACCTCGAGTACAGCGTCGGGATCGACTTCATGTTCGGCGGGGTGGAGCCGATGGCTGCCGCCGTCGAACCGGCACCGGCGCCTGTCGTGGAGGAGGAGGCCCCGGCGCCGGTTCCGGCGGCGGAACCTGCCCCCGGTCACTACAAGTACTGCATCACGCTCCAGGGTGAGTTCGACATAGACCGGGCCGTGATACGGCCGGAATACCGTGACGAGGTCGCCAAGGTCGGCGATTTCATGAAAAAGTACCCGACGACCACCGCCGTCATCGAGGGGCATACAGACAACGTTGGCAACGCCGAGTACAACATGGAACTATCCCAGCGCCGCGCCGAGGCCGTGGTGACCTATCTGGTGGAGAACTTCGGGATCGATCGCTCCCGTCTCAGCGCCAAGGGGTATGGCCTCAGCCGTCCGATAGCCGACAACGCCACCGACGAGGGGAGGCAGAAGAACCGTCGCATGGAGGCGATCATCGACTGTGCCTTCGAGATGAAAGAGGTCCAGCCTCCGGAGCGGCTCTGCATGGCCCTGGTGCTTGATTTCGATACCGGCAAGGCTGACATCAAACCGCAGTACCGTGACGAGATTGCCAAGGTGGGCGAATACCTCAAAAAGTACCCGACGACGACCGCCGTCATCGAGGGACACACGGACAACGTGGGCGGTTATGAACTCAACATGAAGCTCTCGCTTGAGCGCGCCCAGGCCGTAGTGAATTACCTGGTGCAGAACTTCGGCATCGAGGCGAGCCGCCTGTCCGCCAAGGGGTACGGCTACACACGGCGCATCGCCTACAACACCACACCCGAAGGGAGAGCGAAGAACCGCAGGATCAACGCGGTGATCGACTGCGTTATCCAGAAGTAGGCTGATCGCGTATCGTTAAAAAAAGGGGAAGCCGTATGGCTTCCCCTTTTTCTGGTTTGCCCAGCGTAGCGGGCAAACCCCGGCCTGTTGAAAGAAACAGGTGTCACCCCGACCAGGGGGAAGACAATCCGAATTGCAAGGGCGTTACCGGCAACGGGAGGGTCTGAAGGAAGCAATAGGAAGTGAACTGCACACAGCGCAAGTGAACCTGATACGGCCTCACGGGTGGGTAAGCGTCCCAAATAGCGCGAAGCCCGATTCCTGGTCAGACCCGTGGGGTGAAAGAGGGTGGGGTAGTTCACAGGGAG
>Ga0209125_1002703_pt1 | contig 13182 bp, 12 predicted proteins | sample BarGraIncub1131A_FD_184503 | JGI IMG/M metagenome (GOLD analysis project Ga0209125, IMG submission 184503) | Arctic peat soil microbial communities from Barrow, Alaska - Barrow Graham LP Incubations 11-31A (SPAdes) (version 2) | ecosystem: Environmental > Terrestrial > Soil > Wetlands > Peat... | reverse complement strand
CATTGACTGAACCATCACACATTTAACAAAGAGCTAAAACAATGATTAGTGTGCGGTCTAAAAGATCCACTTATTTGTGCTTGAAAGATGATTCTTACACTGGTTAATATACTGTTTTGAACATAGAACAGTAATCTACGACTCACCTCACCGTGCTTTGTAGTATATCTTCTCCTTATCTTGATTATAGCCAAATGATGTAAGCCGCTCATCATTTTCATAACTATTTGTGTCGCCAGCGGCGAAATGGAGGTGTAATATGATACATTGTTCCTTGATACCATTCAAAGGATGCCATTCCAATACCTCAAATGAATAAAACCTCCCTGCAGTAAATAGCACTGCAGGAGAGGTTTAGTTAATCTTTTTAATGTTCACCTTTTGTTTCAATTAATTTCCTCAATTCGTTAATTTGCTCATCACTAAGACCAGTGTACATTTTGATCTTTTCAATAGGATTGTCATCTTTAATCATTTTTTCTGCTACAAGTTTGATTCCCTTTTCTATTCCCTTTTCCATAACTATAGCTTCAACCTTTGGGTCATAAAAACCTTTGAACATAATTTTAACCTCCTTATCAACATCATCCTTCAGATCATACTTATTTAATAAATAAGATTTTAGATTTATAATAACCGTAGTCATTTCATCATAATTCGTTACTTCTATTTTACCATCTTCGTAAGCTTTTTCAATAGCAATATAGGTCTTAGTAATGCTTTCTAGTAATTTTATATTTAATAAATTCATTTCTTTTTCAATAAAAGCCCTCGACCTTTTACTGTTTTTTATCCTTTCCATATCCTTACGTAACTTAAATATCTGCAAAGGATACAGTAAATACATATTTTCCTTATACAATCTTTCCAAATCATAATCCCAATATTTTAGTACCTTAACTTTGAAATTAATTAGTAGTGCCTTAGGTATCTCAATCTCCAACATTATCTCATTATCCATTCCTTTTTCCTTTTCTAGCATAATCAGATAGGGCTCTGGCAATTTCAACCTAAGTTTATTTTTATCTTTGAAATATACTAGCTTAGCAGCCCGCTCAAAACTATATCTAAACATCCTAATTAATATTTCCTCATCAAATTTAGTCTGAAATTCTAGGGCATATTCAAGTTTTTTATCACCCTCCACAGCTGTGATAAACATATCAGCGTGAAATGTCATATAGGTTGATGTAAAGCTCTTGGTATTTATTATTTCTGTATTGTTGTAATTTATTTCAGCTTCATAACTAAGGTCATCTCCATAGGCAGCATTAAGAAAATCTATAATTGGTCGTTTTTCTTTTAGGGTAAATAGTTTTTTCATGGTCTCATCCATCTGAAGATATTTATTATCGCCTTCATCTTCCATAATATAGGCCTCTACTGTAGAAATAATGTATAGCATAAAATCGGTACCTCCTTATATAAAGTTATACCAATAGTATTTACTAAATATAAACATATATTCGTATTAAGCCATTAATTTTACTAGAATCGCATCCATTTCCAAGAGGAAACAGAAAACAGTTTTTATGGTTAATACTTAATTAAGCTATAATGTAACATTCCTAAAACTGTGAATTGATTCGCCTGTTTTAAGGTAAAAAAAAAGCATCAGCTTCAGCCAATGCTAAGAATTATTTATATTTTATAGGGGGATCCTATGTATTTATGATAGAACTTATATGTGACACCTATATGACTAAAATGATAATAATTTATGAACACTACCTTTAATTGGAGTTTTTCTATAGTCCTTCATTAATTCCCAAACTAATTTCTTTACAACTTTAAGACTTTCTAAAGCTTTTTGTGTAATTAAATACTTCTGATTTTTACTACTTGGTGTTTGTGGTATTGTATACTCAATAAAATTTTTATTAAGTAATTCACTAAATACTTTTTTATATTTCCTGCAACTGACTTATGCCCCAGCATAGCTGCTATTTCAGTTTTAGAAGCTGCATTTTTATTAAGTATACTTAAAATCTTCATTTCAGTCTCAGAAAACTATGTACTTTGGCAGTTTTATCCTGGGCCTCATCTTGGGCCTCATTTTAATTTATTCTATAAAATATCTTATTTTGAGAGTTGCGCCTCTTCCCTTAGGAGGTTCACTTATAATTTTATCCTTAGGATTCATCATACCTTTCATAACATCACAACAAGTCGGCATTTTGTGATTCGCTGAAGGGTACCCTCCAACCTGCCTGTGAAAATCTCCTGAAATAACATCTACATATTCTTTGTTTTCTTCCTTAGCTTTGTTGAATATTCTTGTAAGTTCATCTCTAAAAGTTTCTGCGTTAACTATCATTACTATCAACTCCCAATCACTTTTCCCTTATTTTACCACCTTATTAATTTCTTAACAAGTAAGTGGTGTATTGTTTCCATATCATGTAATTAAGTATTGTAATTGATTGTTGTAACTTTAGAGAATAATAAAATTCATCTACTTTTAACTACTTTACTACGTCCCCGATTCTTTTTAGTAATCATAAAAAAAGTGCCTTTTATAGCACTAAAGTAAATTAATATTCTAACTAATAATTTTGTTTATCATATTTGTAAACTCTATTTCCATGAATAAAAAGTTTTGAATTATACCCCCAAATATGTTACTCTACCCTAGAGGTGATACACATGAAAAAACTATTAAAAGTAGTTGGTGCAATCATAGAAAATGATAACAAAGAAATCCTCTGTGCTCTACGGTCTCCCAAAATGAATATGCCTAACATGTGGGAATTTCCAGGTGGTAAAGTTGAGGAAAATGAAAGCCTCTCAGAAGCTATTACTAGAGAAATCCAAGAAGAGTTAATTTGTCAAATAGAATTTAAAGAATTGTTCCATGACAATACACATGAGTATGAGAAATTTATTGTGAATTTGATAACTTTGAAATGTAAACTGGTAGCGGGTACTCCATCTGCAACAGAGCACTCCAAACTTATTTGGCTTAAAAGAGAAAACCTTGCATCATTAAAATGGGCTCCTGCTGATATTCCCGCTCTAGAGCTTTTAATAAAAGAAAAAGTATAGTCTTCTCGATTTGAGATCACTGTACTTTTTTTATATGCTAGATAATATGTTCCTCCTACTTATGATCTTCCACCATAACTATACATATATGTTATAATATTATTAGAATTTATCACAAGTAGCAGAGTTACTCCCCTTTTAGAGTTTTCTAATATTCATATAAAGATGTATTCTAAAGAAAGTTTTCATACTAAAGGATATATTTTCAAGCATACCGACCACTATAAGCTTATTATTGGTAGTTCGAATCCATGTGGCAGGAATCAAATGATTTATCGATAGAATGGATAGAAACTTATGAAAAGATTTATTTAGAACAACGAGAGTATACTCGGAAAAGCAAAGTTCCTAGCATTTCTCAATATATTCTCAAGCCAAATAAAATGCAGGTATCTGCAATCCAAGTTTTGAACAAGCTTAGAGAAGATGGCACTAATAAGGCTTTATTAATTTTGGCTACTGGTACTGGTAAAACTTATTTATCAGCTTTTGATTTGAGAAATTTCAATCCAAGAAGGGCATTATTTATCATACATAGAGAACAAATTGCAAAGCAAGCACTATGTAGCTTTAGAAATGTTTTCGGTGATACTAAAAGTATGGGGATTCTTTCAGGCAACTCAAAAGCTATAGATAAAGATATAATATTTGCAACGATGCAGACTTTATCCAAGGATGAAACATTACAAAGCTTCCCTAGAAATGAATTTGATTATATTAGTATAGATGAAGTCCATAAAGCAGGCAGTACAAGCTATCAAAAGATTGTAGATTATTTTCAGCCTAAATTTCTATTAGGAATGACTGCTACACCAGAAAGAAATGATGATTTTGATATCTTCAAAATGTTTGATTATAAAGTAGCTTAGATAATAATACTGATTTCAAGTATTTAGTAGATGAGCAAAGAGTTAATCATATTATCGAAAAAATTAATTTTTACGGATACTGCGGAGATAGGGTAAAAGGTCTCATTTTCTGTAGTGATACAAAGGAAGCTAGAGAGCTTTCTTTAAAGTTTAATAATCGTGGTTATGAAACCTTAGCATTAACAGGAGAAAGTAGTCAGGAGCAACGTGATGAAGCTATCTCTCGTTTAGAGCAAGATGAAACCATTAACCGGTTAGATTATATTTTCACAGTTGATATTTTTAATGAAGGTGTAGATATACCTAGGGTTAATCAAGTTGTTATGATAAGAGCTACTAAATCAGCTATAATTTTCATACAACAATTAGGTCGTGGTCTTCGAAAATATATCAATAAGATACCATTAGGAAATATGTTATGGAAGGAAATAGAATAATTCCTGGTTGTTCTACTGTAAACTTTGATGAGGTTTCTAAAAAGCATATTTTTGAATCAATTGATAAAGTAAATTTCAATGATGTAAAACTTATCAAGGAAAACTATAATATGCTAAAACAAAAGCTAGGTAATACATTTTTTTACAAGTGCCTGTCACCCTAGCGGGGACTGGCATATCCTGAACCCGCTTCTTTAATTATATTAGGTTTCTTCATATTGCTACCTCCTATAAGATTTACATAGTAAAAGATTTATTATTTACTGAACTCTTCTCCATACTTTGCAATATCTGCAGAGTAATTATCTTTATACTCAGATACGAAATCCATTGCCCTATTAGAGCAGCGGTGCGCAAAGGTGAATTCTTCTGATACTTTCCTATTTTTCATAATTTCGGGACTCCTTGAACAAAGTTTATCCTCATCTGATAATTCGTTTAGGTAGCACCTCATATCATACCAGTAATTCTTATCCTATCCTTCAGCACATTTCCCAAGTCCAAAATAATCTCCCCCATCCAGGTGGTATTTGCCAATATATCCGGTATGGAGACCATTATCACTAAAGCGTTGTCCGATAGTCTTTACATTAGCACCTAATGGCATACTGTTACCCCAGCTTCCGTTAGTATGTGGATATGTTCCAGTAAATAGACCAGATCTAGCGGGTCCACATACTGGCTGCGTTGTATAAGCCTTATTGAATAGCATACTTTCTCCAGCTAAGCGATCTATATTTGGAGTAAGCATGTCCTTATTTCCGTAGCAACCTAACATATCCCTTCTTTGAGTATCCGTCATCATAAGTATTATTTGTTTATGAGTTTTCAATCCTAAAACCTCCTAATATTTACTGAAAATTTCATGTTATTATTCAACTTTTCCTAATATAAAACTAATTAAAAGTATGCAAAATACTAACGAGGTAATCTTTACATATAAATAATCTTTTTCATGCTAAAAAACTATTATTGATACTCCTACACGAAAAACTGGTGTTAGAATTAGGACTAGTAATCCAGTCAATATTATTGCATATGATTTAAATAATATTAATCCTTTGAATATTTCTGAAGGATTTGTAGGATAATAATTCCCAGTATAGTTTCTCCCAGTTAATAAGAACATACTAAGACCAACAAGTACAATAACTGCACTAAGTAATACTCCTGCTCTAAGACAGTTACTTATTATTATCTCCATTTCTTCTAGTTTATTAGATTTCTCCATTAAAATTTTATTATAAAATACAATTCACATTAACTCTTGATTATATCTTATTGAGTGATCATCACACTTAAGTTGCCGATGGCTCTTGCAACCACTTTAGTTTCAAGTAGCATATGACCTTTATCGCCATCGATTTCAGTAGAATCTATTTTTACAGTTGATGCTATTTCTTTATATCCTGGAGTGAATTCTGTTTCATCTATATTAAAAGTTACCTTTACCTCACCCTTACTTGCTCCTCTTTGTAATGCCTTATTATAAGCTAAAGTTTCCGCTTGCTTTTTAGACCATTCCACAGCTTCCTCATAACTTAGAAAAGAATTACACTCGTTTAGAGAAGAGCAACTGTATCCTGAAATACCGCTGGTTTCATATATGGGTTTAATCAATACAATTTCTTCAACAGCTATAATGCCTGTAACTGCTCCCACTGCATTGGCTACGGCGGCATTTTCAGGAATAACACATTCAGCATGGAGCTTTGAAGCCACTTCTGGCAGAAAAATGTGAATAGGGGCACCTATTCCAACTAAACTTAATTTAGAAAACAGATTAACATTAATATTGCCCCTTCTGTTTTCATAAAACCCTTTTAAAATAAGGGATTCATATTCGGGAGTTATATCATTAAAGTGAAAAAGTTCATCTTCATTTTCTAATAAAACACCAACAATATTCAAATATAGCTTTTCTTTCACTTTTTTATAAATCAAATTCTTTATTTCTTCTAAAGTTTTTCCTAACCGCTTAGCTAAAATGCTTGCACCTAAGTAAGATGCTTCTACATCAAATCTTTCGAAATCTCCAGTTAAGTGCATAATGTCTGTTGGAGTCAAAGCACTTCTCATTACTACACCGTACTTTTCTAGATTATCAATATTTAAATTATATTTAGAAATACCTGCTATAGTAGCTAGTTTTTCAACGCTTAAAGGTCCATCTTTGAGAGCATTTATTATAGGAATTTCCCATTTGTTATATATAGAAAGGTCTTTTACATCCTTTAAAAGATAGAAAAATTCACATAATGACAAAGTATTTATTTTATGCTCATTGTATATCTCTTGCATTTCATCCATCACTTTAGGAAATTTACTTGCAAGGCAGCATAAAGGCAATGTTCTGCGGACAGATATAAATAGTTCCTCTTTATTATTAAAAGTTATATGGCTATCACCGCCTAAACCTATAGGCTTCATTTCTATAGATTTGGTTCCAGTTTGCCACTTACCAATTTTGATTCCTTTGCTTGCAAATTTCACTATACCTTCATTAATTACAGATAAATCACTAGTAGTACCACCCATATCTACTACAACGCAATTTTTATTACCACTTAATTTAATTGCTCCCACTACACTTGCCGCAGGACCTGATAATATAGTTTCTACAGGCATAGTCCTTGCATATTTTTCAGACATTAGAGTTCCATCTCCTCTTACTATTAAAAGAGGTGCCGTAATATTTCTAATCTTTAAATTATATTTAACAGAATCTAAGAAATCATTTATTATAGGAATCATTTGAGCATTTATTAAAGCGCTAGTTGCTCTTTTCATAAAATTTAATTCTCTAGAAATAGCATTAGCATTTATGGTGTATAGACCCGTAGAGGTTTCAATAAGCTTTTTTGCTTCTATTTCGAATTCAGGATTATATACCCCGCCAAGCTCCACTACAGCAAAGCCATTAGTAGAATCTTTATATTTCATAACTTTACTTTTTAGTTCCTCAAGGTCCACAAAAGTTTTTACACTGCCATCACTTCTATGTTCTCCTTCAACAAAAATCATTTCTTCTGCACTTGGAAGTCCATATTTATACCCTAGTTCAGAAATTATTTTTTCATTACAACCTATTAAAACAAGGGTAGCTTTACTCCCTTTGTCCTCTATACAACTATTAGTTGTAAGTGTAGTAGACAGAGAAATTAATTTAATATTCATTAATATATCCTCTGAAAAATTATCCAAAACTTCATTAATACTTTTACCTAAGTTCTCCCTATTGGTAATTGTTTTTATGGAACTAACTACCTTATTATTATCTAAATCGTAAATTACAGCATCTGTGTAAGTTCCTCCAGCATCTATTCCAAGTCCGTATTTCAAAAAACCACTTCCTTAGTAAAAATTATAATTTATCCTATACCATAAGTTTATAATATTTTGTCTAAAAAGCAATAGCTATTCGTGAACTCCTGAGTATTCAAAAACCATAAGTATTGCAGAAGTCACCTTTGTTATACCTCCTATTGCAACCACATATAGCTTATTATCTTGGCTAAAGAGTTTTCGTACAGCCCTGTGGGAGGTACTTCCAGTATATGATTTATAAGTCTTCTCAAATGGAAAAAACCTCTCTGCAGTAAATAGCACTGCCTGAGAGGTTTAGTTAATTTTATTTTACCATCTTCGTAAGTTTTTTCAATAGCATCGTAGTTTCACAAGTAATGCAGTAATTACCCGATTTAATATTTAATGCAAGCTTTCCTTCTCCACCATAGATTATACTTACACCCTCAGTCTCTCCTATTTTCTTATTACCTTCCACTATATTATTCGAATATTTCTCAGGTAAATATAAAGTAGCATAACAATTAACAGGAATTGATAAATTTAATATAAGCCTGTTTTCCTCAACCTTCCAACTGCAATTTATTTCACCATACATTGATATATGACTGGATTTCACAAAATTTAGCCCTTCTACTGTATTGGGTTTTAAAATTATATGCTTAAATCCTGGAACATTCGCATCAGGATTTATACCTGCTAGTCCCTTGTAGAACCAAGCACTTATGTCACTATACATATGATGATTTTGAGATGATTCTCCATTCCAATTTTCCCAAAGGGTTGTGGCTCCCTGCTCTATCCAATAACCCCACCCAGGGAATGTCCTTTTAGTTGCAATCTCATAAGCTAAATCTCCTCTACCAAGTTCAGTTAATGCATTCATTATATATTTTGTTCCAAGAATTCCACAATCTATATGTCCATCTTGTAATTCAATCTGACCAATCAGTCTTTCGAGCACTACCTTCTTCTCATCTTCATTAATAAGCCCTTGATATAAGGCACATGCCAAAGAAGTCTGGCAATTTCCTGTTATAAGTCCTGTTTTTATATCAAAGAATTTTTCTCTAAAAGCATGTCTAATATTTTCTGAAAGTAATTTATATTCTTTAGCATCTGACTCTTTTGCTAATAGCTTTGCAACTTTAGATAATATATCAGAATCCACATAATAATATGCAGTATCTGTTACAGCAGAAGGACATTTGTACTCATCTGCTCCACCAATTGGAGGGCACCAATCACCAAGCCCAAAATCCACTATATCCTCGTCTGCCATAGAAGTCATAAACTCTAAGTATTTTTTCATACTATCGTACATTTCTCTAAGTATATTAGTATCGCCACCATAAACATACATGTACCAAGGAATTAATATTGCTGCACTATCCCAAGCTGGACCATTTCCCCAATTAAACCCCCAGCCTCCTGTTGGTACAACTCCTGGGAGTTGCCCACTTTCTCTCTGACAATCCCTAAAGTCCATCATCCATTTTGTATAAGACGTCATGGGATCAAAATTAAGTAATACCTGTTCTGCTGATAGAGAAGCATCTCCTGTCCATCCATTCTTTTCTCTATGAGGACAGTCAGTAGGAATACCGTGATAATTTGTAAGTGTTGACCACCTGGCACATCTTTGGATAGAATTTATCAATTCATTTGAGCATTCAAAATTACCCATTGATTCAAATGCAGTATGAACAACTCTCCCACATAAATTATTTAAAGTTAACTCTCCATTAAACCCACTAACTTCTACATATCTAAAGCCATGATAGGTAAATCTTGGTTCCCAGGTTTCATTCTCCTCACCCTTTAAAATATATTTGTCTGTCTGAAACTCTCCGCTAAACACAAGTGAATCTATATTTGATCTATCTATTGAGCCATCTTCATATATTTTCTCAGAATACCTAAGTATAACTTCCATAGCAGAGGGTCCACTTAACTGAATTTGTGCCCATCCTGATATATTCTGTCCTAAATCATAAACCCATACATTTGGTTTTACTTCTTTCATGCCTATAGGTTTTATTGTTCCATTAATTTTAATAGCTGTCATTTGTGAAGATTTAAGTTTACCTCCTGGTGTCCTGCATATTATTGCATTAGTCCAATTACTATCATCATATTTAATAGTATCCCATGAAGTCTTTTCAAGGCGAGCATCATAAAATTCGCCATTTCTTAATCCGTCAAATATTATTGGTCCAGAACTAGTCTTCCAACTACTATCAGTATTAATAACAATCTCTTCTCCATCTTCAAAAGTAATATATGTCTGCATTATTACTTTTGGGTGACTCCTCCAAGTTGCCTGTTTATAGTCCCATGCATCTTTCGTAAAAGAGTTATACCAACCATTGCCCAGAATTATTCCTATAACATTTTCCCCATTAACAAATTCGTCTGTAATGTTAAATACATTGTACAGTACTGTTTTATCATACCTGGTGAATCCCGGTGTTAGCACTTCATCACCTATCTTTGATCCGTTTATGTAAAGTTCATAGTAACCGAGTCCACTTATATAAGCTCTTGCTGACTGAATTTTTTTATTAATATTTAATGTCTTTCTAAATAAAGGAGCAGGCACATTACTAGAAATATCTATCCCTTTATTTGGACGACTAATCCACTTTGCCTTCCAATCTGTATCGCCAATTAGGCCCATTTCAAAATTAGATAAATCACTCCATTCTGACTCTAACCCTTTTTCATCCCATACTTTTACTTTATAATAGTAGCATTTTCTTGATTTTAGAAGCTTTCCACCATAGGAAATATCAATGGAATTATCAGATGACACTTTTCCAGAGTCCCATAAATCAGCTTTTTCAATATTTAATAACTCAATTTTAGAGGCAACCACAATTCTAGAAGCTGATTGAAGTTTTGCTCTCTCATCTGAGAGTAATCTCCAACTAAAAATTGGGGAAGGTGTTTCCACACCTAATGGATTTATAAGATAATTACATTTCAAATCAATAATCTTTAAGCTTGAATATAGAACTGGACTAGTTTTTTTAGTAATATTCACAGCCTTTTCACAATATTCTTTTAAAAGCCTAAGATATATTTTGTAGTTTTCAAATGATACCCCTGGAGGAGTCTGATGATCACACGATGGTATAAATCCTCCCGTTTTCATAACTGGAAGTAACCTCTCGAATTCTTTTCTAATATAATCTTCTCCTTGACTCATAACCATTTTATCAAAAGCACCTATCATCTTAAAATTAGGATGCTTTTCCCTAATTCTTGCTACATCTACCCCAGACTGACGTTCTAGTGGAAGAACTCCCTCAATACCAGCTTCCACAAGCCAAGGTATCATTCCTTCTACTTGTCCATCTGTATCTACAAATGGGATTATATTATAATTTCTAAGTACTGATATTACCTTATTATAATAAGGTTTAAGAAATTCACTAAACAATTCATATGATAGCATTGGTCCATGATTATAGGACATATCCTCTGCAAAGGTCATAAAGTCAGGTTGAAGTATCTTGCAGAATTCTTCGATAATATATATACTATATTCTGCCATATCATTGTTAATTTTGTGCATTAATTCAGGTTCATCATAAAATGAATAGAAGTGATTTTCAATACCAAAAAGTACTCTTGGATGCCAAAAAAAGCCCTCGAGAGTAATCCAGACAACCACCTCTCCTCTTTCCTGAAGTGGCTTTAAACGAAGAAGCTTGTCTTTTATTTTCTCAATTGCATCCCTTGGGTAAAGATATTTTTTAATTTTTTCATAAGAAGCTAAATCAGTTACTGCTCCCTGCCCTTCCTGTAAATTAGGATAATCACTTGTTCTAGGACTGATCCAAAATTGCCTTACCATATCAAGTCCAAGATATTCTCTAGTTTCGTCATCTCCAATGTCCTTGGTCAAACCTTCTAAATACCACCTATCTAAGGTCTTGTCCCACCAACTTGCCCATTCTATCATGGGCAATCTATCGTCTGGGTTTCTAAAATTTAATACACTCATAAATCTTTCTCTATTTGTCATTGTACTACCCCCTAATCAGATATTTAAATTTTTATCGCTATTTTCATTCCTCCAATTTCACTTCGAGAAATGCTTAATAAGAAGAAACTGTTTCCAGTTTCTTCTATGGGGTCAGGTCCAAAACCAATAACTGGTAATAGCGTATGATATTTTGTTTGTTAGTAGTCAATTAAATTACCATCTTACCATCACTTGATTTTGATTCTATGATTTTTTCTACAAAGCCACGATATAATTCTCTTCTAGATTCCTCTTTAAAACAAGCCAGCACTCTTTGTGAATATATCTGCTTGTTGTTAACATTTGAGAATCATCTTTTATAATTTCTGAGTGATATCTATCTTGAAATACATGACCGATATAATTATATTTCTTATTGAAGTATTGAGCATATATTTGATTAATTCTTTTCATTATTATTGAAATGCTACAATCAAAAGTTTTGATTTGCAAATGTACATGATTAGTCATTAAACAATAGCAAAGTAATTCAAATTCTGTTTTATACTTAACTTCTTTAAGGATGGCAAGATATATCACATAGTCTTCTTCACTTTTAAAAAGGTCACTTCTTCTATTTCCCCTAGTTGTAATATGATACATTGTTCCTGGATACCATTCACACTTTTTTCTTACCATATTCTTCTCCCCTATAATTTATTTTATATTACTAATTATAGCCAAGAAGCTTTATGATAAACATTTATCCATTCAAAGTATGCCATTACAATTCTTATTCTCAAATACATTTATATTTACATTTTTTAGTCGGCTGACAAGACCCCATAGGAGGTGACTGTAAGTCGACTCCTTGCTAGTTTTTTGGAATTAATTTGTTAGGTAGAATTTAGTATTCATAGTTCATCAGATATTATTTTACTATATTTCCACTATATATTGTGTTTATAAAAGATATTTTAATACGAATGTATTATGGATTTTCTTCAGTTTCATATTTTAAAAACGTTACGTAGCAGATATGGCACTGAAAATGCTTATAATATTGATTGCATTTAAAGCATTTTGTCTGCATATTCAATCCTTTCCTCTACCCATACATTGAAATAACCCTCTATCTCCCGCACGGTTTCAGCCTGTGTGAATCCGGCGAGGTATTCGGTCAGGTAGAAGAAAAACGTGTAATAACAATAATATGCCAGCCGCTCCGGTCGCAGAGTATAGTCAATACCGTTTCGGCGCAGCGACTTGTGAAAAATACATCCCGCCCAATCCCGGAAGCCCATGACCCATGCGTCTCGTTCCAGCGGCGCGAGGATGGGGTTGTCCCAATCCACGATATAATGTCTATCGCTGTTCACAATCAGATTCCCTCCGGCATCACCGTGGGTGATGAAGAACCCTGTTGTGTCACCTCGGCACAGACCAGCAAAGTGTTTCAACCTCTCTGCTCTATGTTCAAGTTTGGCGCGGTTTTTCTCAAACAGCGAGGTAATCTGCGTGTCATTCAGAGCGTTCCATTGCTCGAAAAATC
>Ga0209125_1002700_pt1 | contig 13189 bp, 9 predicted proteins | sample BarGraIncub1131A_FD_184503 | JGI IMG/M metagenome (GOLD analysis project Ga0209125, IMG submission 184503) | Arctic peat soil microbial communities from Barrow, Alaska - Barrow Graham LP Incubations 11-31A (SPAdes) (version 2) | ecosystem: Environmental > Terrestrial > Soil > Wetlands > Peat... | reverse complement strand
AGGAAAAAGTCAGGCCGAAGGCTGAAGGTATTCAAAAGAATATTCAGCAATACTTGAGTCACCCTCTTCATGAGTTCTGATTTTACTGCCGGCGCGTGATTAATCCCTTACAGCCTGCAGCCTTCAGCCTGTTCAACTAATCCAGCCCCTGCTCGGCCATCTCGATCGCCTTCACCACGGCCTTCGCCTTGTTCAGTGTCTCGACGTATTCGGTGGCCGGATCGGAGTCGGCGACGATTCCCGCGCCCGCCTGCAGGTGCACCCTGCCGTCCTGCACGACCAGCGTCCTGATGGCGATCGCCATATCCATGTTGCCGGAGAAGGAGAAGTAGCCGACGGCTCCGCCGTACACCTCGCGTCGCTCCCCCTCGAGTTCCTCGATGATCTCCATCGCCCTCACCTTGGGAGCTCCCGAGAGGGTCCCCGCTGGAAAGGTTGCCCGCACCACGTCGAAGGCGTCCTGCCCCGCCGCCAACTCACCCTGCACGTTGGAGACGATGTGCATCACGTGGGAATAGCGCTCGACAACCATCAACTCGGTGACCTTGACGCTCCCGATCCGGCAGACGCGCCCCAGGTCGTTTCTTCCCAGATCGACCAGCATGACGTGTTCCGCGAGTTCCTTGGGATCGGCCAGAAGCTCCAGAGCCAGGGCGTCGTCCGCAGCCGGGGTCGCTCCGCGCGGGCGGGTCCCCGCGATGGGGCGCAACTCCACCTGCTCCCCCTCCTTACGCACCATCACCTCCGGCGAGGCGCCCACCACGACGGTCTGGTCCAGGCGCAGGAAGAACATGTAGGGGGACGGGTTCAGGGTCCTAAGCGCACGGTAGATGTCGAAGGGATCCACGGTGAGCTCCCCGGAGAAGCGCTGGGAGAGCACCACCTGGATGATGTCGCCGCTTCGGACGTACTCCTTGGCCCGGGTGACCCAGGACTCGTACTCCTCGCGCGCAACGTTCGAGGCGAGCGCGACTTTTGCGCCCCGAGGGTGTGGCACCGCGACCGGAAGCGGCGCCTTTAAGCGCGCTATCAGCCCGTCGATCTTAGCGAGCGCCTCGGCGTAGGCGGCCTCGGGAGTCGTGGTGCCGTCCAGATGGGCGTTGGACACCACCTTAATCTTCTGACTCAGACTGTCGAAGATAAGCATGGTGTCCGTTATGATGAAGTAGGCGTCGTAGGTCCCGATGGTGCAGGGATTCTGATCCGGAATGCTCTCGAAATGGCGCACCGCGTCGTAACCCAAGTAGCCGACGGCCCCCCCGAAGAAGCGCGGTATGCCGGGAACCTCGACCGGGGTGTAGCGGGCCATGTAGTCGCGGATGTAGTCGAGCGGATCGGCCACCTCGACGCGCCTGACCTCGCCCTCCTCGACGATCTCCACCCATCCTTCCTTGCCGCGTATCACCACGGCCGGGGAAGATCCGAGGAAGGTGTAACGCCCCCACTTCTCACCACCCTCGATACTCTCGAGGAGAAACCCATAACGGCCGTCGTCTATCTTCTTGAAGGCACCGACCGGCGTATCCAGGTCGGACAGAATCTCCCTGAAGACCGGAATCAGATTGCCCTGAGCGGAAAGTGCCTGGAATGTCGCGTAGTCTGGGTGGTACATGGTGCTCCTTGGGTGCTTGCCAGGGTTCGCTGCTTGGAGGGGGCTTACCCCCTTTTTGGCGATGGGTTTAGCCCATATTTACTAACATATGGCGACAAAAGTGTCAAGAAAAGGAGGGACTTGAGGCGGAAGGACTCTTCACAGGTGTGTCGCCGTCACCAGGGGCCCCAGGCGGGTAAATCCGAGCAATCGAGAGCCGGACAAAATTCACCCTTGAAATAACGTGTCGCAGTGATTAGGTTGGCTGCAGGCTTATTAAATACCCGCCGAAAAGGAGAATTAGCAATATGGCCAAAACCGTCAAGAAATTCGAGACCGAGGTCCAGCAGCTGCTCGACCTGGTAATCCACTCACTCTACTCCAACAAGGAGATCTTCCTGCGGGAGCTGATATCCAACGCTTCCGACGCCATAGACAAAGTAAGGTTCGAGTCCCACTCCAACATGGATCTTCTGGAGGGGAACGCGGACTGGAAGATCAAGCTGCACGCCGACAAGGAAGCCGGGACCATCACCATAACCGACAACGGCATCGGCATGAACCTCGACGAGGTCGCCGACAACATCGGCACCATCGCCAAATCCGGGACCCGCAACTTCGTGGAAAGCCTCAAGGCGCAGAACCTAAGCGACAACCCGGAGCTGATCGGCCAGTTCGGCGTCGGCTTCTACGCCTCCTTCATGGTGGCGGACAAGGTCGTCCTCACCACCCGCAAGGCGGGCGAGACGCAGTTCGGCTGCCGCTGGGAATCGACCGGGGACGGAAGCTACACCATCGAGGAGTGCGAGAAGGAGACCCGCGGCACCGAGATCGTCCTGCACATGAAGGACGATATGAAGGAGTATCTGGACGAGTGGCGCATCCGCTCCATCATCAAGAAATATTCGGACTACGTGCAGTACCCGGTGGTCATGGACGTGACCCGCTCCGAGCCGGTGAAGGACCCGGACGGCAAGATCATCGAGGGCGGCGGCAACATCGACACCACGACCGAGGAAACCCTCAACTCCATGAAGGCGATCTGGACCCGGTCCAAGAGCGACATCACCACCGAGGAGTACGAGGAGTTCTACAAGCACATCTCCCACGACTATGACAAGCCGCTCTCCACCATCCATTACTCCGCGGAGGGGGCGAGCGAGTTCAAGGCGATCGTCTACATCCCGTCCCATAAGCCGATGGACCTCTTCATGAGGGATCACAAGAAGGGTGTGCACCTCTACGTGAAGCGGGTCTACATCACCGACAACTGCGAGGCGCTGCTCCCCGATTACCTCCGCTTCATCAAGGGGGTGGTCGACTCCAGCGACCTGCCGCTGAACGTCTCCCGCGAGATCCTGCAGGAGGACGTGCAGATCAAGAGGATCCAGAAGAGTCTGGTCGGAAAGATCCTGGCGACCCTCGCCGAGATGAAGGAAAAGTCTTTCGAGGATTACCTGAAATTCTACGCCGAGTTCGGGGCGGTCCTGAAGGAAGGGATCCATTTCGACCACGCCAACAAGGAGAAGATCCAGGACCTGCTCCTTTTCGAGAGCTCCAAGTCCGAGAACGGCAAGTTCGTCTCCCTCAAGGAGTACGTCGCCCGCAAGCCCGAGGGTCAGCAGGAGATCTACTACATCACCGGTATGTCCCGCGCGGCCGTGGAGAACTCCCCCTACATGGAGGTGTTCCGCAAGAAGGATTACGAAGTACTCTACATGACCGACCCGGTCGATGAGTGGGTGGTGCAGACCGTGACCGAGTACGACGGGAAGCACCTGAAAGCGATCGACAGGGGCGATCTCGAGCTCGACTCGGAGGAAGAAAAGAAGGCGTCCGAGGCGAAGAAGGAGGAGGCGAAGAAGGAGTTCGGCGGCGTCATCTCCTTCATCCAGGAAGCGCTCAAGGACCACGTCAAGGAAGTGCGCCTCTCCTCGCGTCTCACCGAGAGCGCCTGCTGCCTGGTGGCCGACGAGATGGGCATGAACGCCAACATGGAGAAGATCCTCAAGTCGATGAACCAGGAGGTTCCCGAGGCGAAGCGCATCCTGGAACTTAACCCGGACCACCCGATATTGCAGGTGATGACGGCCATGTTCGAAAAGGACAAGGAAAACGCGAAGCTTGGCGATTACAGCGAGCTTCTTTTCGACCAGGCGCTCCTGACCGAGGGAACGCCCATCAAGGATCCGCTACGCTTCACGAAACTCGTGAGCGAGCTGATGGTGGCCGGCGGGAAGTAAATCTTCGGAGCCAGCGGCACAACAAAAAAGCGGGGCGGATAGATATCCGTCCCGCTTTTTTTGTTTCCGCTGGCTGGTGCGCGCTCCCCGCCACTTGAGATAAACTTCGCCGCGGATTACCCCAAGACCCTACCCGCCATATATGGCCGTTATGCTAAACCTGACGGGTTCCGTTGGCGGCCCCCCATTCATCAAGTTTTTCCTCCTTCGGATTTACTCCGTGCTATCGGCCAGTTACACCGCAAGCATTGACACATCCTCACTGGCACGTTAGTTGTAGCATTACCATTCATTGGCAGGCGTCGTTCCGAGAAGGAAGGGTTATCCATCAACCCCACTTCCGAAACCAGCCTATCGATGTACAGGTGGACCAGCAAACTGCCCCTACCAGGTAGATTCAGGGGTTAATCGTTCCTCGCCCGTGTGGTGGCCACGAGCAGGCTTTTGAAAAACTTTGTGGTATTGCAAAGGCGCCATGTAACAACGACCGCCTGCCCCTTCCCGAAGCTTACGGGTAGCGGGACACGATGTCGTTTAGCCGATTGCACGTAATACCCAACTCATTTTTTTCGACACAGAGGAGAATCGCCATGAGACGTTCGATTTTAGTTGTAGCAGCACTGTCCGCGCTGGCTTTGGGCGCATGTGACAAACCGAAGACGGTTGTTGAGCCTGCCGCCCCTGTAGTTGTTGTCCCCGGACCTGCCGGACCCCAGGGAGCAACGGGCGCACCAGCGGAAAGAGGCGCCACGGGTGCCACGGGTGCCGAAGGCGCTCAGGGCGATAAGGGCAAGCAGGGAGACGGTACCATCGTTGTTGTTCCCGCACCCGAGCAGCAGCGCTGATCGGCTTGCATCTGAGCATAATCAGTCAGTCAGGGCATAGTGTTTCGAATTGATGGTCATACGAGATGAATATTTCACCAATAGCGTTCGTAATGATTGAGTCAGGACTAAACAGCGGCATGTTTTAAGAATGTTTTATAGTTTCTAACAGAAAAGTCTGTGACCTAATATTATTTCGCTATTGATCCAGTAGGTGTTAGCGTCATACCGTTAGTGGATTAAAAAACTATCAACAAAGGAGTAATAAATGAAAAACGTTATTTTTTCTCTTGTAGTCGGCATGATGGTTATGGCAGGAAGTTCAGCTTACGCCCGTGAGCCAGCGCGGAACGTAAGTGCCAGCCTGCATCCCAATATCGCCGCGGCTCAGAACTTGAGCCGTCAAGCGTACCTTAAGATGGTCAGGGCACAAAGGGCCAACAACAATGAGATGGATGGGCATACCCAGAGAGCCAAAGAATTGCTGATCCAGGCTAATGATGAAATGAAGGCCGCTGCCCTGGCGTCCAACAGAAACAGGTAATAGCCTGTTCGCGCGCCGTAACCGCGCATGAAAATCTAATATCAAAAAAAGGGTGCCGAACTTAACAAAGTCGGCACCCTTTTTTTATTGGATTCATGACCAGTGGATTAGTTCAAAGCTCCCTTCCATCCTCCCCCCTTTGACCTTGCAAACCATGGCTAATTTGAGCCATCATCTCACCAGTGGGCCGCCCCGGGGTCAATCATCGGAATATTGCTGGTGACAGCCAGGCCTGAAAAAGGTAATATCCCTTGGCCCAGGTATGGCTCTTGGAGTGATGGGCCTGTTCAAACAGACTCGTTCCTCCCTGGAATACCGCCCCTGTCATTCCATGAGCTCAATAACACTAAAATGCAGAGGCGAGATGAATAACACGCTAGATATTCAAGGCAATCTTGCCCTGATAAAGACATTGCTCGCCAAACACCAGTCGCCGGAAACCTTGGCGCATGACCAGGCCAGGGTGGAATTGCAGACGGTGGTGAACCAGGTCGCCACCGGACCAATGGCTCGAATTTTAGAGGACCTATCCGACGATGACCGGCAGATCGTTTGGCAACTTGTCCCTGACGCGAAAAAGGAGGAAATCCTCCTGGAGGTTGAAGACTCCGTTCGGGTGGAATTGCTATTCGAGGTGGCGCCTGAGATCCGGATCACGAAAATTCGTTTTTTCGATCTTCACGAAGGGCGCTTGCGGCAGATTCCCATTGAAACCCGTGCGGATCTGGCCCAAGCCAAGCCGATCTGGGTCGACCTGGTCTCTCCCGAGGATGAGCAGCTTGCCTGGGCAAGTGAGATTTTCGGCGTGGAACTTCCCGACCCGAGGGATTTGACCGATCTTGAGACCAGTGCCCGATTCTATGTGGAAGAAAATGGAGAGATACACCTGCACTCCGATTTTCTCCTCGACCGGGAGGACGAGTCGCGCAACGTGATGGTCGCGTTTATTCTGAGCGGGGGGACTCTCTTCTCAGTCAGGAACGAGGAACTGCCGGTATTCCGCTTGCAGCGTTTGCGAGCCAGGGCCCAATCGGGGTATGTATCCGAGGCAAAAGACGTGCTGCTTGACCTCTATGCCGCCGACGTGGAGTACTCAGCCAACGCTCTCGAAGATGTGTATTCAGAACTGGAAACGGTGGGTAAACAGGTGTACGGCACCGACATGACTGACCAGGAATCGGCTAATGTCCTTGCCTCCATTGCCGAGGAGGAGGATCTTAACGGACGCATTCGCCGCAATGTGCGCGATACCCGGCGCGCCCTCTCCTTCCTGATGCGAGGTAAATTTCTTTCGGAGGCACAGCATGAGGACGTGCGCGAGATTTTGCGCGACATCGAATCCTTGGACGGACACACCGCCTTCCTGTTCAACAAGATCAACTTTCTGATGGACGCCATTGTCGGTTTCGTCAACATCAACCAGAACAAGGTCATCAAGCAGTTGACCATAATCAGCATTATTTTCATGCCGCTCAATTTTCTGGCCGGCGTCGGTGGCATGTCCGAATACACAATGATGACACATGGGATTCCCTGGACGGTTTCCTACAGTTTATTCACCCTCGGAATGGTACTGGTCGGGTGGATCACTTTTATCTGCCTGCGGTATTTCGGGAATAAAAAGATGAAAAGCACCCCTGCGGCAATCAGGAGGGCGTTGTGATATTTCCGAACAGAATGCCCCCCCGAACAAAGGCAACCAGAATCAAGCAAGGCAATAGAACGCGGATGCGGATCTGATGGAACGGATTTACGCAGATTTGCGTACTAAAAGATTTTAACCCCGAGGATTGTCTTTGCCTGCGTAAACCCGCTCAATCCGCGTCATCCGCGTTCCATTTGTTTTATTTGTCACAATTTCAGTCGCTAAAAAGCTTCATCCCCCCCCTGTGCGGGAATGAAGCTTTTTTCAGCTATATAGACAAACACGGGCTAGTAGTTGCGTCCCCCGCCTCGTCCCTCATCCCGGTTCTGCCCTCTATCCCCTCTATCCTGCCTTTGCTCGTGGCCTTGCGGCCTTGGCGCGCGCTGCTCAGACCTTGGCTGCTCCCTCCGATCCTGCATTCCGGGCGCGGGCGCCCTATGTTCCAACTGCCGCTGATAGTGCTGCCGTACCAACGGTTCGCGCGGCTGGTAACGGTAGCTCTGGCTGCGCAGCCCATGCTGCTGCTCCATGCGGGGATACCGGTCCCCGGAATACTGCCGCTGGTAGGTAGGGAGCGGGGCGAGTCTTGGTGCCGTGCGGCGATTCCACCGGTCCCATCCGCGTCGATGCTGTTCCCAACCTCGTCCCCAGTGCTGACCCCAGCGGGGCGGCGCATTCGACTGCCAGCCGCGGAAATACACCGGAGGCCGCCGGTAGTACCCGACGGGGATGCGCAGGATGTACAGCGGCACCAACTCTGGCTCCACGAAGTACCAAGGGCCGTTGTACCAGGAACTCGAGTACCAGTTGTCGTTCTGGAAGGCCCAGTACATGCCGTCGTAAAAGAAGAAGTTGCCATTTACCCTTGGAGCGTAGTAGACCGGGTAGCCTGGCACCGGGACGAGTTCCGGAAACAGCGGCAAGTTGAGCCCGATGCTCACCCCGGGCAACCCGATACCGACGTTCACCTCGGCCACGGCGGCAGTCACCGAGCACAACAGCATTCCCAGCGCAATGAGTGCGTAACGTACCTTTTTCATTTTGTCCTCCTCCTCGTTTAAGCAGGATCGTCTGGATTATTCCTAAACAAAAGTACCACTGACACCCACAATTATATGTTTCCCTGGCTCTGGTGACAACCATGCCTTGAAAATATGGAACAATTATGGAGCGAATAAGGAAGTTTGCCATCACGATAGATTGCGAAGAGAGGCAAGGAGGGGCGCCACGCAGTAACTCGGTTTTTCCTTCCCGGACGCGGGGAACTGGCGGGCCATTCATGACCTCATCCGAGGGGAAGGGATTTGCGAAACAGGCAGGATTTGGGTCATACAATTGGCAGTGCTAGAGGCGAAACGCGGATTAGGCGAGCAGGTAGCTGGCTATATCGATGTTCTTCAGGAGTTGATCAACCGATGAGATAATGGACGCATATCGGGTCCCATCGGTAACGGCGAGACTCATCAGTCTCGGTTTTTCCAGCACCTCGCCCTGAGAGCCGATAATCACCTTGACAGCGGGCGCCACGCTTTCCATCGGATGGGGCTTCACAACCAGGGCTATCTCGTTGGTATCGAGCCTCACCAGGGTGCCGACCGGATATTGGCCCATCATTGCCTCAAACTGCTCCACCAATTCGCCGTTCAGGGCGGTTCCGGAAAGTTTGCGCATGGTATCAATTGCGGCCTTGGGACAGGTGGGGACGTTATAGGTGCGCAGGGTGGTGATCGCGTCGTAGCAGTCGGCGACGGCCACCAGTTCGGCGAAACGGCCAAAGGACCTCTGGCTCGCCCATTCGGGGTATCCTGTCCTGTTGTATTTCATGTGATGCCCGAGCACCGCCTCAGCTACCTGGGGGTGGATATCCTTCATTTTGCTGATGATCTCCGAACCTTCCTCGGGGTGTTTTTTCATCAGCTCGAATTCCTCGGCGGAAAGTTTCCCCGGTTTGTTGATGATTGCCTTGTCGATCCTGGTTTTTCCGATGTCGTGCAGCAGTCCGGCGGTATTGACATCCCGCAGGGCATCCCGGTCCATCCCCAGGTACGACCCGAGCGTCAGGGCCAGGATCCCGACATTGACGGAATGGCTGAAGGTGTAATTGTCGTAATCCTTGATCATGGCCAGCCCAAGGAGGGTGGTATGGTCTTTCATGGTCACGGAGACCATGTTGTCCACCACGCCGTTGATCCGGTCGCCGGTGGGGATCCTGCCGCTTTCGACTTCCAGCATGGTGTCGCGCACCGCGTTGAGCGCGTCGAAATAGCAGCGAGACGGGGCGGAGCCCGCCTCATCGGCCGCGCCGCCGTAGACCGGCTGATCGACGCCAAGGCGGATGGTCCGGATGCCGTATTTCTCCAGTTCACCGGGGAGCAGGTCGGCTGTGGTCTCGCGGCTGGCAAGGAGGGTGGCGAAGCGGAACAGGTCGTCCTGCGTCACCCCGGCGTATATGGTGAGGGCGGCGATCTCTTTTTTGTTCAAGCGTTCGGCAAACGCCGCAACCGCGGCGTTGGGGGAAACGATCAGGCGGCTTTCGAGGAAAAATGCCCCCTCGACCACGCCGAGGTGGATTTCAGGCCTCTCCTGGAGCATATCGGCAAGTATTCCGGCAAGCTCCTGCAAAGGCTGCCGCACCGCCGGATGGGCCTGGGGATAGAGCATGACGCTCTTGATGGATGCGGTGAGGAGCATGGCAACCCGTTGCGCCCCTTGACTGGTGATCTCACTCATGATGGTCTGCGATCCTTTTTTCCAGGTTTCCCAGTGCGGCGGCCGAGGCACTTCCCAGGGAGCCGCCACGGGCCGATGCATTTATCAGGAATTCCCGCGCCGATGTGCCGCCCAGGTTGCCGATGGACTGGACGGCGAGCAGTTTCAGCTCATCCCAGCGCCCGGGCAGGATCCAATGCCGTTTCCGCACCAGCCTGAACAGCGGGTCGAGCGCCCGCCGGTCGCCGATACGGCCGATGGCGAGCAGCGCTTCCTTCTTGAGCGGCCGGGATTTGCCCAGGAGATCCCGTTTCATGATCAACTGGAGCAGCGGTTGGAGCGCCCTGTTATTCCTGGTGTTCCCCAAGGAGATGATCGCCTGCATCCCGATGGCCTGGTTGGTATCCCGCAGGAGTTCAAGGAGCACCGCGGTGGCCTCCATTCCCCCGATCCGCGCCAGTGAACGGATGGTTTCCATCCGTACCCGGTTGTCGCCATGGTATACGGTCAGCGCAAGCCCCTGCACGGCATCCTTGTTCCCCATCTCACCCAGAATGGCGGCGGCGGTGTGAACAACCTGCCATCTGCCGTCGGTCAGCAAGCCGATCAGCGCCCCTTGCGCCGGGGGGCCAATGCGCAGGAGAGCGGCCGTCAGGAATTTTCGGTGCGGCTTGCTGCCGGCGGCGATCAGCCGCCTGACAACGGCGTCGGCCGCCTCGGCGCCAAGTTGCTTCAGGATCAGATAAATACTCTCCTTCTGGGCGAAATCCTCCTCCTCAAGGTGATCCAGCAGATGCTCCGTCAATTCCCCCAGGGCGAGCTGCTGCAAGGCCATATGGGCGTACTGGCGGCGGACGGCGCTCCCTTTCGGGTCGCCATGCTGCTCCGCCAGGCCAATGAGGATGTTAAAGAGCCGGTCAAAATCCCCTTCCTGCTTGAGTGGCTGTCCCTGTGCCAGCAGCAGTCGAGACAGTTGGCTATACCTGGCATCGTCGGTTTCCGTGGACATCAGGGCGATCAGCTCTTCGATGGTCAGCTCGTCCTGATGATCCGGGAGGCTCACTTCTGACTGGGCCATTCCCGGTCCAGGATCTTCCCCAACGTTGGCACCCTTGGCGCCCGCTTCATCGACAGCCTCCCCCACCTTCTTCCTGGTGAAAACCGCCGTGATATCGATCTCGTTAACGATGACCGACTGAATGCCGCGCCGCGCCAGCAGGCCGGCCAGTCCCCCGGCGGAGATAATCATCTGGGGTTCCATGGCCAGCAGGGCAAGAAACCCGGCGAAGTCGTTCAAGGAAAGTTCCGGCAGCAGGGTGATCCGCTGGATTTCCCGGGCGAAAAGCTCCTGCGCCAGCGCCTTTATCATTGGGGAATTATCGATGACGGCTGGTTGGTCCGCAAAGGAAAGGCCGTTGCGTTGCACCAGCAGGGAGACGCCGCCTGCCTGGGCAAGCGTTGCCATGGCCTGATAGGCGCCCTGGAGGAGCTTTTTCCGAAGCGGATGGTTTTCCGGATAGAATGAGATGGCTTTCAACGCCTTGCAGGTTTCGGCAAGTGCCGTTTTGCCCGCTGAGGCGATTGCGTCACCATCTTTTGGTGCTGCATGTTTTTTGCGCTCTGGCATATCCAGTTCCCGTTGATCGACCGGGAATGTTATCTCATCTGGGTGCATTTATCAAACAATTAGCGAGTTATTGCGCAAGGACTACGGAGAGACCGCGTCTTGGCTGGTGACAGCCCCGCTCAAGGCAGCTCTCCCGGTGCAGGTTGCCAATGCCCGGGGTTTCCTCGATCTGCCGTTTGAAAACCCGGGCAATGGATTGGATTGTATCCGCGACAAAGGATCGCATCCCGCAGCGAGGCGGCCGGTCAATCGCTGTCGCCCAGCACCTCACGCATCTTCCTGCTCACCTCGGTCACCTTGTACGGTTTCTGGATGAAGCCCGACAACCCCTTGCCGACGAACTTCTGGGTAACCTCCTGTTCGTTGTAGCCGCTGGAAATGATGACCCTCTGGTCCGGCCTGAGCCGGCGCAATTCCCGGAAAGTCTGCTCGCCGTCCAGTCGCGGCATGGTGAGATCGAGCAGCACGCAGGCGATGCCATCCGGGCTCAGGGCAAAAACCTCCAGCGCCTCGCGGCCGTCCGAAGCGGTCAACACTTGGAAACCGATCGCCTCCAGCATCTCCTTACCCAGGGCGCGGATGGTCTCCTCGTCGTCCACCAAGAGCACCGTGCCGCTCCCGCGCCAGGTCGCTGGCGCTGAAACGGACGGAATCAGGGGTTGCGCGCTACGCGACAAGGCGGGAAGCAGCAATTTGAAAGTGGTTCCCTTCCCTGCTTCGCTGTAGACCTTGATGGCGCCCTTGTGCCCGCGCACGATACCGAGTACCGCGGCCATGCCGAGTCCCCGGCCGGTAAACTTCGTGGTGAAGAAGGGATCGAAGATCTTCGGTATGATTTCCCGGTCGATGCCGCAGCCGTTGTCGGCGACCTCCAGGCTGACGTAGGTTCCTTCGGGGAGCTGGTCGTCGATCCAGGTTTCCGACAGGTAGCCCCTGTCGCACTCCATGGCCCCGGTAGTGATGGCGATCACCCCGCTCTGGTCCCCGATCGCCTCGGAGGCGTTGATGACCAGGTTCAGTATGACCTGGCGCAACTGGGTGGCGTCGGCGCTGACAGCGGGGAGGTCCGGGGTGAAGTTGTAGCGCAGCAGCGCCTTCTTGGAGACGGAGACCTCCAGCATGTGGGCCATTTCCTCGACGATCGCGGTGAGGCCGAGGTTTTCGATGACGAAGCGCCCCTTTCCCGAGTAGGCGAGCATCTGGCGCGCCAGGTCGGCGGCGCGGCCCGCGGCCTGCTCGATCTGCATCAGGTTTTCGCGGGCCGGAGATTCCGGGGCGATCCGCATCAGGGCGAGGTCGGCGTTGCCGAGCACCACCATCAGGATGTTGTTGAAGTCGTGGGCGATGCCGCCGGCAAGAACCCCCAGGCTTTCCAGTTTCTGGACGTGCAGCATCTGCGCCTCGATGAGCTTTTTCTCCTGTTCCAGGCGCCTCTTTTCCGAGACGTCCACCGTCATGAACATCAGGTGCGCGCGCCCTTCCACCTCGAACCGGGAAAGGAAACAGTCGAGATCGACCGACCTGCCGAAGCTGGTCCGAAACGATTTTCCCGTCTGCCGGGTGACGCCGTCGGAGAGGACCGTCTCGGCAAGCAGATCGAGCCCTGTCTCGCGCCAGGAAGCGATCCTTCTGAAGTTCTGGCAACGAAGTCCCCCCGGGGAGCCGCCCACCATGTCCGCCACGGCCTGGTTGACCAGGGAGCAGTCGCCGCTTTCCCCTTGGTAAACGGATATGCCCATCGGCGAGGATGCCAGCAGCGATTCGATGAAGGCGAGCGCCTTGTCGCGGGCCTCCTCGACAGACTTTCGCTCCGTGATGTTCTCGAACACACCGAGAACGCCGTAGACCTCGCCTGCCTCGTTGCAGAGCGGTATCTTGGTGGTGTCCAGCCAGAGCCGGGCACCGTCGGCCTGCAGCTGCTGTTCCAGGATATGGTACTTGGGGCGGTTGTTTTCCATGACGTACCGATCGTCGCGGCGGTACGCCTGGCAGTCTTCGGCGGGCCA
>Ga0209125_1002699_pt1 | contig 13189 bp, 6 predicted proteins | sample BarGraIncub1131A_FD_184503 | JGI IMG/M metagenome (GOLD analysis project Ga0209125, IMG submission 184503) | Arctic peat soil microbial communities from Barrow, Alaska - Barrow Graham LP Incubations 11-31A (SPAdes) (version 2) | ecosystem: Environmental > Terrestrial > Soil > Wetlands > Peat... | reverse complement strand
TGATTGCCATAACATAGTGCTGATTTGTAGTTTGTTCTAATTTGGTTCAGTCGTTGTGTCCACTGAAACATAGGTGAAGATTCTGAAAAACTAGACATCATCGCACGGTTAGTACTATTTTGCATATCTTCTGTAGCTAAATTATTTGCTGCATCACCTTGTTCTGTTCCGTAGTAGACATCGGGTACTCCTCTTACAGTATTTATAAATACAAGAGAATTTCTCAATCTTGCATAATTATCGTATGAATTTGCGAGAAATCTCTGACGATCATGATTATCAATGAAAGTTACTAGTTTATTAGTATCTTTATATTTATAATCTTGATCAAAAACGCTCTTAATACTACTCCAGGAATTACCTTTTGCAAGTGTTTCGTTAATTCCAAAATACAGAGGGTAATCCAATATACCCCATTGGTAATTTTGGAAAGCGCTATTGGTATCAACGCTGCTGGTAAAAGCTTCACCAAAAGTAGCTTTCCCGGTATGTGTTTCATAAGCCTGGATATAGTTCCCAGGAACTTCCATTACTGCATCCATTCTAGAACCATCAAACCCATATGCAAACCAGCCATCAAATGCATTCATTAATGCATTCCAACAATCTGTATTTTCTTGGGCAAGGTCATCTAATCCTCCTAGGCTATAATTAAGTATTTGATTTTGATCATTAAAATCCGTTATATTTGGGTTGTTATGATACCATGTAGGATTATTAAATGGAGCTACAGGGGCATATGTTGAAGGTGTATATACAGTACTTGGATAGTCCAGATAATCTGCTGTGTGATTTATCTGGGCATCTATAATTACTTTGATTCCTCTACTATGTGCATCATCAATCAAAGTCTGTAGTTGCATACTAGTGCCGAAGTAAGTATTTGTTGAATTGAAATCATGAGTATAATATCCGTGATACCCCGCCTCATCACCACTTCTACTAAATTTTTGATTATCTTGCGGTGGAGATATCCAAATTGCAGTAAAGCCAAGGTCCTTGATATAATCCAATTTACTATCTAGTCCTTGCCAATCTCCTCCTTGGTAATAGTGTAAATCGCCAGGTCTATATTCATCATTTAAGGTACCATTGTTAGTGGTGTTACCATCATAAAATCGGTCTGTCATAACCATATATATCCTGTCTTCAGTATTCAAACTTCCTATACTATCAGCGTATGCAGGCTGATTAAATACCTCAAAGCAGAGTGAAATAACCAGTGCTAAAAAGATTGAGAGTATACGTTTTGATTTCTTCATGTTTAACACTCCTTTCGATTTTTAAATTAATATTAATATACCTAATGCCAATAATTTTTTCGGTGGTACACATAGTTCCATCGAAGTAGTCTCTTACAAATGAGAATTAACAGACATAGATACCTCCTTTTATATTGACCTATTTATTTTATCAAGAGCGCGCTCCTCGATAACAAATTATAAACCCTTCTTCGTTAATAGCATTTAAAATTTAGTTGCTTATTTGACTTGTACTTATCCATAGACTTATCCCTTATATTTGGTCATATCTCTTTTCTCTTATTTGAAATATTTTATACGCTTTTTGTATAAATTTTAGACATTAATTACTTTATCAATTTTACATACGTTATAATTAAATCATCCTTATGGGTGGATTCTACTAGACAATATTAAAACTTGGTATGGTTTAAGATTCAAAAATACTGTGCCGCTATAATTATTAATATCATCATTAAAATAGGTGTCTTTGTCTATTGGTCCTACTTGAAATAGTTCCCCTGTTATCGCATCTGTTAAATGGGTAATATCGTTGAAAGACTCAATGATAGGTAGCTTTATGTATACATTTGAACAGTCGCTGTTTATGACAACATAAATTCTATCTTCTTCATATTCTCTAATAAAACCATAGACTGAATTGTTTAAACTACAGTAATTACTTTTGAATCCACCTAAACTTAATGCAACCTTTGATTTTCTGATTTCAATTAGCTTTTTATACCAATTCAACATTTCAGCATTTTGACTCTCTTTGCTCCACTCCATTGTTTTCCTGCATCCCGGGTCGGTTTCTCCTTCAATTCCTATCTCATCTCCATAATAAATTACAGGAATGCCTGTGAAACAAAACTGAAATGCAATTGTCGCTAACATTTTATCTATATTTCCACCACATAAGGTTAGAAATCTTGCTGTATCATGACTTCCCAATAGGTTAAAAAGAGTGTTCTGAACAGGCTTCGCATGGACACCAATATTTTTATTAATACGCGAATTAAATTCGATACTATTAATACAACCTTTCGCAAAATAATCAATAATGGCATCCCGTATAGGATAGTTCATTACCGAATCCATCTGATCGCCTCTCAGCATATCTCTATTTTCATGCCATGCCTCTGCAAGAATGAAACAATCAGGTTTTAATGTTTTCACTCTTTTTCTAAATTCCTGCCAAAATGTATAATCAACTTCTTCAGCGACATCCAATCGCCACCCATCAATATCAACCTCATTTATCCAATAGCTTGCCACCTCAAGGAAATAGCTTCGTACTTCTGGATTACCAAGCCTCAATTTCGGCATAAGCCCATAATATCCAATTGTCTCATAATTTAAATTCTCTTCATCAACTGGAAAGTTATCAATATAAAACCAATCTTTATACTTAGAGTTCCGACCATTTTTCAAAACATCTTGGAATTGAGGAAAGTAATAACCACAATGATTAAATACGCCATCCAAAATGATTTTGATTCCCTTAGAATGACATTTTTTTATAAGAATTTTTAAATCTTTTATGGTACCAAAATGTGAATCTATTGTGAAATAGTCAACCGTATCGTATTTATGATTGGATGGAGATTCAAATATTGGGTTTAAATATATAGCATTTACTCCTAGCTTTTCAAGGTATTCAAGTTTTTCTAATATCCCCTTCAAATCTCCTCCCATAAAGTTCTGGGCTGTTGGTTCAGTCCCCCATTTGTCACAATTGTCAGGATCATTACTCTTATCCCCATTAAAAAATCTTTCAGGGAATATCTGATAAAATACAGAATCATTAACCCAGCTCGGAATTTTAAAGATATCATTTTCATTCGAGTAACAATACTCAAAAAAACCATTATCAGGTTCCGATTCACATCCACCGTAATAATTGAACCAAATCGTACTATTTTTACATTCAATCCTGAAATAGTAATTAATGTATCTTGTAGCAGCTTTTGTTTCAATTATGGTTTCATAATAGTCAAACATATTATCTCTTGCATAACATGTCATAAAGGAATTAAGTATCCCTGTCTGTTCTTTCTTACATCTATTCCAGTAATATAGATTACAAGTAATTGAATATTGTTTTTGCATTTTGAGTCTTATGACCAATTTGTTTCTTTCTAAAGCATAAGCATATTCTCTAGTAGGTTCATGTATAACAATTACACTATTCATCGAAATCACCCACCTCTTTAAGTTAATATTTTACAGCACCTGCAACAATTCCTTTTATAATGAATTTCTGCATTGATAGATAGAATATAACTACTGGAAGTGTCGAGATAACAAAACCGGCCATTATGAGGTTCCACTGTTGATTGTACTTCCCATAAAAATACATCTGCGAAAGTGGTATAGTTAGGGGTTTTGCCAATACCAGATATGGTAACAGAAAATCATTCCAAATCTGTAAAGTATTAAGTACAGCTACCGTTGCAGATACGGATTTCAATAATGGGAAAACTATTTTTGTTACAAGATTGAATACGTTGCAGCCGTCAATTATAGCTGATTCTTCAATTTCCAATGGTAATGATTTTATAAAGCCCCTATATAGGAAAATAGGTACTGGACACATTAAACCTGCATATATCAAAATCATTCCAATAAAATTTCCTGTTGCTCCTACAGATTTTGCTGTTTTGAGTAGGGTAATCATAATAGTATGAAACGGGACAAACAAAGCTGTTAAAAAAACAACCATAACAATGTTTGCTATAGGACTCCGCCATCTAGCAATTGCATATCCTGCAAATGCACTTATGATTATTAAAAGAACTACGCTGCTACCTGTCAATACGACACTGTTTAAAAACACTTTGATAAAGTCAGCTTTCATAAATACTTCTTTATAATTTCCAAGGTAGAAAGAAGAAGGAGGGTTAACTGCTGATATCAAAATTTCTCTTTTATCTTTAAAAGAATTCATTATAGCTATAATGATTGGAAACATATACAATAATGCAATAATATAAACAATAACTTGAAAAATGTATTTATATGGTTTGTTAAGTTTTTTTGAGTTTCCCATTTATACTATTTCCTCCCTCTTATTAAGGAATTTCATAAGAAAAATAGTTATGATTGCTATGATTAAAAATAGAATTATCGATATAGCAGTTGCATATCCAGTTCTTAACATTCTGAAACCTAAAGTATATATATATAGTGCTATAGTAGTGGTAGCATACCCTGGTCCTCCTGAAGTCATCGACAGTGGAAAATCAAATACTTTTAGACACGTTGTAGCTGAAAGTATAAGGTTCATAACTATTACAGGTGATAATAATGGTAACTTTATTTTAAAAAACGTAGCATACCCCGAAGCTCCGTCAATATTTGCTGCTTCAATAATATCACTTGATATATTTTGTAATCCTGCTATATAAATGATCATAGCATATCCTGCACTTTGCCAAATCGCAGTTAACCCTATGGAGTAAATGGCAATATTAGAGTTTCCAAGCCAACTAATAGACGTATTTAAATGTAGTAATTCAGATAATGTCCTAGATACATCTCCATATATAAATGACCATACAAAACCAACAATAATTAAACTCATTACATTTGGAAGAAAAAATATTGTTCTAAGAATATTTCTTCCTGCAATCTTCATATCCACAATCAATGCTAGTAATAGGGATAGTAGATTGCCCAAAATCATCACAAAAATCGAATATTTGAATGTTACTATTAGCGTTACGAGAAAATTTTTATCTGCAAACGCTTCAATGTAATTAGATAATCCAATAAATTTTACATCTTTATTATAGCCGTATAAATCAGTAAATGAATAATATACGCTTTGAATGAATGGTGATATAAAAAACACAATAAATAACGTTACGGCGGGAATCAGGAATAATATATAAATCCAATCTTTCTTCCACACTTTCAATAAATAATCTAGCATCCCAGTTATCCTTTCATTAAGCAACTGATAGGAAGATACGGTTTATAAAAAGCCATATCCTCCTTACAGTCGGAGATATGTTTCCTATTTTGAACTTTGGGATAATGTCTTAGCTTTGTCCCATGCCTTATCCAGAGTATCCAGTGTAATGTTTATGTCTTTTTTGCCAAGTAAGAATTCAGGAAGCACTTTTTCATATTCAGGCCCAAAAGGTGTGGACCATCCGCGGTCAGCTTGAATACAAATCTTACCATTTCCTATAAGTTTTGTTACATCTGCTGCTATTGGATCAAAATTGGAGGATACTCCTTTTACTGCAGAGAACAGTTTTGCCTTATTGCTCCATAGTTCACCAATTTCTTTAGTGGACATTAATTCTAAGAATTTTTTACATTCAGTTATATGTTCTGATTTACTTGAGATACTGAGGCTGAAATCTGGGAATTGATGCAATTTTGTATCTGCTGGGTTTTCAGATACTGGCATACCCATAATACCAATATCAAGGTCAGGAGCAATTTTACGTATTGGTTCCAACGCCCATAATCCCTGAGGCATCATAGCTGCCTTGCCAAGTGCAAACATCGAACATGCACCATTATAATCAGTGTCAAATGCTGTCTTTGTATTGCCATAATCGTAAATAAGTTTTAGATTATTAAAAGCTGTTTTCCATCCTTCTGTATTGGCAAATGTCGCCTTTCCAGAATTTTTATCATCATCCCATGTGAGGTTAAATCCATATACTGCAGGACTGAATGCACTAACAGAAGCCATTTTTATTGTCCAGGCATCTTTAAACCCTAACGCAAATGATGGTATATTCTTGCTCTTCAATGTCTCACATACCTTTTTAAATTCACTTAATGTCTGAGGTGCTGTTAAACCGTTATCAGCTAACAGTTTCTTATTGTAGAAAATACCTATGCAGCTTCCATCAATTGGCATAGCCCACGTTTTTCCTTGTGCATCTGTAAATGTACGAGATTCAATGGCTTGGTCTAAAATATTTTTCAAATAAGGCTCATTAGTCAGTTCAGTAAGGAATCCACCTTTTGCAATATCCATAACCTCAGTACCACAACTGAATATATCAGGTATTTCACCTGTTGCTAATCTTGCCTTCAATACGGCGGAAGGGTCATTTGTCACCACTTCTTGTTCAACTGTAATGTTGGGGTATTGGGTATTAAATTCTTTTATTATTGCATCGAAAGTTTCTTGAGCTTCCTGTTTTCCATGAAATAATGCTACTTTAACATTCTCAACTTTTGTTTCTGGCATCGAACTACTTACTGACACTTTAGAGGTTTCATTTCCAGAAGTATTTGTTTTGGATGAATTTGAACAAGCTGAAAACAGAGTAAACGACAATACAAAAATAACTAATAAGCTAATTATCCTTTTCATTAAATATTCCTCTTTTCAATTTTATTTTACTTTTAAGAGTTCTCCTAATTTACTCTAATTGTAAAATATCTGAAAAGGTTAGTAAATAAATAAAATAAACCTGAATTTAAAAAAAAACAACTTTTCCAAATTGCATTAATATGAAGGTTAAGTTTCTGACGGTGGATATCCATAGTATCTTTTGAAACTATTAGTAAAATAATATGGGTTACTGTAACCTACAGCCTCAGATACTTCCTTAACCTTTAGCAGCTTAAGATCTAATAATTCCTTTGCCTTCTCCATTCTCACCCTGGTAAGGTAATCTATAAAGTTTTCACCAGTCTTGGCCTTAAACAATCTACTCAGATAAATATGGTTCATATAAAACTTCTGAGCTAAGCAAATAAGATTTATATCCTCATTATAATTAGAAGCTATATAGTTTTTAATGGTGCTAATTATATCAATGTTATCCTTTATTTTTTCAGCTCTGATAACGTATAAAAATTGTGCTATGGTTTCTTCAGCCCATTTTTGAAGACTTTCCACTGTAATTAACTGCTCAATAACATCTATATAACTTACTTCAAAAGATATCCTACTATTAAAAGTAGGGTTCAACCTCTGGCAGCACCGTTCTAATACTACTATGAATTTTATCAGAAAATCTCTAAGCATAGATATGTTGCAATAACTTTTATTGCGAGCTGTGTCAAAAAGAGTTCTAACTATAGTAGCAACTCCACTACCATCCGAATGCTGAAGAACATAATCCAGCTGATTTTCATCAATAGCCCAGTTTATCCCATCATTCATCTTGAACTCTTTTATTGTCTTATACAAAATGATATCTTTACCGTTCATGTGCTCATATTTTAATGCAATATTAGCTTTTTGGTAGGAGGTTCTTATATTTAAATATCCCTTTTCCCATTCACCTATACCTACTCTGATATCCATATTGTATTTGGTTTTAACAATCAACAAAATATTCTCACACTCATACTTTTGCTCCGTTGTTAATTCGGTTATATCTCCAATATTACTTTTACATAATATTAATATTTCCCCTTCTATTTTGGGACTTTTAAAGATGTTACAACTGAGTTTATGTATTTGAATATGTTTTATTTCATTAAACAGTTGTTCAATTAATAAGTTAACCTCATTTGTCTTTTTAACAGTATCCAGGCAAGGATCTTTCAATACTATTGCAATTACAGAAAACAAAGTATAGTTTAAATCAACTTTTATATCGTTAGCGTTCCGCAATAAGTTATCATACTTTTCAATAGAACCTGTAATAAGGGAATTTAATATATTATCTTCTAAAAGAATCTTACTTTCATTAAGTTTTAATTGCATTGATTTTTTATAAATCAACTTATTTATAACTTTCTCCAAAATGTTATTTAGATGGGTTTCATCAACTGGTTTTAAAATATATTCGAATACATTTGAAGAAATTGCCTGCTTCATGTATTCATAATCAGAAAAGCCGCTGATTACAATAATTTCACAGCTCATATTAGTATTCGCCAGTTTTTTCAAGAATTCAATACCGCTATAGCGTGGCATTTTCATATCAGTTATAACTAATTCTGGCTTTTCAGCTTCAAATATGTGTAAGGCTTCCTCTCCATTGTCAGCTTCACCTATTAACTCCAACCCCAGTTCATCCCACTTTATTACTTTAATAATACCTTTTCTGATCCAATTTTCATCTTCTACTATAAGTGTCTTTATCATTTCAACTCATCTCCTTGCGTTTCTAATAGGAAATTTTATACGTACACAAGTACCTACATCGATTTCACTTAATATATTCATGCTTACTTCCCCACCATAAAAAATCCTGAGGCGTAAGAGAACATTTTTTAGTCCTATACTTGGCGATATATCGGAATAATATGCGTTATCTGCACTATTCAATTCCCTTGTAATCTTTTTCAATTTTTTATCATTCAGACCCCTTCCATTATCTGACACTTCAATTGAAATATACTCTCCTTCCTCATAGCAGCTGATACATATAATACCTTTTTCGTTCTTTCCATCAAACCCATGAATAATAGCATTTTCTATAATTGGTTGAAGTGAGAGTTTAAGAATAGAATACTTTTTAATATGATCTGGTATATTAATAATAAAATCCAATGATTTATCTCCAAATCTTATTTTTTGGATTGATAAGTAATTTATTACATGCTCAATTTCTTCTTCCACAGAGACAACATTTTCGTTTGTCTTTATACTGTATCTAAGCATTTTTCCCAAGGATTTGGCCATCACATTTACTTCATCAATATCGTGCAGAATAGCGATACTGCTAATAGACTGCAATACATTATATAGAAAATGTGGATTAATTTGAGCTTGAAGCGCTTTCATCTCTGAATCTTTTTGTCGGATATTTGCTTCATATTCCTTTTTTATGGAGCTTTGAAACTTTCTTATTAATGAATTGAAGCTCTTACTCAACATTCCTATTTCATCATGCCTAGATTCATCTGCCCTCAAACTCATGTTTCCCAAATCTATCTTATTCATTATTTGTGACAATTTTTCTATTGGATTTGAAATACGACTTGATATAATAATAGTTATAAAAATTGCAAAAGTTATTGCAATAAGGCAGATTATTAATACTATTTTAGTTACAAAAGACATGTTTGCTGAATATTGTTCAACTGGGATAAAATTAATAATCTTCCATCCTGTTTTATCGCTGGTTGTATATACTGTCATGTATTTATTACCAGATATGTCCAACTGAGAATAACCAGCTTTACTGCGGAAATTCTTTAAAATATCCAAACTAATCATTTGAGCTGTATGAACACCTGAAGAATCAAATACTATTGTTCCATCATCACTTAGTATGTATGTAAATGAACTATTATAAGGCTTAATATCCGCTGCAATTTTGCTTAGTATTGAAAGATCAACATTAATATAAAGAGAACCTACTTTACCATACTCCCGTTCCACATTAACAATATTCCTAGCTACAGTAAAAACCTTTTCTTTAGAATTCGTTATCTTTAAATTTGCTGAAACATTAGTATGTGTAGGGAAAATCACCAAATCCGTATATTTATTCTTCAGAAATTCTGATTCGTCACGAATCCCTTCTTGAGTTTTATCTATATCCGCTGCTTTTTCATAACCAGCTTCACTCTGTCCTATATATATTAGGTAATTATTATCAAGATAGACTATACTGAAAATATCTTTTCTGGAATTTATATATGAATGCATTATGTTTTTGAGACTCGTAAAAGTACTTATAAAATCATATTCATCTATAAATGTTTGAGATGAAATAATTCTTTTAAAATTTGTGTTGATATAGAGAGACTGATATATTTTATCAATCTCTCCAATATATGAATCCAAGTTGTTGGCACCCATTTCAACTAGTTTATTGTTTAAAGTAATAGATTGATTTTTAATAATTTCAATTGAACTAAAATATGTAATTGAAAGAACAATAATAAGTGTACTTATGATAAGTAATAAATAGGTAGTAATCAACTTATACTTTATATGCTTAAATTTTATTAAGGTCATAGACTCCACCTACCTTCACATATAACTAAGCTCAACTGGAACTTTTTCTTGTTTTTTCATCTCTTTTTATACTTATTTTTAAGAACAAGAGTGAAATATTAAGTTGGATTTTTTCAAAAACCACTAACTTATGTATTCAGTGTATAGGATTTACATAATAAAATCAAGACTATTAAGGTTGTACTACATTACGTTAAAATGGGTGACTTTAAAGCTTGTACAAAGAAATTAAGATTGTCTCGTATGATTGCAATTCTATATACTTAATAATTTAATATGATTTATTTAAATTAACGGGTACTTCTATTCCTTTAAAAAGCCATCTTGATTCTCCAGTAGTCATCATCAACTATGTAGGTTATTGCACTGTCTGTTTTAACCGTTCCATTACTATAGGTTACTGAGAATAAAAAGGTAGCATAAGTGCCCCTCCACCTTGTACCTCGCATGTCATCATTCCACATTTCTCCGTTGAATGTATTTGCATTCTGCTTTGAAAGCCAGGTAGAACTATAGGCTCTTTCAACCAGTTTTACACTTACATTTGAAGCCGTTACATTGCTCCCAGATACTATGTTTGTGGTGTCTGCCCTCAAAACATATTTTTCTCCAGTAAAGAATGTATCTACTCCTAAAGTTGGCTTCCCATTTTTCGATAAATGCTGATTATACTTTATCCAATTGGATTTCCAAGTAGCTGTGTGATCAACATATCCGTTTATAGTTAGTCCATTTACTGTAAATGTTGTCGTAGCTGTATCTGATAACAAATACTGATCAGTAGTTGTTATAGTTATTGTATAGTTGCCAACATCAGCTAGTTTTGGAGTTTGCATTGAAAACGTCTTTTTTTCTCCATTGCTTATACTTGAAATGTTTTCATTTGTATAAATAATTTCAGCACCCTTTTTTACAACAACTTTTGATGAAAGAACCTGGTCTTGATCAGGATCTGTTACCTCGAATGTCATTGCTACATTATCACCCTCATATATGACTTCAGGGGTAACACTTTTAATATTTACTACCGGAGGACGATTCCTTATAACCTGATAAGTTATATCTTTTATTTCTAACTTACCCGAAGGATTTGTTGATACAAACCTTGCTGTATAGGTACCATCTGGTACATTATTGGGTGGGGTATAATTTACTGTCCAGCCCTTTGAACTTCCTTGTGTTGTTCCTGACATGATTAAAGTGGATGATTTATATGCTGTACCATTCTGCATTATTACTGTAGTTGTAGCAGGATACTTTGTTGTTGTTGCTCCTATGACAGCTTGTATATTTGTGTTTATGGTTCCACCACCTAAATCTGGCTGTAGGTCTATAGGTGTAAATATATTAACGCTGAATGTTTTAGGTGTTGCCATTCCTGTTCCAATATCCCTTGCTAATACAGTAAAGGTACGTAATCCATCAGGAAATACACCAGGTATTTGCAACGTTTGATTGAACCAGTCTATGTCCTGCCCATTTTGCGTACCGGTAACATTATTTTGAAAATTAACTGTTTTAGTTGTCGGTAATCCTGATACTGTTGGTGTTAGATTCATTTCTAACCTTACGGGGCTAGGTTGCCTTGTCAAAAGGTTATAGGCTTCTATGTATTCACTTGCAGGAATACTATTTAAAGTAAATTCCACATCTCTCGCCCTTGCCTCTGCGGTAAGTTGAGGGTTATTATTAAGCGTAAAACTAAATGTCCAAGGATCTGACCACGCACCTTCCATATCCTTTACATAATACTGTACATCATAACTACCGTATGTAAGTGTAGAAGGAATATAGTACTGCCATTCCCCGCCGTCTTTTCTAAACATTACTTTTTTCTCAACAATACCCTTGTCTGTAGCGGCTCTTGTAATGTTGTGGTCAAGGTCATAGGATTTGTCTACCCAATTTGTTTTACATTGACCTGTAGAAGTATCATATGTCCAATCTAAAACCGCATCAGCTATTGGTCGCCTATGAACATAAACATCTACCTCTGTAGCTCCACTATAGTACGAATAATCATCACCATATGCACCTGTGGGTAAGTCCTTTACCCTTCTATATATCTGATATTTACCTACATTTGCAAAGGAGTTTCTATTTGTTGTATTCCACCCAATCGTGTTACTAAAGGCTGCTTGTGTGTTTGGCTCTTGCCCTGTTGGGTTATCAAAGTAGTCTATGTCATGTGCATACTGCATTTCTCTTGATATTATTGTGTCACCTTCTAAATCATTTTCACCATAGTTAAGTGTAAAGGTTTGGTTTGGCAATACATAAACTTGTTCTATACTTGGTGTCTCATTTGCTATATATGCTAAAGCTTCGTTTACTATTTCTTGCGTTGATTTGCCTGCCACATCTATATACTTTGCACAACTTGGACTTTGTAACTGAATGGCACTTGTTCCTGCCAGTATTATTTTTGCATCTGTCTTTGATATAACACTGATAAAGTCTGCTGTTTCTGATATAGTTCCGTCACTTATGTATAAAATGTATTTGCTACTGTTTCCCCTCCAAGGGTCTGTATAGGGTTGGCGTACATATTTGTATATTGTGCCATTATAGTAACCGGTGTAGTTTGATATCCAACGTACATCTGGAACCCAGTAGGAAACAGTTCTTGATACTGTACCTGAATAACCTGAATAGCTTCTTGTCCAGTTGAAATCTCCTGCTGCGGGTGAACATGCAACAGAAGTATATACGTACCCATACCCTGATAATGTTCCCGAATATCCACCACTATTATATGAAACAGAAGATGGTGGGGCTGAACCACTATATCCATGTCCAGAAGTTGACTGTCCCCCAGCGCTTGCCGACATACTTTCTTGTCTGTATGCTGTATATCCAAAATCATGATTGCCCCCATAATCTGATACGCTTGTTCTAGGTAAATTGCCTGAATACCCAGCACTTGAATAAGGTACACTCGCAACTGGATAGCTTGTACCCGTGTTGCTTGAGGTACTTGCAGGAGTTGTGTATTCATAGGTTTTCATATTCCATAGATTTATACTTGGTATTATATTTCTTCCTA
>Ga0209125_1002698_pt1 | contig 13193 bp, 14 predicted proteins | sample BarGraIncub1131A_FD_184503 | JGI IMG/M metagenome (GOLD analysis project Ga0209125, IMG submission 184503) | Arctic peat soil microbial communities from Barrow, Alaska - Barrow Graham LP Incubations 11-31A (SPAdes) (version 2) | ecosystem: Environmental > Terrestrial > Soil > Wetlands > Peat... | reverse complement strand
GAAATCTCAATCCCTTACAATGCCATTTCTTAACCTATCAACCCACATCCCAAAGCCATTCCGCCTAACTCCCCTTCAGGCTCATACCTGAATTGGAAAATACTCAAGGGCCAACCGATGATCGAGAAGCGCTTTGGGCAGATCAAGACAGTGCACGAGATTGCTCCGGTATTTCTCAAGGACGAGGGGCGCATCGAAGCGCTATTCACTTTGTATTTCCTGGCGCTCCTTGTCCAATCTCTGATCGAACGCGAGTTGCGCCTGGCCATGGCGCGGGAGGGGATCGAGGAACTCCCGCTCTATCCCGAGCAGCGCCAATGCGCACGCCCCACCACCGAACAGATCTTGCGTCTCTTCAGCCTGGCCGAGCGACATCGACTCGTTCAGGACGGCCGCACCGTCCAGGTCTTCGAAGCCGAACTGACCGCCTTACAGCAACAGGTACTCGAACTCCTCGGCGTCTCAAAACAAGCTTTTCAGCCGCCACAGTAGGCGGGAAATTCACGCCAAATTGTCTCGCCGACTTGCGGAATGTACGTAGGGAGCCAGCGAGTTGCCGCTTACGCGGTACTTTTCCGGACACCCCCTCTCCAAACCGGACGTGAGTCTTTCGATCTCTTCCGGCTTTCCGGCGATGCCTCTCCTGAAGCCACGGGGATCGATGTATCTCCTCATGGCACGGAATGCAAGTGACGAGAGTCTTGCGTCTGCGTGCTGCCATCCGCTTAACCCACAGAGGCTTTTCCCTCCGCCCCGGCTGATCCAGGTCGCACAACTTCCGTATGTGGTGAACTTGGAATGGTCCATCCTTCGTACCACAGACTTCGCACTCCTCTGCTAACAGGCGGGACACAATCTCGCTGCGCAGCCCGTTGAATACCTGCTTCGGGGGCTGTCATTGATAACTGCGTCCTTATGCCATGCCAGAGAGATGCCCCCAAACATCGCCACCAGTGGACTCGTTCCGTCCTTCCGTTCCTTCACAACCATCAGCGCTTTGACAGTGCCCGAGGACACCACCACTTCCACACCTAATTGCCGCGCCAGTACTGCGATCGACGCCCGGTGCTTATTGGCCAAGGTTGCTAGTAACGAATGCCGCATGACGCGGTGAACGTCCCAAAGCCTATGGGCGTTGAAGCCCATCTGGTAGTACTGAACAAACCCCCGGTATTCCGCTTGATATTGCGTGACGATACTAAAATCATCGTCCTGCAATCTCTCCGCGAGTTGCGTGGGGTTGCCCCTTCGCATATAACGCCGGCACCGCTCCCTCATCACATCCGCCGGCACTTTCAGCCGCACGGCCCCATTGATACTGCGCTGACCACGCTGGTCATGCTTCTCGTTGGAGTCGAGCACCGTCACTTCGTATCCAAGGAACCGCGCCGGATCTGTCTTGGCGTGGGTGATCAAGGTCTTCTCCTCAGACATCTCCAACCGCAGTGTTTCACGGAGGAAGTCCCTGATTTGCTGCTTGATCTCCTCAGCTTCTTGTTTCGGGCCGCTGAATCCGAGCAGAAGTCGAGTCGCCCCGGGGAACCTCCCCCCGAGGCGCTCACGGAACCGGACGTGAACGTCTCCGCTCATCGGGCTCTTCCCACTGAAGCCTGCCCCCATAGCAGCGACCAATGCGCGAACAGATGCGTCTCCTGACGCGCAACGCGTTCGAGCCAACGGCTGGCTCGTCGACGATGGCCTTGGAGACGCTTATGTTTTCGGGTTAGCCACAGTACAAGTTTGCGATCAATTTGCCGGAGCGTTGGATACAGCGCGGACTTGTAGAACGCACTGTAATAATTTACCCACCCTCTGATTTTGGCGTTGAACATATGCGCCAGGTCGATCAGGGCCTTGTCACTGCGGTTTTGCAGGTTCCAGCTCCTGACTTTCTGACGAATTGCTTTGCCCGCCTTGGCGCTGACCGCCGGACTGAAATTAACGAAGGTCTCGCCCCATCGGTTCTTCGACAGCCGTGGCCTAAACGTTAAAGCCAAGAAAGTCGAAGCTCGTTTCGGTGTAATTCCCTCGCCGATCTGCATCCTTGCAGTAGACCACTCTGGTCTTCAGCGGATGCAGTTCCAGCCCGCATTGCGCAAATCGCCGCCCCAAATCACTAATCAGTGCTTGGGCCTGCGATTGGCTGCGACAGTGGCAAACAGCATCATCGGCGTACCGTTCAAACGGCACGTCGGCATTCTCACGCTGCATCCACTTGTCAAAGACGTAGTGCAGGAACAGGTTGGCCAGCAGCGGACTGATGACGCCGCCTTGCGGCGTGCCACGCGTCCGTTCCACCAATGTTCCATCCAGCATTTGCACTGGCGCCTTCAGCCAGCGTTCGATGTACATCACTACCCAGCTTTCTTGGGTATGATGGCGCACCGCTTTGAGCAGCAAGGTATGGTCGATGTTATCAAAACACCCTTTGATGTCTCCCTCAAGCACCCATTTTGGTGATGCTTTTCGACCAGGTATGTTGCGCACTTGTTCGATTGCATCCGCTGTGGAGCGCTCACGTCTGAAACCGTAAGAGTGATGATCGCCGGTTGTTTTTGCGACAGGATCAAGCGCCAGTAAGTGCAACGCTTGCATCGCCCGGTCGCGCATGGTTGGAATGCCCAGAGGGCGTTTGTCACCATTTGCTTTGGGTATATAGATGCGACGCAATGGTCGGGGTTTGTATCCCTTGTTACCGAGATCTTCTACCGCCTTCCATTTCTCGTCCGGTGTGCCCCAGGTTTGCTTATCTACCCCTGGAGTTTTTCGGCCTTGATTCTCCGTAACACGCCTCACAGCCAGTACTTTCGCACTGGTGGATTTGGTCAGGAGTTTCTGCAGAGAGCGCACTTTCCGCCACTCGCCTGCTTTTACTGCCTTCGCAATTCTTGTCTGTAGCCTCGCGACAACAGTGCTTACATTGGCCCACGGAATATCGTGCCAAGCTTGCCATGTTGTGGAGGCAACATCGCAATCGTGTTGCTTTGCGTCCATATCAACCTCCGGTTGAATGGAGCGGGTGATGGGAATCGAACCCACGCTATCTGCTTGGGAAGCAGAAGTTCTACCATTGAACTACACCCGCTCTGTCCCCGGAAGGAAAGACGCACTCACCCCTCGCGGGGATAGTACATCATCCCCGCCGGATGCGATTTACAGACCTGTCTTGCGACAGGTCACCAGATGGAAGTCTGCACGCTTTCGCGTCAGGGCAATCGTTTCAACCCCTATCTACGCCATTACAGCGCAGCATTCGCTTTTTCCATCATCCTCTACCCACTACAGCAGCAGATAACTTTGCGATTATCCTTGTCTGCCGGACAGGCCAGACGCCGCATTGGGCTTACCACGTTCCGCACAAGTAACAAGAGTTGGGAAGGTTCCGCAATTTCGCCGGTGATACTGCGTCAGCGTGTTCGCACCAAGCAGGCGAACATCCGATCACATGCCAATTTTGGCTGAGCCCGATACAGCAAGTTACCTTTGGCTCATCAAGCTTGACGACGTTTATAAGCGGTTCACTTACGTTAACCATTCAACTCAGTCTAGCGCCTCATCCGGGTGTAACTCCCGAAATCACGCCAATCACCTCACGGGAAATGACGTACCCCGTAAGGTGGCTACATTGTCAGAGCGCTTAGCACGCCACCGTTACCAGTGGCGCACTGCTCCTAGACTACAGGGGGCTGAACCCCCGGTTCTGTCAGCCTCTGGTGAGACAGCAGAACAATTACTCATGCAGCTTTCGCCTCTGAGGTTCCGAAGAACCATCTCGATAGGCTTGTTCCCACATTCTTAACGTAATGTGGAGGCTAAGCTACCTTACGACTCGTGCCGCACGCTTGGGAAGCTACCGTTCTACCATTAAACTACACCCGCATTAGTGCCGTGGCCGATTCCAAAATGTGCATTTGGATTAGCCTGTAATAGGAACCCACGCTCAGGCTTGGGAAGCCGGAGTAATAGCCGTTATACGACGCCCCCAAAGGTGTCCGAGGTCGCCATTCTATGCGTTACGCGCCGCCGGTTCAATCCTCATCGAACTCGACCAGCAATTCACGATAGCGGCCGCCGTGAAATATCAGCGGCAGCTTAGCCTCGCCCTGCATGTAGCGGTCGACGCGGCCGACGAAAATAACGTGATCGCCACCCGGATACTGCGTCTCGTTTACGCACTCGAAAGCGGCGCAGCAGCCCTCAATCAGCGGCACGCCGCCCCGACCGACACGCACCAGCACGTCGGCGAAACGGTCGCCACGGCGCGCGGCAAAGCGATTGGAGATTGCCTGCTGGTCGGCGGAGAGCACGTTGACCGCGTAACGCGTCGCACTACGGAAAGCTTCAACGTTCGGCGAATCGGCCGACAGGCTCCAGAGGATCAGCGGCGGATTGAGCGAGACCGAGTTGAACGAACTGACGGTCAGTCCGATCCACTCGCCGCTCGGCGCCAGGGCAGTGACGACGGTCACGCCGGTCGCGAAGCTGCCAAGCGTATCGCGAAACTCGCGGCAATCGAACTCCTGCGCGGCAAGCGATTGCCCGGTATCACAGGTTTCACAGGGCAGATCGGCAACGGCCGCAGGCGTTTCAGGGCAACTCGGGGAGGCAATGGGCAGGGTCATCGGGGAGGCTGGAGGGCGGTTGAGGCATGCTAAGATTCGCCGTCTTCAGAGGAGTCCAGCGATGGCAAATACACACACCGGTCCCCATCAAAACCCGATCAAACAACTCGGCACGCCATTGAGTCCGTCGGCGACGCGCGTCATGTTGCTTGGCGCCGGCGAACTTGGCAAAGAGGTGATTATCGCCTTGCAGCGCCTTGGTGTCGAGACGATCGCCGTCGATCGCTACGCCGACGCGCCGGGCATGCAGGTGGCGCACCGCGCGCACGTGGTGACGATGACCGACGGCGCGGCTTTGCGCGCCATCATCGAGCTAGAACGCCCGCACCTGGTGGTGCCCGAAATCGAGGCGATCGCTACCGACATGCTGCTTGAAGTCGAGCGCGAGGGCCTCGCCGAAGTGATCCCGACCGCGCGCGCGACGCGCCTGACCATGAACCGCGAGGGCATCCGCCGCCTCGCCGCCGAGGAACTCGGCGTGCCAACCTCGCCCTACGCCTTCGCCGATTCGCAGGCCGAGTTGCAGGCCGCCATCGACGGCGGCATCGGCTACCCCTGCCTGGTCAAGCCGACCATGTCCTCCTCCGGCAAGGGGCAGTCGCTGCTGCGCGGCCCGGATGACGTGGCGAAGGCCTGGAGCTACGCGATGCAGGGCGGGCGCGTCAGCCAGAGCCGCATCATCGTCGAGGGCTTCGTCGATTTCGACTACGAGATCACGCAGCTCACGGTGCGCGCCATCGGGGCCAGCGGCGATGTCGAAACCTATTTCTGCGAGCCGGTCGGCCACGTGCAGGTCAACGGCGACTACGTCGAATCGTGGCAACCGCAGCCGATGAGCGAGGCGGCCCAAGCGCGTTCGCGCGAGATCGCCAAGGCGGTGACCGATAACCTCGGCGGGCGCGGCCTGTTCGGTGTCGAACTCTTCATCAAGGGCGACCAGGTGTGGTTCTCGGAAGTCAGCCCGCGCCCGCACGACACCGGCCTGGTGACGCTCGCTACGCAGCGTTTTTCTGAATTCGAACTGCACGCGCGCGCCATCCTCGGCCTGCCGGTCGACGTCTCGTTGCATGCACCGGGCGCCTCGGCGGTAATCTACGGCGGGCTGGACGCGAAGGGCATCGCCTTCGCGGGCGTCGCCGACGCACTGGCCGTGCCAGATTCCGACCTGCGCCTATTCGGCAAACCGGAAAGCTTCAAGAAACGGCGCATGGGCGTCGCGGTGGCCACTGGCATCGACATCGCCGAAGCGCGCGGCCGCGCCAAACTGGCCGCGAGTAGGGTCAAGCCGGTCAGCGCGTGAGCAGGCCGCAGGCCGGGGCCGCCGCTGGCCCCGCCTTTGCCGCGCGCCTCATCGCCTGGCAGGCGACGCACGGGCGCCATGACCTCCCCTGGCAACCGCCGTTGGGAATGCGGCGCGACGCCTACCGCATCTGGCTCGCGGAGATCATGTTGCAGCAGACGCAGGTCGGCACGGTGACCGCCTACTACGCGCGCTTCCTCGAACGTTTTCCCGATATTGCGACGCTGGCCGCCGCGCCGATCGACGCCGTGCTCGAACTGTGGGCCGGCCTCGGCTACTACGCGCGGGCGCGCAATCTTCACCGCTGCGCGCAGACCATCGTCGCCGCGCACGGCGGCCGCTTCCCGGTCGCCCCGGAGGCGATCGCCGAACTGCCGGGCATCGGCCGCTCGACCGCCGCGGCGATCAGCGCCTTCACCTTCGGCACGCGTGCCGCGATCCTCGACGGCAACGTCAAGCGCGTCCTGGCGCGCTGCTTCGGCATCGCCGGCGTGACCAGCACGGCGCAGACGGAAAAAGAAATGTGGGCGCTCGCCGAGTCGCTGCTGCCGGCAACGGAAATCGAAGCCTACACGCAAGGCCTGATGGACCTCGGCGCGACGCTGTGCACGCGCGGCAAGCCGCAATGCGCGGCCTGCCCGATGAACGAAATCTGCGTCGCTCGGCGCGACGGTCGGCAAGCCGAGTTGCCGACGGCAAAGCCGAGGAAGGCCGTACCCCGCCGCGAAGCGAGCATGCTGCTGCTTTGCGACGGAGCACAAGTTCTGCTCGAACGGCGACCGCCGAGCGGCATCTGGGGCGGCCTGCTGACCCTGCCGGAAGTCGAGGAGCCGGGCGCCGAAGCCCTCGCTCAGCAGCACGGCTGCCATCTGCTGCACACGCAGGCGCTGGCGCCGCTGCTGCACGTCTTCACACATTTTCGCCTGAACATCCGGCCGTTCTTGTGCAAGGTCGAAGTGAGCCACCGGCTGACGGCCGCACCGGGCTGGGAGTGGCTGGCGCTCGACGATATCGAGGGCGCCGCGCTGCCCACCCCGGTCAAACGCCTGCTTAGGGGGCTGGCTGCTCGGTTCTGATGCGGCCGACCGCCCAGCGCCCGCAACCGACGCCGCAAGCTAGCGTCACGAAACCGGCGGCCCAGCCGGCGTGGCTGGCATGCCCGAAGGCGTCAAGCGCCATGCCGAAAGCCACCGGGCCGACGAAGCCGCCGGCGAAGCCGATCGTCGAGTACATCGCGAGCGCCGTGCCGCGCTTCTCGGACGCCGTTTCGGTGAGCAGACCGGCGGTCATCGCCGCCGAATCGAGGTTCATGCTTGCCGCGTAGATCAGGAGGAGCGGCACCAGCAGGCTGGCCGACTGCCTACCCGTCGCGCAAACCAGCAGGGCCAACCCACCCGACAACGGCATCACCGTGCGCAACCAGCGACTTCGCCCCCAGCGATGCGCGCCCTCGTTGCCGAGAATACTGGCTGGCACAGCGAGAAAGGTGGCTAGCGCGGCGATCAAGCCGGGCCACGCGGTCCACGCGTCGGGCGTCACGCCATGCAGCCAAGCGAGATAGGCAACCAGCCAGCTGCGAAAACCGAAGAGTTCCCAGTTGTGGCCGAAGTAGGCGCCGCAGTAGGCGAGAACGCGCCGGTCGCGCAGGACGCTGCACCAGCGGCCGCGGGCCGGATGCGGCGCCACCGTCGGCGCCGCGCCGGAGGCGATGCCGCGCCAGACGATGAGCACGGCGAGCGCCGCAGCACCAGCGGCGAACCCGAACAGCACCGGCCACGGCAGCAGGGGCTGCGCCATTTCCACCCAGAGATAGGAAAGTCCAGCGCCGACGCCGAAGGTCGCCGTATAGAAGGCCGTGCCGCGCGACTGGGCGCTCACCGGCAAGCGGTCGGTGAGCGCTTTGAGGCCCGGCATGTAGGTACCGGCAAGTCCAAGGCCAGCCAGCCACCACCAAAAGAGTGCGACCTCGAAACGGCGGGCAAAGAGGGCGAAACCGGCCAGCGCACAGCCGCTCAGTGCAGCGCTGAAGAGATACACGCGGCGCGCGTCGAGACGGTCGGTCAGGCTAACGAGCAGCGGCACGGCCAGGATGTAGCCGAGAAAGAAGACGCCGCCGAGCCAGCCGCCGGCCGTTCCCGACAAGGCCCACTGAGCGCTGAACCGGGGCAGCAGTGAGGGAACCAGCGGGAAACCCGCCATCGACAGTGTTTCGGCGGCGCAGAAGATAGCCACCAGGCCGATCGACGAACGTGCGCTGGTCATCTTGCGGCCTAAGCGACCAACTTGCGCTGTGCGAGGTAGGTGTAGAGGATTTCCAGGCGCGACACCGGGTCTTGCAGTTCGAGCAGCTTCTGCTTGGCCAACGCCCGCACCGGGACCACTTCGCTCAGCCGGTAACCGACCCAGGCGGCGTCATCGAAGGCGTGCGGTTCGGGCATTTTTTCCGGGCCAAGATCACCGGCAATTTTTTTCAGTAACGGCAAGAGGCCTTGTTGTGCCGATGGAACGTCCTGCCGCTCAGGTTCATCGAGCAGTTCCACCTGCGCACGCAGCAGCCCGCTGGCCTCGACCGTTTGCGAGAGGATGCGGAAACGCCGACCACCGCGCAGCTCGAGCATCAAAATACCAAGTTGCGGCATGTCGCTGCTGACGATATGCGCCAGCGTGCCGACTGAGTGCGGATGCGCCGGCAGGCCGACCTCCTGGCCGCTGGCGATCAGGCAGACGCCGAACTGGCTACCGTCCTTCATGCAAGCGGCGGTCATGTCGAGGTAGCGCTGCTCGAAGACCTTGAGCGCCAGCACACCGCCAGGAAAGAGCACAGCGCCAAGCGGAAAGAGCGGGATATCGAGGCATTGCGCCGCAGCCGCTGCGGGCAGACGTTTTTGCAGGAAGTCGAACCAGCTCACGCTTCGCTCTCCCCTTCTCCCCAGCGCGGCAGCAGCGTATGCGGCACGGCCAACTGGTCGAGGATGCGGGCGACGACGAAATCAACCACTGCCGCGACGCTCTGCGGATGGTGGTAGAAGCCGGGATTGGGCGGCAAAATGACCGCGCCAGCGCGCGCGAGGCGCAGCATGTTCTCCAAATGGATGGCCGAGAACGGGGTTTCGCGAGGCACCAGCACCAGCTTGCGGCCTTCCTTGAGCATCACGTCGGCGGCGCGCTCGATCAGATTGCCGGCCAAGCCCTGTGCGATCGAGGCCAAGGTGCCCACGGTGCATGGGCAGACGACCATGGCATCGGGCGGGTTTGAGCCGCTGGCCACCGGGGCGAACCACTCCTCGCGACCATAGACTTCAAGTACGCCGGGCATCGCCGCATAGCACGCGCGAAAATACGCTTGCGCCTCTTTCGCCCGAGCCGGCAGTTCGAGCCCCATTTCCTGCCGCGCCACCACCTGCGCCACCTGCGAGTAAAGCAGTTGCACCCGACAACCCGCCGCGAGCAGACATTCGAGCAGGCGAATACCGTAGGGCATGCCGGAGGCGCCGGTCAAGGCAAGGCAGATGGTCTTAGGCATTTTTCAATTCCGGTTCGCCCGCCGGCAGCTCGGCGAGCAGGCGCGCGGCAATCAGGCCGTTGATGATACCGAAGGTGAGCGCCGCCACGGAAAATATGGGCACCAGATAGAACAGGCCGTTGTGCGGAATCAGCCACAGCCGCGCTAGCACGAGCTGCCCGCCGATATGTGCGAAGGCCGCCAGGATGCTCCAGCTGACCGGCCCAAACCAGCGACGCGGCAAGCGGATGGCCAGTGCCAGCACGCACAGACTGGCGATCGCGCCGCACAGGCTCATGAAAAAGCCGGGCGAGAGGAACTGGCCGAGCATCAGGCCGCCAGCGATCACCCGCAAGCCGCTGACCCACGCCGCCGTACCCCAGCCGTAGCGTGCCAGCACGATCAGCGTGACGATGTTCGACAGCCCCGGCTTGACGCCTGGCAGGGGCAGGGGAATCGCCGCATCGATCAGCGCCAAGCCGATCGCCGCCGCCGCAAGGCGCGCGATGCGGTGGTCTTCGGGCGTCGTGCTCAGCTCAATAATTGAGTGAGTCATACGCGTCCTTGCCGCCCTGCACCTGGACGCTGACCTGATTCGGTGCGCAGATGGCGATTTCTCCAGGACGCGTCAGCCAGCCTTGGCGGACGCAGTACTGGCGCGGACCCGGATCGGAAACGACGCGCACGCGGCGTTTTTCGACCGCCACGACGGTCATGCCGAGCGGACCGGGCACGTCGATCTGGCGATTGCGCGACAGATCAAGCTCGGCAAATACGTCGCCGCCGCGCTTGACCACCGCTTTTTCGGCAACGCCGGCCTGCCAGGCCAAGGGGAAGGAGACGGCGCAGAAGGTCAGGCCAAGCGCCGCGGTCAGCCAGTCGCCGGGCCGAAATAAGACCAGCCATTGCATTACTGGCTTCCGGCGGGCGGCGCGGTGTGGGCCGCCGCAACTGGCAGCAGCTCGCGATGACGCACCAGCAGGCGCGCCTGGCCGAAAAACGCCCGCCCCAGCCACTCGGCGAGATAGACCGAACGATGCTGACCGCCGGTGCAGCCGATGGCGACCGTCAGATAGTTACGGCTATCGCGAATGTACGCCGGCAGCCAGGTGCCAACGAAGCGGGCGATGTCGTCGCGCATGCGCAGCACCTCGGGTTCGGCCTCGAGAAAGGCGACCACCGGCGCGTCGCGGCCGGTCTGCGGACGTAGGAGGGGATCGTAATGCGGATTGGGCAGGCAACGGACGTCGAAGACGAGGTCGGCATCGAGCGGAATGCCGTGCTTGAAGCCAAAAGATTCGAAGAGCAGCGTCAACCCCTGCCCCGGCTCGGCGGCGATGAACTGGCGCACCCATTCGCGCAACGCGTTGGGTTGCACGTCGCTGGTGTCGATGTGGTGGCCGAGCTTCGCCAGCGGATCAAGGCGGAGGCGTTCCTCGGTGATCGACTCCATTAGCGTGCGCTGCGCGCTGGCCAGCGGGTGCCGGCGCCGGGTTTCGGAGTAGCGCTTGAGCAGGGTCTGGTTCTTCGCGTCGAGAAAGAGAAACTGCAGTTCGAGGTCGTTGGCGCGCAGCGCATCAAGCAATTGCGGCAACATGGCGATACTCTCGCCGCCTCGCATGTCGATGGCCACCGCCACTTTGTTGTAACCCTGCTGATCGAGTTGCCCGAGCAGTTGCTGCAACAATTGCGCCGGCAGGTTGTCGACGCAGTAGTAGCCGGAATCCTCAAGTACGTTGAGGGCGATTGATTTGCCGGAGCCGGAGAGGCCGCTGATGAGAACGAGGTGCATGCTTGGCAGCATAGCGGATCGTGGCTTCCACGATCAAGCCGCGGAGGCATAAACTAGCAGGTCCCGCTCCCGAAAAACCAGCCATGACCATCCTCAACATTCCTTTCCTCGCCGATTTGGTCGCCATCCGCCGCGACATCCACGCGCATCCCGAACTCGCCTTCAACGAAGCGCGCACCGCCAACATCGTCGCTACTGAGTTGGCCGGCTATGGGCTGGAAGTACGGCGCGGTCTAGCCAAGACCGGCGTCGTCGGCATTCTGCGCAAGGGCCGCAGCGCCCATGCCATAGGCCTGCGCGCCGACATGGACGCGCTCCCCGTGCACGAAAAGAACGACTTCCCGCACCGCTCCAAGCACGAAGGACAGATGCACGCCTGCGGTCACGACGGCCACACCACGACGCTGCTCGGCGCCGCCCGCTATTTAGCCGAACACAAGGACAGCCTGTCCTTCGACGGCACGGTCTATTTCATCTTTCAGCCGGCAGAGGAATCCGAGGGCGGCGCGCTGGTGATGATCGAGGACGGGCTGTTTGAGAAATTCCCGATGGATGCGGTGTTCGGCCTGCACAACTGGCCGGGCATCGCGGCCGGCGAAATGGCGGTAATGCCGGGGCCGGTGATGGCCGGCACCTGCACTTTCGAGATCGCCGTGCGTGGCCACGGCTGTCACGCTGCCATGCCGCACCAGGGCATCGACACGCTGGTCACCGCTAGCCAACTGGTGCTGGCGCTACAGACTGTCGTCGCGCGCAACCTGCATCCCTGCGAGTCGGCGGTAGTCAGCGTCACGCAAATCCACGGCGGCGAAGCATGGAACATTGTGCCCGACGACGCCGTGCTGCGCGGCACGATTCGTACCTTCAAACCGGAAATACAGGAACTCGTCGAACGCGCCATCGAGCGCCTGTGCAGCGGCATTGCCAGCGCCTTCGGGGCGCAGATCACGGTGCAATTCGACCACCGCTATCCGCCGACCGTGAACAGCGCAGCCGAAGCGGAGCTTTGCCGCCGCGTCGCCGTCGCGCTGGTCGGTACCGACCAGGTGCGCAAGAGCGAACTGCCCTCGATGGCCGCTGAGGATTTCGCCTACATGCTCCGCGAGAAACCCGGCTGCTACGTGTGGCTTGGCAACGGTCCTGGTACTGGCGGCTGCACCCTGCACAATCCCCACTACGACTTCAATGACGAGGTGCTGCCGGTCGGCGTCAGCTACTGGGTCAATCTGGTGGAAGCGGCGCTGGCCGCCACGGATTAGCCACACAGGAGAAGAGATCATGGATACTGTCCAGAACGCACTGCTCGCCTTGTTCGAAGAACAGCAGGTGTTTCCGCACCTATTGTCGCTGCATTATCCGCACGTTCTCGCCGGCATCCTCGACACCTGGGAATCACCCAAAGCCAGCACACTTTGTTTCGATGAACTGATGCTGGCCGAGCCGCGACGCAAGCAGGGCTTTCCCCCGGAAGCCATGACCGAGATATTCGCCCTCGCCAAGTTGCACGACCTCATCTACCCGCGTCCGGCTGGTTCTCCGTTCGACATCTGGAGCCGCTCGCAGGAACTCGCGCGCGCCAGAACAACGCAGACCGACGACGATGCCTAAGCGCAGATGCGGCGCCTGAGCACGACGCTGGCGGCATCGGCCAGCGTGGCGGCAATTACCCCGTGCTGGCCTGCGCGTAGTGAAAGAGCGACAACTCGACGTAAGGCAGCTGCCCCAGTCAGCGGGCGCCGATAAAGCCGACGATGGCTTGCGTAACTACAGAAAGAAACTCAAAGAGGCGCTGGATGCCGATCGCACACCGGATTGAACTTGATACCACGGTAGCCATGCCAGGGCAATTGCGTGAATCTTATACAAGACCCAAGAGCTGAGCGCGAAAGGCGTCCGAAGTCGCAGCGATCAGCCGCTGGACTTTGATCCCACCCTTGCGTTTCACCGGGGCCAGGCGGATCAAGTTCAGGACAAAAT
>Ga0209125_1002697_pt1 | contig 13194 bp, 10 predicted proteins | sample BarGraIncub1131A_FD_184503 | JGI IMG/M metagenome (GOLD analysis project Ga0209125, IMG submission 184503) | Arctic peat soil microbial communities from Barrow, Alaska - Barrow Graham LP Incubations 11-31A (SPAdes) (version 2) | ecosystem: Environmental > Terrestrial > Soil > Wetlands > Peat... | reverse complement strand
GGTTTTGCAACAGGAGAATTTCCTTTTATAAAAAAAGACAGATCAATAGGATATTGGTCAGTAGACGCTGTAAAACTTTCGGATCAGAGATTCCTTGGATTTGTTGTTGATGTGACTAAGCGAAAGGAGACGGAAGAAGATCTTAAACAAGCTAATAGTGAATTACAAAATCTCCATAACAATCTGGACCTGGCTGTTTTTTCGGTAGATGTGATTCATAACAAAATGCTTCAGGTTTCTATTGCACACGAAGCAGTGTTCGGCTATTCCCAGGAAGCGTTTTTCAATAATCCAATGTTATGGTATGAAATCATAGTTCCGGAAGATAAACTAATCGTTGATGCCGGTTATCCGGTTTTATTTTCAGGGAAGAACCTTCATCGTGAGTTCAGGATAGCTCATGCCGATGGACAAATACGATGGATTGAAGCAAAAATAAAACCGACCCTCGACACGAACGGAAAACTAATTCGAATTGATGGGATAGCATCAAATATTACCGAGCGCAAACAGGCGGAACAAGCGCTTCTCCAATCGACGGAAAATTTCCATCGTTCCATTTCAGAATCTCCTTTGGGCATACGTATTGTTTCCGTCGATGGGAAAACAATTTATGCCAACAAAACCTTCCTTGATATTTTCGGATTCAACAGTTTGGAAAATTTTACAAGTGTATCAGCAATAAATCGATACACTCCCGAAAGTTATGCGCAACATCAGGAAAGAAAAGAAAAAAGAAAAAACGGACATGAGGTATTTGATTATGAGATAAGTATTGTACGTGCAAACGCGGAAATCCGCCATGTAAAAGTTTCGAGAAAAGAAATTCCGTGGAGTGGGGTCAAGCATTATCAGGTAATTAATATCGATATTACGGAACAAAAGAAGCTAACCTTAGATCTGGTAGTAGCCAAAGAACACGCCGAAGAAAGCGACCGTTTGAAATCAGCTTTCCTTGCCAATATGAGTCATGAAATCCGTACTCCCATGAATGGTATTCTCGGTTTTGCCGAACTACTGAAAGAGCCCGACCTTACCGGCGAAGAGCGACAAGAGTATCTCCACATTATTGAGAAAAGTGGTTTCCGTATGCTTAATATCATCAACGATATTGTCGATATTTCGAAAATAGAATCGGGGCTGATGGAAGTTAATCTGACGGAGTCGAACATTAACGAGCAAATCGAATATATTTATACCTTTTTCAAACTGGAGGTTGAAGGGAAAGGAATGCAGCTTTCGTTTAAAAATGGTTTGGTATCAAGTGAATCCATCATTAAAACCGACCGCGAGAAATTATACGCTATTCTTACCAACCTGATAAAAAATGCAATAAAATATACCAATAAAGGTTCGATAAAATTTGGGTACGACATGGTAGAGACGCACGGCCCCCGAAATATCGGGGCAGGCAGTGCGTCTCTACGGTTTTACGTAAAAGACACAGGAATTGGGATTCCCAAAGACAGACAAGAAGCCATATTTGAGCGGTTTATTCAGGCTGATATTTCCGATAAAATGGCTCGACAGGGAGCAGGATTAGGCTTGTCGATTTCTAAAGCCTATGTGGAGATGCTTGGTGGCAAAATCTGGGTAGAAAGCGAAGAAGGTATTGGTTCAACATTTTATTTCACGTTACCTGACAATGCTGAACCGGACCAAAAAAAAGTAGTTGGGAAAGTTGTTCCGGCGCAAAACGAAGAAAACCAGATGAAAAAGCTGAAAATATTAATTGTCGAAGACGACGAAAACTCAACCAGATTCATTGCAATGATCGTCAAAAAATTCAGTAAAGAAGTTTTATATGCAAGTACCGGAGTTGAAGCTGTTGAAGCTTGCCGGAATAACCCCGATATCGATTTGGTGCTCATGGATATTAAAATGCCTGTTATGGACGGGCATGAAGCCACCAGACAAATACGGCAATTTAATAAGGATGTAATCATCATTGCACAAACAGCTTATGCACTTGTTGGTGACAGAGAAAAGGCAATAGCCTCAGGGTGCAATGATTATATTTCGAAACCGATTAAGAAAGATGAATTATCGGCGTTAATACAAAAGTATTTCAATAAATAAGTAAAGAATAAAGCGACAATTAAACAACCGGTAAAGTTTATTCGATTTTACAATGGAGAAGATGATTTATGCTTACTATCTGTAAAAAATAATCCCGAAAAATTAACCCAACTTGCGCTCTTCAATTACAAAAAGCCCCAGACAGCTCTCCACAGGATCATTCCATTTACTGAAATGGCCAAAAAAGGAAATGCTTCAGAATTTGTGATGGAGCTAATCAGAATAAATCTTGTCGGAACAATTTATTGTTATATCAGCTTGATGGTTGCAAATTCATTGGCCACTTTATGAAAGGCATCTTCGATGCTTAGTTGCTTTTCGTTGATCACGCCCTTCTTTTCATCCCACTGATCTCCCTGGACATCAACCTTGGTATTAATTCTGGTCCTCTCGCCATTGATATAAAGATACACATATACGGTCTGGATCCGTTCTTCTTCTTGTCACCCAGGGTGGTAATTGGTTTCATTTTTGGCGGCGATAATTTGGCGGTAAAATAGGCTTCATTTATTTTTCTAATTATCTAAATAACAAGCGGTTGACCTTGTTGGATCAACCGCTTAGTAGCCCCACCGCGACTCGAACGCGAATTTAAAGTTTAGGAAACTTCCGTTCTATCCCTTGAACTATGAGGCCGTTATATGCCAAAAAAATCCGCTTGCGGATCTTTTGGAGTTGATTATTTATGAACTGTTACTGGCACTTGCTTCAGCCGGTAGGCAGCTTCCTCCAGTATATCGTTGGTTTTGGCAAAACAAACACGAATCATCTGCATTTTGGTTTTCTCATGCTGAAAGGCCGAGAATGGAATCGTAGCGACTTGGTACTCCTTTGCCAGTTTCATCACAAACTCCGTATCCGGTTCGTCTGAAACCTTACTAAAATCGAGCAATTGATAAATTGTTGATTTAGTAGGGATAAATTCAAATTTACTTCCAGCCATCAGTTCCAGGAAATAATCTCTTTTACTCTGGTAAAAAGCATTGATTTCCTTAAAATTCTGACCCTGCTTTAAAAATTCAGCCAATGCATACTGGGTGGGTGTATTAACACTTAATCCCTGATATTGCTGAGTTTTCCTGTATTCTGTCATCAATTTCTCGGGACCGGCGATGTACCCTATTCCCCAACCATTGATATTGAACAGCACGCCAAAAGAGGATACAACCAAACTCTTGGCAGCAAGCTCCGGCAAAGAAGCAACGCTGTTAAAATTGTGTCCATCGTACACAATGTTGCCAAAAATTTCATTGCTCAGAATGATCAGACGGGTTCCGTTGGTCATTCGCTTAAGCTGATCAAAATCCTCCGGACTGAAAATCTGACCCATCGGGTTCTGAGGATTGTTGATAACGATCATTTTGGTCTTCGTGGTAACGGTCTTTTTTACCTCATCCCAGTCTATCCGGTATTCCGGATGTTTCAGATTGATGTAAATCGGACGGCCCCCGGTCATCTCTATCAGTAGTGCATAAGATTCCTGTACAGGCTCAAAAAGAATTACTTCATCTCCTTCTTTAACGAAAGTGGTGATGGCAGTTGACATGGCCTGGGAAGGACCGGCAGTGATAGTCAGGTCAGTTTCGGCATGTAATTCAGTGTTGTTCTGTATGTTAAAAATGGAGGCAATTTGCTCCCGGAGTGTTCCAACTCCTTCGCTTGGAGAAAAATCGTTGTTACCTGCCCGCATGTACTTGTCGACAAGGTTGATTAAATTTTTCGGACATGGTAATCCAGACATAGGATCTACAAGATTTGTAGCCTTATATTCCTCTGCGATCTCCATCATTGTAACGAAGGCATTTTTCTTCGTTGTCGGAAGTTTTGTAACAGTCATACTGGATTTATATCTATTACAAAAGTACAGAAAAAAAGTGAAAGGTAATTGTCCGTTTACTAAATAGAACGGTACAATTTATTTTGGTAATCAGGAAAAAAGTTCATGCAATACCTCGAGGGATTTAACCTGTAAACGGATACCGAGATGCAGAGAAAAATAGTCTATAATCTTTTGCAGCAGGAGGTTTCGGGAGACTGAATTAAGGGAAATCTGCCCCATCTCATCGAACGAAATACTAGCAATTTTTGAGAAGTTCCGGCTTTCTTCGGATTCCAAATAGTGGGGATGAGGAGGTTTATGCTCTGAAAATGAGCCTGAAATCATGTCGAAAATTGTTCTGTCGACTGCATAATTGTTATTGGGAGCGAATCCCATGTAACGGGTGAGGTGGACGAGAAATACCAGGTGAAAATTGGCTATGCCTTCCTTTATAAGATCAAAAATCCGGAATGAATGACTGAGGAATTCAAAAAGCTCAGGTCTGGTTTCCTCTTCTTTTAATACCTTGTATAATACTTCTGCGAGGAATATCGCCTGCGAGGATTTGACCACATCAAAGGGTAAAGTTTGATAGGGATGCCGAATTTTAATTTCTCTGGCTCGCTGGAGTTCCCTTCCCTGACGGTGATCCACTTCTAACTCCAGTAAAAAAAGGGGTTGTAGAAGGTTGGCCTTGCCTGAGGATTTTTTTGAATGTATTCCTTGCAGGATAAAAGAAGTTCTGCCGAAAGCCTCAGTATAAACTGTCACGATTCTTCCGGTATCCCCATATTTGATTCCATGGAGAACAATCCCTTCTGTTTTGCAGAACATATTGATGAGAAAATTACTAAATATTTCGGCGGATTAAAAATCTCATTATCAGTCTGGTAGATTAGGATATTTTTCCAAAAGAAAACCGACCAGTTTTTGAACTGCCCGTCCGCGGTGGCTCATGCTGTTCTTCAGGGAAGCGTCCATCTCGGCGAAAGATTGCTGATAATTTTCCGGACGGAAGATCGGATCATAGCCAAAACCGGAAGAGCCACTTCTTTCATGAAGGATCTCACCGTCGACCCGTCCTTCAAATTTATATTCTTTGCCCTTTATTATCAGGGATATGACACATCTGAAACACGCTTTCCTTTCGGTAATGCCTGCCATTTTTTGAAGCACCTTATCGACATTGTCGTTGGAATTCCGTCCCTCCCCAGCGTAACGGGCGGAATGGACCCCCGGTTCATTGTTGAGCGCCGCAATTTCCAGACCAGTGTCGTCCGAAAAGCAATCGATTCGGTAATGATCCCAGATATAAAATGATTTCTGTGATGCGTTGGCCTCCAAGGTATTGCCTGTTTCCGGAATTTCATCAAAACAGGAAATATCGTTCAAACTGAGCAATTTGAATTCGCCTTTGAGGATCTCGCCTAATTCTCGCAACTTATGTTCATTGTTGGTGGCAAAAACCAGTTGATGCATAACCTGATTCATAAAATTGTTTTGGCGATCTGGCGGGTATTGTCCGTGATCCCGTAAGTATAGATATGCAGACAAGGTACCTTGTTGGCAATCAGGTCTTTGGCCTGATAAATAGCCCATTCTGTACCAACCTGCCTGGCTTCATCATTCGTTTTGCATTTTCGTACTTCCGCAGCAAACTCCTCCGGTATGTCGATACTGAAAATTTTTGGCAGCATGGTGATCTGGTTCATCAGGGCCAGCGGTTTGATTCCGGGGATGATTGGAACGGTGATACCGGCAGCCCGGCAACGATCCACAAAATCGTAATATTTTTTATTGTCGAAAAACATTTGTGTCACGATATAATCGGCGCCAGCCTCCACTTTTAATTTCAGGTATTGTAGGTCCGTTTCAGGATTCGAGGCTTCAGAATGCTTTTCCGGATATCCGGCGACACCTATGCAAAAATCCATCGGAGTCTTGTTTTTCAGATCAGGATCGAGATATTTCCCACTGCGAAGATGAACTATTTGTTCCACCAGCTGGTTGGCATGGGCATGGCCATTTTTTTCCGGTTGGAAGTAACTCTCTGATTTTAAACCATCACCCCGAAGAGCAAGGATATTTTTGATTCCAAGAAAGTTGAGGTCTATTAGCATATTCTCTGTCTCTTCTTTCGTGAAACCACCGCATACCACATGAGGAACTACCGGGATACCATATTTATGCTGAATAGCGGCAGCGATCGCCACCGTACCCGGACGCTTCCGTACAATTTTCTTTTCCAGCAATCCGTTTTCCAGTTGCCTGTATTCAAGCTCATCGCGGTGCGTAGTCAGGTTGATGTACTTGGGATTGAACTCGATCAGCTCATCGATGGTCTCATATAATTTATCCGCATTTTGCCCTTTCAAGGGTGGCAAAAGTTCAAAGGAGAAGAGCGTTTTCCGGGAAGGTTTTATCAGGTCTATAATTTTCATTTGTAATTATTGAAAAAAAAGTTACGCTAATTGATTTGACAAATATAATTGTTTAGACTCTATCTAAAGCTATTTTAGATTTTGGATTTTCGAAAATCGAAAATCGAAAATCGAAAATTAGTGGTCGAAAATCGAAAAAGTTGGTTAACTTTATTAATTCTAAAAACGATCCAATGTCAAAAGTAAAAAAGCTGGAGAAGGCCCTGAATTTCAATATTGCTGGCTTAAAAACCTCCATTATGGCTCTCTTTTATGAGGAGCCGACCTATGTTTATAATTACAAGCAGCTCTCCTCGAAATTGGGGGCAAAAAATACGTCAGCCCAATTGTTGGTCAATGTTGCTTTACAGGAATTGCGTGAAAATGAAGCGCTTGAAGAAGTAACAAAAGGGCGATTCCGTTTGAAAGCAAAGAGTGGCGGCACTTTTGTCGGAACAATGGAAGTTAACTTTAAGGGATTTGGACAGGTATTCTGTGAGGAGATGAACGCTACTGTCATGATCCAGTCTACCAATATGAACCATGCTCTCGACGGCGACAAGGTCAAGATCAGACTGTTTGCCAGAAGGAAGAAAAACGATCCTGACGGTGAAGTTGTCGAGGTTATAGAACGGGCGCAGAGGACAGTGGTCGGAACAGTACAAATTTCAAAGTTTTCGGCATTTCTTGTCCCGAGCAAGAGAATGCCCTTCGATCTTTTCATCCCAATGGATAAATTGAAAGGGGCAAAAAACGGACAAAAAGCCATTGCCAGAATTTTAGACTGGCCGGAAAAGGCACGCAATCCGTTTGCCGAAATTGTTGATGTACTTGGAGATGCCGGTTCCAATAATACCGAAATGCATGCCATCCTGGCCGAATTTGGATTACCCTACAAATACCCCGAAAAGGTCGATGAAGCAGCTAACCGGATTCCCCTCGAAATTCCGAAGGAAGAGATTGCCAACAGGAGAGACTTTAGAAAAGTGCCCACTTTCACCATCGACCCTGCCGATGCGAAAGACTTTGACGATGCCCTTTCCATTCAGAAACTGGAGAATGGTTTTTGGGAGGTTGGCGTGCATATTGCCGATGTGACCTATTATGTTCGTTCTAATTCCATTATTGAAGAGGAGGCCTATAATAGGGCTACTTCGGTTTACCTGGTCGACCGGGTAGTACCGATGTTGCCGGAAAGACTCTCAAACGGCGTCTGCTCCCTGCGGCCGAAAGAAGAGAAATTGTGTTATTCGGCTGTATTTCAGCTGGATGAAAATGCAAAGGTTCATAAAGAATGGTTCGGCAGAACGATAATTTACTCGGACCGAAGATTCACCTATGAAGAGGCTCAGGCTGTGATCGAAACGAAAGAGGGGGATATGAAGGAAGAAATTCTTACCCTGGATACACTTGCAAAAAAGTTAAGAGTCAAACGCTTCGAGGGCGGATCGGTTGATTTTGACCGTGTTGAGGTGAAAATTGAAGTTGACCCTGCCGGGAAACCTATCAATGTATATTTCAAGGAGTCCAAAGATTCCAATAAGCTTATTGAGGAATTCATGTTGCTGGCCAACAAAATGGTAGCTGAACTAATCGGAAAACCTGGTCCACGGAAGAAGGAGAAGACTTTTGTCTACCGGATTCATGATAAACCCGATCCGGAGAAGCTGGAAAAATTCAATCATTTTATCAAGCGTTTCGGCTATGGCATCATGACCAATTCTCCGGCGGCAGTTTCATCCTCCATGAATCAGCTGATAAGCAATGTGTCAGGTAAGAAAGAGCAAAATGTGATTGAAACCCTTGCCATAAGGACGATGGCTAAGGCGGAATATTCGACACGCAATATTGGCCACTACGGATTGGGTTTTGAATATTACACCCATTTTACTTCTCCTATACGCAGATATCCGGATATGATGGTACATCGATTGCTTGACCGTTATCTCCAGGAAGGGACTTCGGTTGCTGCCAATAAGTACGAGGAGATGTGCAAGCACTCATCCGATATGGAAAACCGGGCAGCGAATGCCGAACGGGCTTCTATCAAGTACAAGCAGGTAGAATTCATGTCAGATAAGATTGGACAACAATATAAGGGCATCATTTCCGGCGTGACGGAATGGGGTATTTATGTTGAGATAGAAGAAAATAAATGCGAGGGAATGGTGCCGCTTCATGAGCTTACGGACGATTTTTACCAGTTCGATGAGCGAAACTATTGCATCACGGGACGAAGAACTCACCGTCGGTATCAGTTGGGTGATGAGGTCGAAATTGAAATACTCAGAGCCAATCTTGAAAAGAAGCAGCTTGACTTCAAAATTGTTGTTTATTCAACAAAATAATTATATTTGGCCAATAATGATGAACGAAATCCAATGAGCAACGAAAACTTAGGCACGAAAAAAGATGCGGTTAGGGAGAACATTTTAACCATCGCGCAGGAAATTTTTAGCAAATTTGGTTACAAAAAGACGACGCTGGATGACATCGCCAACGCGGTCAGAAAGGGTAAAAGTTCTCTGTATTACTACTTTAGCAGCAAAGAAGATCTTTTTCAGGAGGTCATTCAGAAGGAAGCAGATATTTTACGGGTTGAGCTTGCCAAAGTACTGCAAAAGGAAATGGATCCGGCAGACAAACTCCGGGACTATGTGATGACAAAAATCACAACTTACCGTCAATTAGCGAATTTTTATAACGCGATCGAAAATGATACTGCAGCTGTAGAGTTTATCGATAAAATCAAGTCTCAATACGATCAGGAGGAAATCCGCATGATGAAGAGGATACTCCTTGAAGGCGCCAGACAACATAAGTTCGTGATCAAGGATTTTACGCTGGTTGCCATTGGTATCACGACAGCTATCCGCGGCCTTGAGATGCCGTTATCGGCAGGTCCTTACCGTTCAAATGATCTTGGAAAGAGCGTAGATGCCATCGTAAAGATTATCTGTTACGGAATTATGAGGAGGGATTAGCCTACTTAAAATGAACTGATCCGCCGCTTGAACTGTCCGTATCGCGAGAGGTTGGATTTCCGGAAACATTAATCTGAGCTCCACTGCTGCAGTGGGCCTTGATGGCTTTTGTGACATTTACTTTTAGATTGGCACCGCTTGAGGCGGAGGCTTCTCCCATTTCTGCTACCAACTCTGAAGCATTTATTTCTGATCCACTGGAACTATCCGCATTTACAGACTGTGCTGTTCCGGAAACCCTAAGGCTGCTTCCGCTGCTTGATTCAGCTTTCAATTGGTTACAGCTTATTTCCATGTTCACTCCAGAGCCACTGGAGGCATGAATGGTTAAATTTTCGGCATTAATCTTGCCGGCCGATTTTGTCTCGGAGCCTGAACTGCACTCCAAAGATTTTAGTGTCTTTAAGGTTACGTAAACCTTCATTTTTTTGGCATGGAGAACGCCCTCTTCCATGAATATTTTCAATTTGCCGCCGGATACTTCTGTTTTGAGGATTTTCATGATGTTCTCATCGGCTTCTACAACGACTTTTTCGAAAGAATCCTGGTTGATTAAAAGTTCGATACCACTGCCGACAGAAACGGACTCAAAATTGGAAACGTTTCTTTCTTCTTTTACGACTTTTCCGTTTCCGTGGATATGGGGAATGCAGGAACCGGCAGATAATGTGAATGTTACTAATAAGGCTAACATCAGAATGTAGCTGGTTTTTTTATTCATGACGAAGAATTTTAAGGTAAAACATTTAATTCATTAACAATAAGACGCATCATTATGCTAATCGTTACAATGGAGACAAAAAAAATACCCCGACGCGTTGCATCAGGGTATTATATATGAGATTGAATCCTTGAACTATTGTTTCAGGGGTTCGTTTTTCTTTTCATCAGCAGGTGGAGCCGGGGTACCGCCTGGCTCTTCCTCTTTCATTGCTTTCTTGAATTCCTTCATTCCTTTACCCAATCCACCCATTAATTCAGGAATTTTTTGGCCTCCAAATAGAAGGAGGAGGGCAGCAATGATTAAAACCACATGCGCACCACTTAATACACCCAATATAAATAAGTTCATAGTGTCCTGTTTTTATCGTTCGGTGGCAAATATAGCAATCTTTTTATTCAATTATTCCCGGTTTACTTAAATAATTTTAGAATATCGTTTCCGTTAGCAAATAGCAAAAGTGCAAAAAGCAGTACCATGCCAGCGATCTGTGCATTTTCCAGGAATTTGTCACTGGGTTTCCTACCGGTGACTATTTCATAGAGTAGGAATAATACATGTCCGCCATCGAGTGCAGGAATCGGAAGGATGTTCATGACCGCAAGAATGATGGAAAGGAATGCAGTGAGGTTCCAGAATGACTCCCAGTCCCATATTCCGGGAAAGATATTCCCGATGGCGATAAATCCGCCCAATGATTCGTAGGCCTTGGTTTGCGGAGAAAAGAGGAGTCTGAACTGTTTGAGGTAATCACCCACAGCCCGGTAACCCTTTGAAATTCCTGCCGGGATTGATTCCAGGAAAGTGTATTCAATGGTTTTGTATTCAAAAATGGCTGCCAAATCATAGTCTGGCGCGATTCCAAGTGTTCCGGTTTTTCCTAAGGTCACCTTGCGGAAAGAGACAACACCATTGCGTCTTACCTCCAGGTTGATCTCCTTATCTTTGGAAGAGATTAATTTTTCTACAAATTCATCGTAGTACCGGAATTTCAAACTGTCAACAGAAAGAATTTCATCACCAAGTTCGAATCCGGCATCCCTGGCAACTGATTGTTTGCCAAAGGCGATTATCTTGCATGAAAAAGGTACACGAACGGAGAGAATATTCTTGTCTGTCAGCAATTTCGGAATAATCTCCTTCTTGATTTCGAGTGTAATCCGTTGTGAATCCCGCTGAACTTCAATCGTCTTTGCGTCATCAAGAACGATGGTCGGAACAATCTTTGAGAAACTTTCGATTTTCTTACCATCGACAGAGATGATTTTGTCGCCATTCTTCAGGCCAATTTCACGTCCGGTTTCAGATACGACGATTCCATATTTTACATTGGTGTTCGGAAGGTACTGTTCGCCCCAGGTAAACAGGATCATTGAATAGAGCAAAAGCGCAAAAATCAGGTTGAAAAGCACTCCACCGATCATGATAAGGAGTCTTTCCCATGTGGATTTGGATCTGAATTCCCACGGCTGAGGTGGAAGTTTCATCTGTTCCTTGTCCATGGATTCGTCAATCATTCCGGAGATTTTCACATAACCACCCAACGGCAGCCATCCGATACCATATTCTGTCTCACCTTTTTTGACCTTGAATAGGGAAAACCAAGGGTCGAAAAAAAGATAGAATTTCTCAACTCTGCAATTGAAGATTTTTGCGAAAATGAAATGCCCGAATTCATGAAGAATTACCAGGATGGAAATACTCAGGACAAACTGAGCGGCTTTGATCAATATTACCATAGTCAGAATCTCAATTTTTATTTTGTTCGGCTCCGGATAATCTCTTCTGCCAGCATACGGGCAGTCTTATCAGATTCAATGTAATCATCTAAATCAGGATGTTTCACAAATGGGATCCTAGCCATTACTTCCTCATTGATTCTGGCTATATCCGGAAATGAAATTTTCTCGTTTATAAAAGCTTTTACAGAAACCTCATTGGCTGCATTCAAAACACATGCAAGGTTACCTCCTTTGTTCAGTGCCTCAAATGAAAGTGCAAGATTACGAAAAATTTTCGTATCCGGCGTTGTGAATGTGAAAGTCGGGCAGGCTGCAAAATCGAATCGAGGTAGCTTGTTCTGTATGCGAATAGGGTAGCTTAAGGCAAACTGTATTGGTATTCGCATATCTGGAAGTCCCAGTTGAGCCTTGATGGATCCGTCGCAGAACTGCACCATGGAATGGATGATGCTTTGCGGATGGACAACCACCTCAATCTGTTCGGGTTTCAGGCCAAAGAGCCATTTGGCCTCGATAACCTCAAATCCTTTGTTCATCAAGGTAGCGGAATCGATGGTGATTTTAGCCCCCATATCCCAGTTAGGATGTTTTAGCGCTTCTTTAACTGTCACTTTTTCAAGCTGTTCTCTGGATTTGCCATGAAATGGTCCGCCGGAACAGGTCAGGATAATTTTCTCAACTGATTCTTCCGCTTCACCCACCAGGCACTGAAAGATGGCTGAATGTTCGGAATCGATGGGCAGAATTTCAGATTTGTTCTCCGTCGCGAGTCTGGTAATAAGATCGCCGGCAACAACTAACGTTTCCTTGTTGGCCAGGGCGATTTGTTTTCTGGCTTTTACGGCCCTGATAGTTGGTAATAATCCCGAATAGCCGACCATGGCCGTGACAACGGTATCGATTGAACCCATTTCAACCACCTGGGCTATAGCATCACAACCCGCGTAAACCTTAACAGGAAGATGAGCCAGCGCTTCTTTGACCTGCTTGTATTTTTCTTCATTGCTGATGATGACCACATTAGGCATGAATTTTAGCGTCTGTTTAATCAGCAGATTTACGTTGTTATTGGCTGTAAGTACTTCGACAGAAAATAGATCAGGATTGTTTTCAATAACTTCCAGCGTCTGCTGACCTATTGATCCTGTTGAGCCGAGCAGGGCAATTTTCTTCATGTTCAGGCGGAGTTAAAAACTTATATAATCTTGAGGATTAATTGGATTTCCACTAACCCATAACTCGAAATGCAGATGAGGTCCGGTGGTCATTCTACCGGTATTTCCCATGATAGCAATCACTTCACCGGCCTTAACTTTATCGCCTTGTTTTTTTAGCAATTCGGCATTGTGTTTGTAGCTGGTGACGATATTCTGGTCATGTTGTATGATAATGACATAACCGGTTTCCATGGTCCATTCGGCAAAAATGA
>Ga0209125_1002696_pt1 | contig 13200 bp, 14 predicted proteins | sample BarGraIncub1131A_FD_184503 | JGI IMG/M metagenome (GOLD analysis project Ga0209125, IMG submission 184503) | Arctic peat soil microbial communities from Barrow, Alaska - Barrow Graham LP Incubations 11-31A (SPAdes) (version 2) | ecosystem: Environmental > Terrestrial > Soil > Wetlands > Peat... | reverse complement strand
TGCACAAATTATTATTAAAAATATTATTAATCCCAAAACAATTTTTTTCTTCACTTAATCACCCTCCCATATATTTTACAATTATATCATAAATTTTATGTCTTTCACTATTCTTATATTTTTACCCTAAATAAATATATACATAAAAATAATATATACCTTGACAGGCGAAGTATATATTAATATAATATGGTTATATTAGTAAATAAATTAAAAGTTAATATTTTAAAACGGAGAGGGGTGAGGGTATGTCAATAACCTCAGACATTATAAGAGGGCATACAGAAACCATAATTTTATCACATTTGGTAGACAATGATAGCTATGGTTATGAGATTAACAAAGCAATTCAACAAAAAACAGACAATCAATATGAGCTTAAAGAGGCAACTTTGTATTCTGCATTTAGAAGACTAGAACAAGCTACTTTAATAACCTCATATTGGGGCAATCAAACTACTGGGGCTAGAAGAAGATATTATTCTATAACAACACTTGGAAGGTCAGCCTTCAAGCAATATAAGGTTGATTGGGAAGATGCAAAGCAATTAATTGATAAATTGATTTATGGGGGGAATAAAGATGTATGAAAAATTTCGTCAAAGACTAGATGAATTGTTTGAAAATGCGCCTACAACTAACAGGTCGAGAGAACTCAAAGAGGAGCTGTTAGCTAATCTTATGGATAAGCATAATGACCTGATATCCAGTGGAATAAAAGAGGAAGAAGCTTTCAATATTACTATTTCAGGTATTGGTGATACAGATGAGCTTATACGCGAACTAAAAGAAAAAAATGTATTTGACTATGGACAAAGTGTAATAGATCGTAAAAAAAGCGCCTTAGTTTTATCAATTTCCATAGGATTGTATATTATGAGTGTAGTTATACTAATAATGTGCACAGAAGTGCTCAATATTAATGAAAATATAGCAGTATGTTTGATGCTTACAATAGACGCTGTTGCTACTTGCCTTATAATATATAATGCAGTTTCTCGTCCTAAATATCTAAAAGCTGATGATACCATTGTAGAAGAATTCAAAGAATGGAAATCATCTAATACTACAGAAAAAAACATGATTAAATCCATAAAATCTATAATGTGGCTAGTTATAACAGCTCTTTATTTTCTTTTAAGTTTCACATTGTATATTTGGGCATTTTCATGGATTATATTTATAATTGGTGCGGCTATTGATAGAATTATTACCTTAGCCTTCCAGTTGAGGAAGAAATAATATGAATAGAAGATTAATAAAATTATTAATTATAATGTGGATGATAATTGCAGTTGGATTTACCTCCCTACTTATGTATGGAATATTCAATAAAAGCAGATCTACAGGGTTCTTTATTTTTCTAGAAAACCCAATGGAGTCTACACTTACTGTTCAAAAGGATGAAAATATAGATTTAAAAAGTATTAATAAAATAAATTTAGATTTTTCAAGTAGTAATATAATAGTGCAGGCTACAGATGAACTCAATATGAGGGTTATTCAAAAGTCAGCTAGAAAATTAACTGATGATGAAAAGTTTACAGTTATTAATAAGGATAATGAAGTCACAATAAAAAGAAGTAATTCACAAAGAAACTTTACAATATTTAATTTTGGTAATTCTGAGGAGAAGATTGAATTATATATTCCTAAAAAATATAATGAGGATTTAGATATACAGACCTCTTCTGGGAATATTGAATTTAACTCAGATATAGCTCTAGGTAGTATTAGCTGCAAAGCTAGCTCAGGAAACTTAGCAGGAGAAAGTAATATAACTGCAAAGGATATTAATCTAAAGGCTAGTTCCGGTAATATAGATTTTGAATCATTAATAGGTAGCAACTATATATGTAAGGCTTCCTCAGGAAACATTAAAATAAATTCTCTATCTGGCTCTGGTGAATTACAAACAAATTCAGGAAATATAAAAGTAAAATATAAGGATATCACTGAATACTCAAATGCTAGTGTAGGCTCTGGAAATGTTGATTTGGTAATCCCAGAAGGTTTAAGCTTTGAATTTAGTGGAATTTGCAGTTCAGGAGATATAAACTCAAGCTTTGATTTAGATTATAAGAATAAAAAAGGAAATGAAGCAACAGCGAAGTTCGGCAGTGGCCCTTATAAGAAAATAGATGTAAAAACAAGCTCAGGAAATATCAGTATTTCTAATTAAACTTAATTATAGGACCGCTTATAATTCTAGGGAATTAGTTATCAAACAATAACTTCCAGTTTATATTACCACCTCTATAGGTCGTAGTCATAATTGGAAGTTATTGCTTTATAATGTCCTAAATCCCCAATTTCTTACATGCCCATATAGCCATGGTCTTAATTTTATCGTCACAAAAATGGAGGTAAATGCTATAATGGAAAAGAAATGATATATGTAATAGTTATTCCCAAAATATAGTGGCTTTTATTCTCAATTGATAATAAATTTTATCTATAAAAAGTGTTGCAAAAACAGTGTATCAGTCATATACTGGATATATAGTTTTAAAAATATATTATCAATTAAAAATGAGGTGTAAAAATTGAACAGTGAAGAAAGATTTAAGATTGGTATCAAAATATCTAAGATTACCATTATTGTTAATATTTTATTGTCCGCAATTAAATTATTTGCAGGTATTATTGGTAGAAGTGGAGCTATGATTGCCGATTCAATACACTCACTTTCTGATGTGCTAAGTACAATAGCTGTAATGGTGGGATTAAAATTAGCTAAACAACCTGCGGATGAAGAACATCCATATGGTCATGAAAAAATGGAGCCTATTATGGCTAAAATACTGGCAAGCATATTGTTAATTACTGCTATGCTAATTGGATTCAATGGTATTAAGAGTATTATAAATGGATCAACCGTAATACCGGCAAAAATTGCTATGTATGCAGCTATACTTTCTATAATAGTTAAAGAGTGGATGTATAGATATACAGTTAAAGGTGCTAAAAAAATTGACAGTACCGCTCTTATGGCAGATGCATGGCATCATAGATCCGATGCATTTTCATCTATTGGAACATTAATTGGAATTACAGGAGCTAGAATGGGTTTTCCAATATTGGATCCAATTGCATCCCTGGTGATATGTGTTTTAATAACCAAAGTAGCCATAGATATTTATAAGCAAGCTATTGATCAATTAGTTGATCACTGCGCTGATGCAAAAACTATTGAGAACATAAAAAATGAAATTGAAAAAACGAATGGTGTTATAAGTATAGATGAGTTAAAGACTAGAATAAGTGCTAATAGATTATATGTAGATGTAGAAATCTGTGTTAATAGTGATTTATCAGTTTGCGAAGGGCATGAAATTGCAGAGACAGTGCATAACACTATAGAAAACTTAGACAATAGAATTAAACATTGCATGGTCCACGTTAATCCTGGTAGATAACACATAAAAAAGTGCGAGAAAAATATAAAATTCAGATTAAGGGAAGCCAAAAATGATATGCTCCCCTTATGGTAGACAGTTAAAATAATAAAAACTGTTTACTATAAGGGGAGCATATCAAAATGGCTTCCCTTAATCATTGTACAGAATTATATTTAAAAACCTTATAAAATCCTTATAAACCCTTAGTATAATAAAATTATAGTAAATGAAAGGGTGGTAAATATGGATTCGTGTATTCTGACAACAGAAAATTTGTGTAAAAAATTTGGAAAGCAACGTGCAGTTAATAATGTTTCACTAAAGGTAAAAAGAAATTCTATTTATGGACTTCTTGGTCCAAATGGTGCAGGAAAATCAACAACATTAAAATTGATAACGGGGCTTTTACGCCCAACCTCTGGCAATATAATATTTGATGGACATTCCTTACGTCAAAAGGATTTAAAAGACATTGGAGCATTAATTGAATCTCCCGCACTCTATGGTAATCTTACCGCTGAAGAAAATCTTAAAGTTCACATCAAACTATTAAATTTAAAGGAAGCACGTATTAGAGAAGTATTAGAAATTGTAGATTTAAAGAATACTTGTAAAAAAAGATCATCACAATTTTCACTTGGAATGAAACAAAGATTGGGTATTGCAATCGCACTTTTAAATCATCCTAAATTATTAATTTTGGATGAACCTACAAATGGATTAGATCCAATAGGTATACAAGAACTTCGTGATTTGATAAAATCTTTTCCACATGATGGAATTACAGTGATTTTATCAAGTCATATTCTTTCAGAAGTTGAACAAGTTGCCAATCATATTGGGATTATATGCAATGGAATGCTTCAATATCAGAATGAAATTCATAAAGGTGATGATCTAGAAAATTTATTTATGAAAGTTGTGAAGGAAAGTAGAAATGAGGAGGAAACATATATTGGTTAATTATTTGCAATCTGAAAATCTAAAATACAAGCGAACATTTTCTAGAAAATTCATTGTCATGGCACCATTATTTTTTATATTATATGCGATATTTACTATGGCAAATATGGGAACTAAAAATAATTATTTTATTATTATGGTTTTTAACTGGTGGCCACTCATATTTATGCCACTGGGTTCTGCATTACTTTGTTCTCTTTCAGATGCTAAAGAAAAAAAAGCCGGAAATTATAGAGGACTACGATCACATAATGTAAAAGGTATAGGATTGTGGCTTAGTAAAATAGCTATTATCTCTTTCTATACATTTTTGTCTTCCATAATGCTCATAACCGTTGTTTTTTTATCTGGATTTTTAAGCCGAGGCAATGCAACTCCCTTTTTTAAAATATGCGAAGCAAGCATGGTAATTTGGATTACATCAGTTGGTTTGATACCAGTTTACTTGTTCCTTTCAACATGGCTGGGTACAGTTGCTTCAATTGGGAGTGCCCTAATCGGTCTTGCAGCCGGCGTTATTATGGCTTCTGGGCCATCATGGATATTTATGCCATGGAGCTGGCCATTGCGTTTAATGTGTCCTATTGTTCATGTAAACCCAAATGGTACCACACTTCAAGCAGAAGCTCTGCTAATGAATCCAGCTGTAATTCCAATGGGTATTATAGTATCACTTGGATTTCTTATTATTACCTCTTACCTTACAGCAATTTGGTTTTCTAAAAGGGAGGTGTACTAACTTTGGATATATTTAGATGCCTGTCTGCAGATTGGATTAAAACAAAACGGACTCAAATTAGGCTTATTTTTATTGTCATAACCATCACCTATCCTATTTTAATGCTATGGTATTTTTCCAATAACAAGTTACAATATCAAATGTATAATGACTTTTTTATGATAATATCGGTCGCTCTCCCAATTCTAATAAGTTTGCTTTCAGGACTTATTGGTTGTCAAGAAGAAAGTGCAGGGAACTTTAACGTAATTCTAAGCTCAACGGTTTCTAGAACAACAAGCTATCTTAGTAAACTGCTTTTACTTGAGTTTATGACTACTATTTCTATGTTTTTTTCTACTTTTATGCTTTTACTTGGAATGAAGTTTATTCTGCATATAGAAAACATTCATTATAGTCTATTTTTTCAAGGTTCATTGCTAACAATTATTGGTTGTCTATTTTTATATGAATTTTACCTGTTTTTAAGCTTAGCTATTGGAATGGGTGTATCAATTGCATTAGGTGGAGCAGGCTTTCTAACTACTGCAATTATAGGCGGAACTGTAGTTGGTGATAAAATATGGCAGTTCATTCCCTGGACCTGGTCTGCACGACTTTCACAGCTCCAGGTATTCTTTATACCTGGAATACACCTTCCCAGTGGGCTTTCCCCCTCCGAATTTATTAAGCAGCAGTATACCAACGCACTTCCCTTTGTAATCCTAGGTACAATTACACTACTGATTGTTAGCCTTATTTGGTTTAATAGGTGGGAAGGCAGAAAGTCCTATGAATAATAATTTTTTAACTTAGGAATGTGAGATTGTAATTTAATTAAATAATAGTATAGGATAAATTAAATACTGTTGTTATACTGTTTGTATAAAGATTAAGAAAGGGTTGATGTGTTGTGGCTAAAATATTAGTGATAGATGACGAACCCGATATATTAGTGCTTATTAAAAATATTCTTTTGAAAGATAATCATGATGTTGTTACCAAAAATAGTGCACTGGGAATTGAAATTAATGAATATAAAAATTTTGATATTATATTATTAGATGTCATGATGCCCGAAATGGATGGATTTGAAGTGTGCAAAAAAATAAGAGATAACGTAGACTGTCCAATATTATTTTTAACTGCAAAGTCTATGGATAATGACATAATGTATGGACTGGGTATAGGAGCGGATGATTATATTGCAAAACCTTTTGGAAATGGTGAACTTAGAGCTAGAATTAATGCTCATTTGCGTAGAGAAAATAGGGAAAAGAGAAATGTTTTCAGTGTTTCTGGCGTGCGCTTTAATTTAACTGGTAAAGAGATTTATATAAATACAAAGAAAGTTAATCTCACGAAAAGCGAATATCTTATTTGTGAGTTCCTTGCTCGTAATAAAGGGCAGGTATTTTCTAAAGATAAAATTTACGATATTGTGTACGGTTACCATGGAGAAAGTGATAGTTCCGCAATTACAGAACATATTAAGAATATTCGTGGTAAATTAAATGAGTTCGGAATATTGCCAATTGAAACAGTTTGGGGGATAGGTTATAAATGGATATAAGTAAGGGTAAAATAACCTTAAAAACTGTTTTTATTAAATATTTACTAGCATTATGCATTGTATTTGCAATTATATTATCAATATTTGCAATGATAGTTTCTCTGTGTTTCAGGGAAAATATACTTCTTTCTGCAAACTATAGTGAGATTCTTGCCCATCAATCAAAACCCATAATTGAGGCCGCTACGGATATAACAGAGGATATAATCCCATTTGGGTGTAGCTATGCAGTATTTGATAAAGAATTTAATTTAATCAAAACTAATTTAAATAATGAAAATATAATTGAGGCAAAAAGCTATGCAAAGGGTAACTATACTAATAATGCTAATGTTAAGAGTTATTTTCTAATTCAGAGGCCAGACGGTGTTTGCGTCTTACAATACTATCTTACCATGAGATATGGATCTGAGTTTTTACAGAAGCATTTTCCCAGTGCACAAACTATGCTAATTATTATGTTTATTTTCCTATTCATAATAGCTGTGTTTATAACCTCAGTTTTTTATGCAAAAGGATTAAATAAACGCTTAGAGGTTTTGATTTCAACAACAACAAAAATTAAAGATAAAGATTTAGATTTTGTTGTAAAGTACTCGGGAATTAAAGAATTTGATGATGTAATTGTATCTCTTGCAGAAATGAAAACAGAATTAAAAATATCTTTACGTCAGCAATGGAATCTTGAAGAGACAAAACGAAATCAGATATCTGCACTAACTCATGATATCAAAACTCCTCTAACAATTATAAGAGGGAATGCAGAATTGCTGTCAGATTCAAATTTAAATATAGAGCAGCAACAATATACTAATTTCATTAATAAAAACATTAATCAGATTGAGCAATATATTAAAACATTAATGGAAATTTCTAATACGTCAAAAATACTTGATGCTAAGTTACAAAACACAAATTCTAAGGTTTTTATTGAAAATATTAAGGAACAACTTGAAGCATTTGCAAATATAAAAGATCTAGAAACTGATTTTATAGAAAATAAATTGCCCTTAGAAATTTATATAGATAAAGCCCTTCTTTATAGAGCAATTATGAATGTTATTTCTAACGCAATTGATTATTCTCCACATAATGGGAAAATTTATTTCGAGGTCAAATCACTTAATAACAATATATACTTTACTATAACTGATAGTGGTAAAGGATTTTCAGAAGAAGATATAAAATCAGCTTCAACACAGTTTTATATGAGCGACAATAGTAGAATATCAAAAACACATTATGGTATGGGATTATATATTACCGAAAGTATTGTGAAAATGCATAATGGAGCTCTTAACCTTACAAATTCCTCAATTACTGGAGGTGCACAAGTAATAATAAAAATACCTATATAATTACTATACTTATTTCAAAACTAAAGGGGAGTTCATAAAGTGAACTCCCCTTTAGTTATCTATTTTTATTAATTCTATTCTCTATATCTTCTAATACACTTTCATCATATTCCCCAAACCAGTTTATTAGCTTTGCTTTTGATTTTAGTTTAACTTTATCATCAATAAACATAGCCACTGCTACAACCGCTAATGCTAATACTCCCAAATCATCTCCATATCCAATAGCTGGAGTAAAGTCCGGTATTACATCTATTGGTAAAATAAAATAACCCAAAGCACTAGTTATTGTTGCTTTTGCCCATTTTGGTATAAAAGGTTTTTGCAATGTATAGAACAATAATAGTCCTGCATAAATTACATTAATTCCTGCCTTTTGTGATATTTTTATTATTTTATTAAATAACGAATTTTCTGTATATTTTTTTGAACATTTATCTAATTGTGTTTTTTCATTCTCTTCCATATTGTTTCCTCCTACATGTGTTTAAAATTAAGATTCCAAACTTCACTTTGAAAATCAGGAAATTATTTTAAACAGCAATTTTTATATTTCTTACCGCTGCCACAAGGACAAGGTGCATTTCTGCCAATTTGGGCATTTGAAGATTGTGTAGTATTAATTTGAATAGGCTGAAGATGATTTTTTCCTGTTCTAATCAGACTAGGACTATACCCTTTTAAAACCCACTGTATAGAATTATTATAAACAGCAATAATTAGTTCTACTGATTGTTTTAAATGCTCTAGATCTTCCACTTCAAAAGTTGATGAAAATTGTTCTACTACCGCATTAAATTCACACCCAATTTTAAACTTTAATTTCATACCTTCAATGTATTCCAAAACTTGTTTTTTTGAAATAGTGAAATTATTACGTAGAAAATCTATTAGATTACTATCATATTCATTCCACTCAACGAAATTAGATTCAGAGGCATCTAATATTTGTTTTTCAGTAAGAGAAATAAAATCCAAGTTGCTTTTCATGTTCTGATGAGTAATTAATTCTTCTAAATCTCTAACTTGTTTTGAACACCAATAATTTTCCTTAAAATATATTTCATTATCTTTTGTAGAACTTTCATAAATAATATTAAAAATAGCCGTCATATCCAAGGGGTTTTTAATATATTTAGATATCATATCATAGACCTTTTGAAAAGGTATTGCCCCGTAATAAAATAAATAACCCTTTAAAAGCTTAGTTACCTTTTCATTTTGCTTTATTTCAGAAACAATAATTATGTTGTTTATTAATGAATTAAGACTTAGCAATATATCTTCAGGTATAAATATGTGATAATTATCATTGCTATCTTTAAAACATCCTATTATACCAAATCGTCTTAAATAAGAGAATCTATCAAAAAATTCATCTTTATATTTTACTATACCATTCTGTTTCAACATATTTTCAAGTAATTTATATTCACTATCCGTAAATTTCTTCAATATTTCCGGAAGTAATATTTTAATATTAGTATCAAGAGCTTCAGCAAGCTTTTGCTTATTTAATGAGCTAATGCCTGAAATGCTCAAATCCTTCCTTACCATATCCAAGTCATTTTTAGTATAGGTATTAAGAGTTTCACATAGTGTTACCTGTTTGTTTAAGCTTTCAAACATTTTATAAAAACTTTTAACTCTTAATTTTTCTAAATATTCCATGGAGTGCTCAAAGTTATTTATTAAATTATTTAATTGATTACGATTCATTTCTATCACCACCAAATATATTATTAACTTAAGAGGTTATTAATTCAAGTATACCATAAGCTGTCTATTGCATATAACATTCCTTTATATCGTATTTCAAGCAAAATATGACTTAATTCTCAAATTATATGATATACTTATAAGTACAAGAGATACAAGGGGGATAACATGCTTGAGAAATTTAGAATAAATAAAAAGCTTTTTAAACAATTAGATTTTGGCATAATATCTATCTGTATAACTATTGTGTTATTTGGTTCCTTAAATCTTTTAAGTGCAACTCAATACCTTTATAGAACAAATACTATGGGTAGTACCACTTTAAATTTTCATTATCTTAAGATGCATTTATTATGGCTTGTGGTAGGTTTATTTGTAATTTATTTAATACTTCTTATAGATTACAAAGTTATCAAAGGTTATGCAAATATAATATATTGGTGTGGCATATTCCTACTTCTACTTAATGCACTAATGCCAGTTAAGGTTAATGGAGCAGAATCTTGGCTAAAAATTGGACCGTTACCACAATTTCAGCCCTCGGAATTTGTAAAGATTGCATTAATGATTATGATTGCTAAACTATTAGATGAAATGGAAGGCAATATAAATAATTTTAAAAACTTTTTTAAACTTTTTGTTTATGCAATTATTCCAGTAGTTTTTTTATTTAAACAGCCTGATATGGGAATGATTATGTTTTTTTTCTTTATCCTACTAGGCATGTTTTTTATAGCTGGGCTAAATTCCAAGGCTATTGTTGGTGGCTTAATGGCAGTGTCTGCTACAATAGCATTAGTTTGGAATTCAGGTTTAATTAAAATTTATCAAAAGAATAGATTGATATCTTTTTTATATCCAGATTTGGATCCCCTAGGTACTGGTCTTCAATTGTCCATGTCTCAAACTGGAATAGGCAAGGGTGGATTTTGGGGTACTGGGTTTTTAAAAGGCTCCTGGGCGGCAGCGGGAAGCACACCTGAATCCAGCACAGATTGTATTTTTTCAGTGGTGGGAGAAGAATGGGGGCTAGTTGGTGCAATTTTCCTTCTAACTTTGTATGGATTATTAATTTATAGGTTAATTAAAATTGCTAGAGAATCTAAGGATATATTTGGCACAATATTAACTGCGGGTATTATATCTATGTTCTTGTTTTCTATTTTGCAAAATATAGGTATGAATATAGGTATTATGCCTATTACAGGACTTACTCTCCCCTTTATGAGTTATGGAGGAAGTTCAATAGTTACAAATTTCATATGTGTCGGTCTTGTTTTAAACATAGGCATGAGAAGAAATAAATTCAACTTTTAAATCTCAGAGTTTTAAAATATTGAAATACATGAAGAAAATCTGAATGGTGGTTATAATTGGAGTGAAGAAAATGCCTGGATGATTTAAGCACAATGTAACGAAAGAAAAAAAGCAGTTGAAATATCTAATATACTGATTCAAAAATTATATAAGAGTCCAATAAGAAAATAAACATTAAGTTATTTAGTTAAAACTATAAACAAAAGGGTGCCTCAAAATGATTAAAAATCATTTTGAGGCACCCTTTTGTCACTACTTCTAGGGAAATTATTTGATTTATTTTTGTTACGCTTTGAATTCTTTCCTATCTTTATGACATACATCAGAGAAAGTAACAATTACTCTATTTTATAATATTCTATACTAAAAGGAGTTTTATAATGGATGATTATAATCTATTTAAAAATATATGTAATCTAAGTGATAAAGAAATTGCTGATAAATTTAATTTTCTAGGTGAGGGTATAAGTAGAAAGGTATACTCTATTAATGAGGATTATGTAGTTAAGGTAGCAAAGATTGATGATGGTAGCTATCAAAACAAAGTAGAACACCATGTTTATACCCATGCTACCCCTAATTTGCTTAAATACCTGTGCCCAATAGTATGGTTTCAACCAGATAGAATTATAATGAGAAGGGCAATTCCACTTTCTATTTCAATTAAAGATAAATATATAGATCTTAAAACAATCCGTCCAGAAAAAGAATCCTATGAAGATTTAAACAAATTAACGAGGGATTTTATACTTGATGCTGAAGATATCATTTCTACAAGCTCTTGGGGGATTTACAAGAATCAAAATGTGTTGATTGATTACGGTTGCACATCCTATTTAGGTGATGCTTTTTATACCTTTTTCTATAATTGGTAATAAAGAAACATCTGCTGCAAGCTAGCTATTTTTTTTATACCCACCACTCAAAGTTGTGATTTTCAGGGTTTGAATAAATAAACTTTAGCCTAAAACATTCATGTGTTAATAATCCCTTTTCTAAAGAGAAATCCACTACTTCATCTAGAATTTGAGCTATCTTTTCCTTTTTTGAATCGGGGATATTTAATTTTACTCCATATCTATATTTATTGTCTTCCGCTTTTGCGCTCCACAACGCATAACCTTTAGCATAAATTTTTATATCAGCAATAACTATTTGAAATTCTAAAATTGTATCCTCATCTATTGGTACTTCAATATCAGTAATAACTTGAATACCATCTTGTGAGATATTATCTATTAATACAGTGACCCACTGTGAGATTTCAGCTTTATTACTGTTTTTGTCAACTTTCATTTTTGCAACAAAATTATTATTAAGTTTATATCTTTTATATATTCTTTTATTAAATTTCCCCGTATATTTTCTAATGCAATCTACTACATCACATGAACAAAGTTCAGAATTTTTTAAAATACCTTCTTTATTTAACTCATCAAGCTTGCTTATAAACTGCTCACCATCAACACCAGTCTTATTAACAAACTGAACTCCGTATCTATATATACCCCTATCAATTTCTTCTTTTCTCACAATATAACCATAAAAAGCAGTACTTACTTCTTCAATGATCAACTTAAACTCCATAACCATAATATCACTTACTGGAAGGTTTAAACTATACAGAAACTTAAGACCACCAGAACTGATATTTTCTACACAGATATTTCCTTTTCCACTAGTGACTATTTTATTATTAAATTTAACAATAGAAATTTGTGTGCAAATTGGTGTTTTGCATTCAATTCTAAAAAATTTTCTAATATCTCTTGTTTCCATAAAAATCCCCTTTCTTAATGGATATATATTGAAATAATATTATAACTTTAATCTGTTTTATTATCGTACGCTTTGACCAAGTTCTGAACTATAAATACCATTTATTTCTATTTTATTGTAGATGTGTTTAGTATAAAGTAATTAGTAAAAATTGTAAAGTAACTTTTATTAAAAAAGGTATCGCAAAATTTAATTCTGCTATACCTTATTTATGAATTCGGTATTTATAATTTTCCTGCAATTAAATTTACGCAAAATAAAAAACACTAAGTTAGACTTAGTGTTTTTTTGTTACCTGGCGACGACCTACTCTCCCACAAAGTTACCCCTGCAGTACCATTAGCGCATTGAAGCTTAACCGACCTGTTCGGT
>Ga0209125_1002695_pt1 | contig 13200 bp, 14 predicted proteins | sample BarGraIncub1131A_FD_184503 | JGI IMG/M metagenome (GOLD analysis project Ga0209125, IMG submission 184503) | Arctic peat soil microbial communities from Barrow, Alaska - Barrow Graham LP Incubations 11-31A (SPAdes) (version 2) | ecosystem: Environmental > Terrestrial > Soil > Wetlands > Peat... | reverse complement strand
AAGTGCAAACGCGTCCTGCGCCTCACGGCTGATCTTCCACTGCGTCGCCACCTTCTCGGCGGTCAGGCCCATGCCGTAGGCAATGCCGACGTTCTCGTCATTGGCGAACATCAGCGGCGAGAAGGACGGCGCATTGCCACCCATGGGCACCATGCTCATGCTCTCGACGCCCGCGGCAATCATCACCTCGGCTTCACCGACGCGAATACGGTCAGCCGCCATCTGGATCGCCGACAGGCCGGAGGCGCAAAAACGGTTGACGGTGATGCCGCCCACGCTGGTGGGCAGACCGGCCAGCACAACTGCCGTGCGTGCCACGTTCAGGCCCTGCTGGCCTTCGGGCATGGCACAGCCGCAGATCATGTCTTCGATCATGTTGCGGTCCAGCGTGGGCACCTGTGCCAGCGCGGATTGCAACACACTGACCAGCAGATCATCCGGTCGCATGTTGCGGAAAAAACCCCGGTGCGAGCGCCCGATGGGTGAACGTGTGGCGGCAACGATATAGGCTTCTTGCATTTGTTTCATAACAGTTTCTCAGTCAGTTGTTAGTTGCGCACAGGCTTGCCGGTGGACATCATGCCCATGATGCGTTCCTGGGTTTTTGGATGGGTGAGCAGCGAACAAAAGGCCTGGCGCTCCAGTGTCATCAGATACTCTTCGCTGACCAGGCTGCCGGCATCCACATCACCACCGCAGACCACGTTGGCGATCAGGCTGGCGATATGGAAATCGTGCGCGCTGATGAAGCCACCGTCGCGCATGTTGACCAGCGAGCCCTTGATGGTGGCCACGCCACTGCGCCCTGCCACGGCGAACAAGCGCTTGTGCGGCGCCCGGTAGCCCGAACTGAACATCGCCTTGGCCTCGTTGATGGCCACAAACAGCAACTCGTCCTTGTGCGGGACGATCACATCGCTATCGAGCACGTAGCCGAGTTTGCGCGACTCCAGGGCACTCGTTCCCACCTTGGCCATGGCCGCAGCGGTGAAGCCTTCGGTCAGGAAGGGCAGCAAGTCCTTGCCAGTCGACGCTGCCGCATTCTCAGCGGCGCGCCGGGCGATGTAGGTCAGCCCACCACCACCGGGCGTCAGGCCAACGCCGACTTCGACCAATCCGATATAGCTTTCCATGGCGACCACGCGCTTGGCGGAAAACACCGCCAACTCGCAGCCGCCACCGAGCGCCAAGCCACGCACGGCTGACACCACGGGCACGTTGGCATAGCGCAACTTGAGCATGGCCTCTTGCATCTCCAGTTCAGCCCCATCGATCGCCTTGGCACCACCCATCATGAAGGCGGGCAGCATGGCCTGCAAGTCGGCGCCGGCTGAGAACAGTTCGTCATTCGACCAGATCACCAGACCCTGGTAGCTGGCCTCGGCCAGTTCCAGGCCCTTGAGCAGGCCTTCGATGACGGCCGGGCCAATGGCGTGCATCTTGGTCTTGATGCTGGCAATCACCACGTCGTCGTCAAGCGTCCAGAGGCGAATCGCATCGTCTTCAAACAATGTTTTACCGGCGGTTTGGGCCTTGGGCGCATCGGCACCCAAGACGCTCTCGGGGAAGTGCTGGCGCGCATAGACAGGCAGGCTGCGCGGCAATACAAATTGGCCCGTGCTGGGGTTCCACGAACCTTGCGGAGTGTGCACACCACCGGCGTCCGCCACCGGGCCTTTGAAGACCCAAGCGGGCAGAGGCGCTTTGCACAAGGCTTTGCCAGCGTCGATATCCTCTTTGATCATGTTGGCCACGTTGAGCCAGCCGGCTTCTTGCCACAACTCGAACGGGCCCTGCTTCATGCCAAAGCCCCAGCGCATGCAGAAGTCCACGTCGCGCGCATTGTCGGCAATGGCTTCCAGGTGCACCGCAGCGTAGTGAAAGGCGTTGCGCAAAATGGCCCACAAGAACTGGCCCTGCGCGCCTTCACTGTCACGCAACAATTTCAGCCGTTCGGCGGCCGGTTTTTTCAGCATGCGGGCATAGACCTCGTCGGCCTTCTGACCACCGGGCACGTACTCTTTGCTGGCCCCGTCAAAACGCAGCACGTCGCGACCGACCTTCTTGAAGAAACCAGCTTTGGTTTTTTGACCCAGGTTGCCCATTTCCAGCAAGGTCTTGAGCACCTCAGGGGTGGCAAAACTCTCATAGAACGGGTCGGTTTCGAGCGTCAAGGTGTCTTGCAAGGTCTTGATCACATGCGTCATCGTGTCCAGCCCGACGACGTCAGCGGTGCGGAAGGTGCCGGAGCTGGCGCGGCCCATTTTCTTGCCGGTGAGGTCATCGACGACGTCATAGCTCAAACCGAAGTTTTCGACCTCTTTCATGGTCATCAGCATGCCGGCCACGCCGACGCGGTTGGCAATGAAGTTGGGGGAATCCTTGGCCCGCACCACACCCTTGCCCAGGTTGCTGGTAACAAAGGCTTCCAGGTCGTCCAGGATTTGCGGCTGCGTGGTGGGGGTGTTGATCAACTCCACCAGCATCATGTAGCGCGGCGGGTTGAAAAAGTGGATGCCGCAAAAACGCGGCTTGAGCTCGGAGGGCAGAACTTCACTGAGCTTGGTGATCGACAGACCCGAGGTGTTGGACGCGATGATCGCGTGCGGGGCCAAAAAGGGCGCGATCTTCTTGTACAGATCGAGCTTCCAGTCCATGCGCTCGGCGATGGCCTCTATCACCAGATCGCAGTCCAAGAGCTGGTCCATGTGCTCTTCGTAATTGGCCTGCTGGATCAAGGCAGCATCTTCGGCCACGCCCAGTGGTGCGGGCTTGAGCTTTTTCAGGCCGTCAATGGCGCGCGTGACGATGCCGTTCTTGGGGCCTTCTTTGGCGGGCAGGTCAAAAAGGATGACAGGCACTTTGCAATTGACCAAATGGGCGGCAATTTGCGCACCCATCACGCCGGCACCCAGCACGGCGACTTTTTTGACTTGGAATCTTGACATTGATTTAATCTCCGTTCGGGCTGAGCTTGTCGAAGCCCTTGAATGTGTTCACAAATGCCCTTCGACAAGCTCAGGGCGAACGGCTAATTGATTACGGGACGCGCGTCCAGATTTGGGTCCGGTAGAAAAATGCGATGTAACCGCGCACCTGCAGCTGCTTGCCGTCTTCGATCGGCGTCAGGCGCAAGGTGTAGTCCTTGCCGTTGTCAGGGTCGAGGATCTTGCCGCCTTCCCAAACCTCCTTGCCATCTGATTTTTTGGCGCCACGGATGATCTCCAGCCCGAGCACCGGCTTGTTTTTGCGCTCATCGGCACATTTGTCGCAGACATCGTCCTGCTTGGCATCCTTGCGCAACAGTTTCTCGATGCGGCCCGAGAGTACGCCGGCGTTATCGCTGATGCGCACCTCGGATGACACCTCGCCGGTTTTGTCATCAACGGTACGCCAGACGCCCACGGGCGTCATCTGGGCCAGCACGGGCAATGCCAAGGCACTGATAAGAATGGCAGCTATCGATTTATGCAAGATGATCTCTCCTCAATGGTGGGACTCAAAAGACCCCGCTCGCGCGGGGTCCAGACTGCGCTCAAGCCAGGGCGGCATCCGTGTCCATCAACACCTTGCTGCCGGCGCGTGCCGTGCGCATCAGGGTTGCGGTTTCGGGGAACAGTTTGGCAAAGTAGAAGCGCGCCGTCTGCACCTTGGCCAGATAGAAGGAGTCGGTGTTGCCAGCGGCAATTTCACGCAAGGCCACTTGCGCCATGCGGGCCCAGAGGTAGCCAAACACCAGGTGGCCAGCCACGCGCAGGTAGTCCACGGCGGCAGCGCCCACTTCATCGGCGTTCTGGAAGCCCTTGAAACCGATTTCGGTGGTGAACTTGGTCATCTGGTCGCCCAGAATGGCAATCGGGGTGATGAATTCGGCCATCTTTTCGTTGACGCCTTCCTCCAACACCAGTTGAGCAATGAGCTTGCCAAACTTGCGCAAGGTGGCGCCGTTGTTGCCCAGGATCTTGCGCCCCAGCAAGTCCAGCGACTGGACGGTGTTGGTGCCTTCATAAATCATGTTGATGCGGTTGTCGCGCACAAACTGCTCCATGCCCCAGTCCTTGATGTAACCGTGGCCACCAAACACCTGCATGCAGGCGTTGGTGGAGATATGGCCGTTGTCCGTGATGAATGCCTTGACGATGGGCGTCAGCATGGCCAGCATTTCGCCGGCGTCCTTGCGGACTTTTTCATCGGGGTGCCCATGTTCCTTTTCCAGCAGCATGGCGCTGTAGCACAACAAAGCGCGACCGCCCTCGGCGTAGGCCTTGGCCGTGAGCAGCATCTTGCGCACGTCCGGGTGCACGATGATCGGATCGGCCGGCTTGTCCTTGGCCTTGATGCCGGTGAGTGAGCGCATCTGGAGGCGATCCTTGGCGTAGACCAGGGCGTTTTGATAAGCCACTTCGGTCTGACCGAGTGACTGGTTGCCGACGCCCAGACGCGCTGCGTTCATCATCACAAACATGACTTGCATGCCCTTGTTGGGCTGCCCCACCAGCGTACCGACCGCGTTGTCAAGCACCAGCTGCGCCGTGGCGTTGCCCTTGATGCCCATCTTGTGCTCCAGGCCGCCGCAGTAAATACCATTGCGCGCGCCCAAGGTGCCATCCTTGTTGACCATGAACTTGGGGACGATGAACAGACTCACGCCCTTGATGCCGACCGGCGCATCGGGCAGACGGGCCAACACTAGATGAATGATATTGCTGGCCATGTCATTTTCACCGGCGCTGATGAATATCTTTTCGCCGGATATTTTGTAGGTGCCATCAAGCTGCGGCTCGGCCCTGCTGCGCATCAAACCCAGGTCGGTGCCGCAATGCGCTTCGGTCAGGCACATGGTGCCGAGCCACTCACCACTGGTCATCTTGTGCAGATAGGTCTGCTTTTGCTCTTCGGTGCCGTGCGCGTGCAGGGCGGCATAGGCGCCGTGCGTCAGCCCCGGGTACATGGCCCAGGACTGGTTGGCGCTGTTGAGCATTTCATAAAAACACTGGTTCACGATGTGCGGCAGCCCCTGGCCACCATACTCCGGTTCACAGCCCAGCGCGGCCCAACCGCCTTCAACGTACTTGGCGTAGGCCTCCTTGAAGCCAGTGGGCGTGGTGACCGCATGCGTCACCGGGTCGAGCTTGCAGCCCTCAGTGTCACCAATCTGATTGAGTGGGAAAGTGACCTCAGCCGCAAATTTGCCGCCTTCTTCCAGCACGGCATTGATGGTGTCAACATCGATATCGGCGTGCTTGGGGATGGCCGTCAAATCGTCAACGACGTGGAGCAGTTCGTGCATCACAAACTGCATGTCACGCAGCGGGGGGGTATAGCTAGGCATGGTTACTTCTCCTTCAGGTTTCGGTTGGATACGGGGGTACGCGGTGATGCGCTCGCGACAGACTTGCCGTAGCGCGTGAGAATATTGTCAAAGCCGGTGTGGGCGCGCCCAACGGCGGCCGGGTTTTGCAGGAACCGCGCTTCATAGTGCAGGGCCAGGATCAGGCCATGGATTTCAAAGGCCATCTGCTCTTCATCAGCGTCTTCATGGAGATGGCCTTCCTGCTTAGCCTGAACGACGGCGCGGTACATGGCAGCCAGCCAGGTCTTCACTGAACTCGCCAGTGCATCACGCACCGGCCCGGGACGGTCGTCAAACTCCACCGCACCACTGATAAAGATACAGCCGGACTGGAGCTCGATCGCCACGCGTTTCATCCAGTTGGCAAACAAGGACTGAACCCGTGGCAAGCCGCGGGCTTGGTCCATGGCAGGGGCAAAAACCTCGTTATAAAAACGGGCGTAATACTCGCGGATGACGGAAATCTGCAGCTCTTCGCGCGATCCAAAATGCGCAAAGACCCCCGATTTACTCATCCGGGTCACCTCAGCCAGGGCACCAATGCTCAGGCCTTCGAGCCCGATCTCTGCAGCCAGCCCCAGAGCGGCGTCAATGATGGCCTGCTTGGTTTGCTGCCCCTTTTGCAAGGCGTGCCCGTCGCCCGCGCCCAGGCGACGGCTGGGACGTACAGATTGAACAGGTGATTTGGTAGAGGTCATGGCACTAAAAAAGAACGATCGTGCTATTTTGCAACAATTCTGGGCGCCGTACGGCCCCGAGACCACATCTAGAGAGATTTTTCTAGTTAAAACGCGGGTTTACCCGCACTAATTAGCGTTTGAAGGACACCACAAGCTGCTGTTGTGCGCCCAGGCCGTCAATACGCTGATGTCACCTTTTTTCAGGAACTTGGGCGGTTTCATGCCGGCCCCAGGTCCTGAATCAGGCGGCTCAAATTGCGTCGCTTGCCCGCTGCATCCAACAGACCGTATTTTTCTTTGCCAGCTTGGCCAAAACGTACAAGTCTGATAATCGCTCAGAGCATCAGTGCCAGGGCGGCCTCAAGGTGTTCGCAAGGCAGGCGCTTGAAGTTGGAGCGCGCAAAGCGCTGCAGGCGCCCAACGACAAAAGCAATCAGGACGGACGCGCGCACCTGGGTGTCCAGACTGGGTGTGGCCGAGCCACTCAACTCGGCGCCCGCGCGCAGGCTTTGCTTGAGGCTGGACTCGATCTTGTCGAAAAACTGGTTCATGCGCTGTTGCAGGCGCTCGTTCTCAAACACCAGCGCATCGCCCACCATGACGCGGGTCATGCCGGGATTTTTCTCGGCAAACTGCAGCAGCATGGTCACCACCTGCGCAGACTGGCGCACGCCTGACTGGGCGCTTGTCATGGCGTCCAGCGCTGGACTCGCCCCGGCGGCTACCACACGCTCCGTAGCGGACGAACTCTGGCGCTCAGCAATTTGATTGACCAGCGAAAACACCGTGTTTTCTATGAACTCAATCAGGCCCTCAAACATCTGTGCCTTGCTGGCAAAGTGCCGGTACAACGCAGCCTCGCTGACCTCAAGACGCGCCGCCAGGGCAGCGGTGGTGATGCGCTCCGAGCCGGGTTGCTCCAGCATGTGCGCCAAGGCTTGCAATATCTGCTCCCGGCGCTCCCCCGGTTTCAGCCGCTTGCGCGCCAAAGCGGCCGGTTCACGGTTGCTAGCGCTTGGGACAGAGAGCAGGGAGGAGGTCAATTCGGCGTCAGACATGGGCACAGGGCGGTGGTTTAAATTCATTCTCGCATAGCGCCAGCAAGGGTTTTCGCGGGGGTCAGACCGGAAATATCAAGGTAAAACGGGCGCCGCGCCCGTCCCGAGCGCCGCCGATGATCGGCAGAACGTGCCACCTGCGCCAGTGGCATCACGCCGGTTCTGAATATTTTTACTCCTATATTTATAGCTGCGTGCCGTTTATCCACGGGGGCTAGAGGCTTGTTTAATATAAATTTGTCACAGCTTGGGCAGGCGACTACCGGGCGAATGTCGGCGTCAGTGCGAGCGAATCATCGTGCCGAAGGCCTGGTCGGTCAAAATCTCCAGCAGCAGCACATGCGGCACCCGGCCATCAATGATGTGCACCGAGTTGACACCGCTCTTGGCGGCATCAAGCGCACCGCTGATCTTGGGCAGCATGCCGCCGCTGATGGTGCCATCGGCAAACAAGTCATCAATCTGGCGGGCACTCAGGTTGGTGAGTAAATTACCCGCTTTATCGAGCACGCCGCTGATATTGGTGAGCATCATCAGCTTTTCTGCTTTCAACACGGTGGCAAGTTTGGCGGCCACCACGTCGGCATTGATGTTGTAGCTCTCGTTGTTCTCGCCAAACCCAATCGGGCTGATGACCGGGATGAAAGCGTCGTCCTGAAGCGCCTTGACGACGCTGGGGTCGATGCTGACGATGTCGCCGACCTGGCCGACGTCATACTCCTTGCTGGCATCGGTGTTGTCGCGCAACTTGAGTTTTTGGGCGCGAATCATGCCGCCATCGCGACCGGTCAGGCCCACCGCCTTGCCACCGGCCTGGTTGATCAGGCCGACGATGTCTTGCTGCACTTCGCCACCGAGCACCCACTCGACAATTTCCATGGTTTCAGCATCTGTCACGCGCATGCCCTGGATGAATTCGCCTTTTTTGCCCAAGCGCTTCAAGGCGGCTTCAATCTGCGGTCCGCCGCCGTGCACCACCACCGGGTTGATGCCGACCAGCTTGAGCAGCACCACGTCTTCCGCAAAATCGGCCTGCAATGCCGGGTCGGTCATGGCGTTGCCGCCGTACTTGATGACCATGGTCTTGCCATGGAACTTGCGGATGTAGGGCAGCGCCTGGGCCAGGATTTCGGCCTTGTCGCGCGGCGCAATGTTGCTAACGTCGGTCATGGCTTACATCAACTCTTGATCGCGAAATCTTCTTTGGTTTTTCCATCCACCAGCAGCGCCGTCAACCAGCGCGGCGTCAACCCGCGGCCGCTCCAGCCTTCGCCATTGGGGCCACGGTATTTGGCGGGCACCGGCGCAGCGACTTTCTTGGGGGCGCCAGCGCCTGCGAGTTTGACGGCAGCACCGGCCTTGGCCAGCTTGCCGACTTTGGCTTTGCCCTTGGCCCCGCGTGCCTTGCCAGGCTGCAAATCCTTCAGGGTGATGCCAAAGGCCTGCATCTTCACCAAAATATCTTGCACCGTCTTGCCAAACTCCCGTGCTTTGATGTCACTGGCCTGCTTTTGCAGTTTCTCTATCTGACTTTGAATCTCGATCAAATCGCTCATACTGAATCCTCTGTGTTAAAAATCTGAAAATCCCCGTCATGGCGGCCTCGACAGGCCATTTTTCAAAACCATCTGAAGCGGTCACATTATCTCTTCGAATAAGCTTCGCGCCGGCTAAAGCTATTATTTTTATTTCCAGCTGTCAATACCCGGCGTGCGGCAATTGATAATCCAGGCTTGGGCGGCAACATATTCCAGGAATATAAAAAATATTGAAAATTGGATTGACATATTTTTAATCACGGATTCAGGATAATGACCTGGCGCACCCGGCTAGAGCCAACGCCTTAGAAAATTAGGATGCACCACCTACACAGCCATTGAACCAGCTTTTAAAGTGCCCTCCATGTACTAAATCTGTCTAGTGCAATCTGAATCAAACGACTCGATCCCTCTCTGGAGCATTTCATGGTGAAAAAACTAAAAAAAGTCACCCCAAAAAAGAAAGCTGATATGCCACTGAAGGGCTCGATAAAAGACTCGGCCCAGCAAATCTGGCAAGCGGGTCTGGGCGCTTTCACATGACACCGCTGGCGCGGCGAGAACGGGCCAGATGACTTCCTGGAAGGGCGCTTAGGCGCCCTTTTTTTGCTTTTTCAGACTCGTACCTTGCTGCGTTGCAGCAAATATTTCTCACCCTCACCTCTACACTTTGCGCTTATGAAACTGAAAAAATCTCGTCCGCCAAGAATCGCGCTGGCATTGGCGGGTTTGTTTCCACCGGTTGAAATTGATGACATTTACTATGTTGATGGCGCCCTAAAAAAGACCATGCATGCCTATCAGCAAACACGCCAGATGCTGCGTTCCAACAAAACCGGTCTGTCTGAAAAATTGTGGCGTCACGCCATCGCGAATCTGCAGGAAATCATGGACGATCTGGGCCACGTCGTGCGAACAGCAGCGCATAAAAGCAGCCCCTCATGGTAAAAAAAGCGCCCCGGCGCACCGCCGAACGGATTCTGGAGGTCACGCTGGAGTTGTTCAACCGCTTTGGCGAGCCCAATGTATCCACCACCTTGATATCAGCCGAACTGGGTATCAGCCCGGGCAACCTGTACTACCACTACCCGGCCAAAGACGAACTCATCAACTCGCTGTTTGACCGCTATGAGCGCGCCTTGAACGAGCTGCTCAATGCCAGCGACGGTGTGCGCGACGTGGAAGACGCCTGGTTCTTCATGCACAGTCTGTTTGAGTTGATCTGGCAGTACCGGTTTTTATACCGCGACCTCAACGATTTGCTGAGCAAAAACCGGCGGCTCGAAACCCATTTCCAATCGGTCGTTAAGAACAAGACCCGCGCCGTCAAAGCCTTGCTGGACGGCATGAGCCGCACCGGCGCGGTGCATATTGATTCGCGTGAGGTCGAAGCCACGGCCACCAGCATGGTGGTGGTGCTGACCTACTGGCTGAGCTTTGAATATGTGCACGACCCGCGCCGGGCACTCGAGCCTGAAAACGCGCAAGCAGCGCTGCTGCGCGGTGCGCACCACGTCTTGAATTTACTGGTGCCCTATCTGGAGCTGAGCCAGCGCCTGCACTTGCTGCAACTGGTGGGCGCCTACAATAACAGCGTGAAATAGAAAAGCCGGTCACACCTGCCACAGGAGAAAAAAATGGCCAAATGGACTGCTTTCCCCTTCGCGGGCGATTATGTTTTTACCGCTGCCAGCGTCAAAAAGAACTGGGAGCGGCTGCACTTGGGTGACGCCGAGCCACTGCCCAAAGACGCCAAAGTGCTGCAAGCCTGGGCGCTATTTCACAACGGTGAATTCCAGAAGGCCAGGGACATGGGCCTCAAAATCGGGGGTGCCGGCCTCACCGTTGCCAACAAGGCGGCGTGCATTTATGCGACCTACCTGGAACAACAAGAAAAAGCCCGGCTCGACCTCTATATGGATGTTGCCCGACGCGCCAGTGCGCAAGCCGCAGAAGATCCAAGCAACTTTAACGCCCTGTACTGGCAAGCCTATGCACTGGGCCGCTACAGTCAAGGCATCAGCGTGGCCAAGGCGCTAGCCCAGGGACTGGGCAGCAAGGTCAAAAAAGAGCTGGAAAACGTGATCCAAATCGAGCCCAAACACGCCGATGCCCACATCGCCCTGGGCTCGTTTCACGCGGAGGTGATCGACAAGGTAGGCTCGCTAATTGGTGGCATGACCTACGGCGCCAAAAAAGACATCGGCCTGCGGCTGTTCCAGACAGCCCTCAAGTTGAACTTCCAATCGGCCATTGGCATGATCGAATACGCCAACGCCATGCTCATGCTCGATGGCGACAAAATGATGAAGGAAGCGACCGGCCTGTACCAACAAGCCGCTGCCGCCCAGCCCATGGATGCGATGGAACGGCTGGATGTCGAAATGGCGCGGGTGGAACTGAAAGACTGAAAAGTTTTAAGCCTTTCAGGCCTCCAGCCCTTATGAGATGGGCGTAAACAGCTATATAAATAATAGCATACTGAGATCACGTGCCCCATGCGCGCATGCATGACGCACACCAAGATTCGCCGCGTTGAGCCTCAACCTGTGGGCTTTTGACTTTAACTGGAGAAAACCGTGTCTGACCTGAAAACAAAATTCGAAACTGCCCTTGCCGATTCAAAAAACCTGAGCGAACGCCCGGATAACGCCACGCTACTCAAAATTTATGCTCTCTACAAGCAAGCCAGCGTTGGCGACAACACCGACAAGAAACCCGGCTTCAGCGACATGGTGGGGCGCGCCAAATGGGAAGCCTGGAACAATCTCAAAGGCACCAGCAGCACCGATGCCATGCAGCAATACATTGACCTGATTGAATCGCTGAGCTAAATCACCCGCATTAGCCGCTCGCCAGCGGCGCTCTGGTCGCCCCAGGTGCTGGCGACTGAGCCCTGCATCACTTGTTTTTACTGACCTGGGGTTTCGCATGCGCCAGGAGCGTGGGCTTGGGCGTGAGCAGGTCATCCAGATTTTTGATGATTTCACTCTCGATCCGGGCCTTGAACGCGCCCACCAGAAAACCGAGTTTGGCCTGGATTTCAAACTTGTCCTTGGTCACCGACAAGGTGCCTTGAACACCCGAACGTTCAAAAATGACCTCGTCGACGGTCTTGCCCTCTTCGTAAGTGCAACGCATGTCAAATTCTGCTTCGGCGTTTTCCGCCCATTTGAAGGCCACTTTGCGGGCATTGATCAGCCCAAGCGTGTGATGACGCACGATATGAAGATCAGCCACTGGCGTGCTCCGTTGTGATTTGTTTCAGGGCGCGGGCCCGCTCTGCCGCCGGCATTTGCGCCAACTGCCGCACTGCATCATAAAACCGTTGCCAGTCCCGGCCCTGGCGCTCAAACAAAGTCTCAAAAGCCGGTACCAGTTCGTCATACGCGGCCTGCGCGGCAAACGCCGCATTGTTGGCACCCGCTACCCAAGCGTCATAGCCAGCGTAACCACCCCAGCTGACTTTGAGTCGCACATAGTCATCGCGAAAATTCTGCATTGCTTCTTTTTTCATAGCTATCTGCGCTTGACTGACGGGGGCTAGGGGCTGATTTAGCTTATAAATTTCAGCCAGCCGGGTGCGCGTTGCGCGCGCCAGTGCCCGCATCTGCCTGCGCCGGGCATCAAACTCTGCATATTCTTTGCGGGCCAATGCCGAGCCATGAACCGAGAGCCAGCGCTCCCCACCCAGGCGTTCAACCGCCGTGGCAAAAGACTCATTGAACAGGGTGTCGTCTTTGACATACAGCACCTGATGCGCCAGCTCATGAAAAATCATGCGCGCCAACTCACCTTCCGGGTAACGGATGAAAGTATTGAGCAGCGGGTCGCCACCGGCCCAGTTCAGCCAGCCCAAGGTCGAGTAGGCCGGTACGCCATACACATTGGCTTCCAGCCCTTCGCGCTGCAGCGCAAGCGCCTCGGCACGCGCCTCGGCCTCGTTGAAATAACCGCGGTAACCGACACAGCCCACCACCGGGAAACACCAGGTTTTGAGCGTCAATGAAAACGCAGGCGCCGCCACCACGTTCCACACCACGGAGCGGCGCCGCAAGTCGGCATAGCGATGGTAACTGGCGTTGTCAGGCAGTTGCAGCTCGGTCACTGCAAAGCGACGAATGCGCTCGGCCAGCACCAGGCGCTGCTTCAAGGCCGGCGCAACGCTCTCATCAGCCAGCCACGTCGCAATGGGTCGGGCCGCCGTCATCATTTGCAGATGGCCGCCAACGGATTGCAGGTAGTAGCTCGTGTCGGCGCAGCTGGCCAGCCAGGGGATGAAGGTCAGGAGGACCAAGGTTCGGAGGGTGCGCATCAAAAAACAGTTTACGATATGCCACCATGCTCTACAAATTCAAATCCAAAAATACCGGTGACGTCATCATGTTGCAGCCCAACGGACGGCGCGTGCTGCAGATCATCGGCAAAGACGTCCCTGAAGACATCGACACCACAGGCGAGAAAGGCATCATCCTGCCAGAGCAGATGCCTGCGGCCATTGCCGCACTGGAGGCGGCCATTGCCAGGGAAGAAGCGGATCAGAAAGCCGCGCTGGCGGAGGCACTGGCTCG
>Ga0209125_1002694_pt1 | contig 13208 bp, 12 predicted proteins | sample BarGraIncub1131A_FD_184503 | JGI IMG/M metagenome (GOLD analysis project Ga0209125, IMG submission 184503) | Arctic peat soil microbial communities from Barrow, Alaska - Barrow Graham LP Incubations 11-31A (SPAdes) (version 2) | ecosystem: Environmental > Terrestrial > Soil > Wetlands > Peat... | reverse complement strand
GAAACACTCTATCAATTAGGGATTACGCCTTCAAGGAGTCGCCCCAGAGTTAGCAATGACAATCCTTATTCGGAGTCCATTTTCAGAACCTGCAAATACCGTCCAAACTATCCAATTGGAGGTTTTCCTACTATTAATGATGCCAGAACATGGGTCAAGGAATTTGTTCATTGGTATAACTACAACCATCATCATAGTGGGATCAAATTCCTTACGCCACACCAGCGTCACAGCGGACAGGGTAAAGAGATACTTAAGAAACGGCACCTGCTCTATGAGGCTGCGAAAACTCGTCACCCGGAGCGTTGGACAGGTCAAACAAGAGACTGGACCCTGATCAATGAAGTGTGGCTTAATCCTGAGAAATCTCAGGTTGACGATATAGCAGAATCGGAAACAACAGCGTAATAGTTTATTTGGTCAAATGCGACAACTATCTTGACAATTACCGTTACTAAGGTTAGAGGCGAAGAGGTTGACCTTACTCCCAAGGAATATGCCCTTCTTTGGCTGCTGTCTAACAGTCCAGAACAAGTCTTTACAAGAGAACAGCTCCTTTACCAAATCTGGGATTCAGACTATTATGGCAATCCTGGAGTGGTCACCTCGCTGGTAAAACGTCTGCGAAAAAAGATTGAGCCAGACTGTTCTACTCCCTTTTACATCAGGTCGATACACGGAGTAGGATACAAACTGGGAGTGAAGCCTTGCTAAAGACGTATGTTTCCCTAACGTAAAACTTGTAAAAAAAAATAGCTGATTAATGAAGGGGCTGTCTCAAAATAGAAATTAGATTTCTATGAAGAGGCAGTCCCTTTTCTTTATAAAAATTCAAAAAGACGAGTCCAAAGACCCGCCCTTTTGGTATAATTAGTTATGCTGCAAAACAAACAAACCATACCCAAAAATTATATCGGAAATAGTGGAGTTTATCAACTAGTACTGCCACTAAACATGGAAGTTTTAATACCAGAAGATGACTCGGTGAGACTGCTAAGCCATATAACGGAGGAATTAGATTATACCAATCTAATCATGGCGTACTCTTCCAAAGGAAGAAATCCAGTGGTCAAACCTAAGACATTATTTCGAGTATTAGTCTATGCTTACATGAACAATATTTACACAAGCCGGAAAATCGAGGAAGCTTGTAGGAGAGACATTAATTTCATGTGGTTGCTACAAGGTCAGAAGGTACCCGACCATAATACCATCGCTCGTTTCCGCAATGGTAGGCTTTCAGGAATCGTGGAAGGTCTCTTTAGCCAATTAGTCGTTAAACTCAGTGAGCTGGGTGAGATCCAGTATGAGAACATCTTCATAGATGGTACAAAGATTGAGGCCTATGCCAATAAATATACCTTCGTATGGAAGAAAACCACCCTCAAAAATGAACTGAGAATGCAGGAAAAAGCCAAAGTAACTCTGGAAAAACTCAACATAGAATTCAATGCCAGCCTCCCATTAAATGAATCGTCAATTACAGCAGATACCTTTCAAAAAGGCATCACCTTTTTGAAAGAAAAGCAAAGTAATGAAAAAATAGAATTTGTTTATGGAAAAGGAAAACGCAAAACTGAGCTACAGAGGGCCACAGAGACGATGCAAGAGTTCTTAGAAAAACAAAAGAAATATGATCGTTACAACGAAACATTCGCCGGTAGAAATAGTTTTTCAAAGACCGATACGGATGCCACCTTTATGCACATGAAGGAAGACCACATGAGGAATTCTCAGCTAAAGCCAGGGTACAATGTCCAGATTGGAGTGGAAGGTGAATATCTCGTTGGCATAGACATATCGAGTGAACGCTCTGATCAACTGACGCTTGTACCTTTTCTAAATAAACTGGGTAAGAACTTACCTAGACGCTATCGTCATATAGTTGCCGATGCAGGTTATGAATCTGAAGAAAATTATGTTTATCTTCAGAAACAAAAGCATAAGGCATTTATCAAGCCACAGGCCTATGAAACTATGAAAAAAAGAAGTTTCAAGAAGATTATTGGCAAACGGGAAAACATGGACTATGATGCAGAAAAAGACGAATATCTTTGCGCGAATCATAAAAAACTTTTGGCTATTGGAAAGACGATAAGGACTTCCAAAAGTGGCTATAAATCTGATGTGACCCTCTATGAGTGTGAGAGTTGTGAAGGCTGTCCTTTCAAGAAGCAATGTACTAAAGCAGCGGGTAATAAGAAACTATCTACATCAAAACTATTCTTGGAAAAACGAGCAGAATCATTACATAATATCACGACGCCTGAAGGCATTTTACTGAGAATGAATCGATCGATCCAAGTTGAAGGGACTTTTGGAGTGTTGAAGGAAGACCATAACTTCCGAAGATTTGTAATGCGTGGTAAAAAGAATGTAGAAACTGAATTTATGCTATTGGGTTTTGGGTTTAACATCAATAAGTTGCATAATAAAATACAAAAAGATCGATGTGGGTGTTTGTTGCATGAGATAGAGGTTGCTTAAATCTGCTTGTGTCCTCAATAAGGAAGTGTTTAGAGAGATTCATGGAATCCTCTTTTTTGGCATACCCAGAAATAGATAAGAGTGTAAAATCAGCAATATTGCAAGTTGATTCTACACTCTTATTTTGATTGCCTTTTGAAAAAAGCTGCCTCTTAATGAAATTTCTTAGAAATCATTTTGAGACAGCCCCATACTTAATATATTTGAATAACTATGGTCTAAAAGGACTCTTATTTGTGTTTCTTGCTCGAAAAGGGAAAAGAGACTAGGACTCATTCAACGATTTTCTCAAGCATTTTCCACTTCCATTGCCAAGAATAATGCACTCCAACATTTAGCAAAACCATAATGAGAGGAACCGGATGCGGGAAATCCGCCCGTCCGGGTCTGTGGGGGTTGTGGGGGAGTAATCGCCCACTTCTACCCGGCTAACCCTTATACATTGGTAATGCGAAGTTTTCAACATCAATAAATAATTTACTGACAATGAGCGTGATGGCACATCTTGATACGACGCTACATTGTAGTTGGGTTTTAAGTATGGGAATTCTAGCTTTATTTGAAATCGTTCATCAAACCCTTCGAATGCTGCGATGGAAAATCGTCTATAATAGAGCGCATGATAATCAGAATGTAATCGGCGCAGTCCGTAGACCCCGACACAATTCCGGCGGGACGAAGGGATTGTGCCGAGCACTCATCCCTATTGGTCTCCTTCAAATTTATCTTTGAGCAAGATATAAACATTTTCACTCGATTACTTCAAACCATAACTCAGATTGATCCTCAGGGTCGCCATTATAATTAACGGTAATTTCTTCTTGCTCCTGAATATCTCTCATTGCATAGAAGTCAATCGATTGGTTCTCAAGATTCGTGTGATACCTTGTATTAGGAGTGTAGGAGTGATTGTATAACGAGCCATAGCCCAAAGCAAGAGCTTTGTCCTCTCCCCAACGGAAGATATAGTTCTTAAAAATGCTTTTTCTCATCATCTTCCATTCTTTTATAGAAATAACTATTACAGGTGCTTCCTCAATAAATTCGTCCGTCTTAATATTACGGATCGCAAATATTCCTCGACCATATTTCTCGGTATTTTTAATAATAATCGGTCCCACCAAATATTACCCCCTTTATTTTAAATCTTTAAGATGGCTCTGTAGATAGATATTTCGATTCGAAATGAAGCGAAGGATAAAATCCGGCTCGCTATCAAACATATTGATGGACTTCTTTTTATAAGGATCTAACGATAAATAGGGACGTAATTGCTTGTGGAGATTTGTAATTTTTTGTGCCAAAGCTGCAACAGTGAACGAAGTTTCCAAAATTTCTTCTAAGAGAAGACGGTATTGATCGCGGATATCCTTAACATCAAGCAAACGAGCAGTGAGGGTATTAAAGCCTTCAATAGGAACATCATAGTATTCCATAATTTTTCCATTCCAATTTCTGCCCCATGTTGCGTCATAATCCCAGGGGATCATCTGGTACAATTTCGTTTCCCCATTTTGATAGAGGGCATAATTGTGAATGAAAGCATCAAAGTTTTGTGTACAGACGACACCACATAGCCACAATAAATAGTTATGGATATCTACGTGCTTTGCAATTTCTTCACCAAAATCAATACGTGGAATCGTATTCACTTTATATATGAGTCCTTCCAGATCGCGGTTATGGTCATCGTTCCCGATTTTTTGCTCATATCCGGATATAAGGGAAGGTTTCGGATTATTGCTTGGAGTTAATAATGAAAAATTAGCATGGTAGGTCGTTGCATAAAAGATAGGACCGTACGGTAGCTGCCTTTTCTGTAAAAACAAATCATCGACCGATTCAAGCTGTAAATAAACACCCATAGGCTTTCCATTAAGCTCTATGAAAACATGCTTGGAATCAGGCGAAATACTTCCAATGGTTTTGAAAAAATCAAAGGATAGCTTGTTTCGAATTAATGAGGGATCGCGGTATTCAGCATTAAGGTGAATTTCACGTCCTTCAAAGTCCCTATTGTAAGCCCCAAAATCGATTCTGTACGATTTTTTGCGGAATTTGCGTATGTGATCACCACGATAAGTGATACCTATTTCGTAAGGAATGTTATCTACTACCAGTTTAGACGGAAAATGTTCTTCGTTCCATACGTTACTTTGTAATGCTTTAAGGTAGTTAGGCTCAATAAGAATATTGAATGTTGGAAGACCTTCCTGTTGCAAAATATCAGCCCCTTACCTGTTCTTCCCATTTATTATATGAGAACGAAGATAAACTTGATAACAATATTCTAGAAACTAGGAACAAGCTTACAGCAATTTTCATAATATACACTACTCAAAGAGATTTTATGGAAAAGGTGGTTCTATTGATGAAAAAAGCTCAAATACTAGAATTATTAGAACAAGTGAAGAATACCGACCTTAATCAATTTTTATCTCGAAATCCTGTAGAATTAGCCATGTTCAAAAAAAAGGGCACTGGTAAAGGCAAAGGCACCGGTAAAGGTAAGGGCACTGGTAAAGGCAAAGGCACTGGTAAAGGCAAAGGCACCGGTAAAGGCAAAGGCACCGGTAAAGGCAAAGGCACCGGTAAAGGCAAAGGTACTGGTAAGGGCAAAGGCACTGGTAAAAGGCACTGTTAAAGGTAGAGTCACAAATTTAATTCAATAATAATAACAAAAAGTTCCAGATCGTCTAAAAATGATCTGGAACTTCATATTTACCTTAGCCGGATGCTAATAGTTAGTTATTGCAAAAGTTACATCTGACTTATAACGATAGGTCCTCTGTGTTATTGTCTATCAATAATAAGCAATGACCTTCTTTTGCAAATTCTAAAGCCTCCACTCATAAAACCTTCGACTACGGTGAGACAACGCTTTCGTTGAAGGCAGTTTTTCTTTGGCCGTAAAAAGATGATAATAATTATATCCCTTTCAACGTGACAGGGCACGTCGAGTGCGTTGAAGCCGGTTTGCCTTTAAATAGGAAAATCGGCTTCTTACTGTTAAATATTGTCTTAGAGTGGATTAATTTTACGTCATTTGCTTGGCTCTACCCCTAGAAGGAGAGGATGTTACATTTGAACGACAGTGTCTCGATTCAACGACAGTAGTGCAAGATTCACTTATGACGCAGGGAAGGCGCTGATATGTGTTGCTGAAACGTTGTCCATTCAGGACACTGTTGGTAACTTCCATTTTCTCTTTCTAGTCTTAATCGCGAAGCTGCCTTCTATGTAATGCCTTGCAAATAGGCATTTTTTCATGTTCCTGAAAATTAAAACAGAAAATAATATAATTGGCAATATTCTTGCAATTGAGGAAGGCGGTACTTATAATCAGCCGAAGAGAACTTACGATACTAAGTCCTATGATCTAGCTCAATTACTTTCCCCATAAGTAGAGGATTTAGCTCGAGATTACCCAGAAAGGTAGGGGGTGATCAATAATGACAAGGCCGGCGCTGCTGGTATTGATACAGGTGATCTGGCCATGATCAGCAGAAGGAAATTGTTAAATGGTATAACTATGCATTTATGGTTCCGGACAAAGAAGAACTTTTGGAGTTTACAAAGAAAAAGATGTCCTTTATAAGCTATGAGGCTAAAAGGATATTCAATGGAAGGACTGTAGTAAAATGAAAGTACTGGTAATTAACTGCGGTAGTTCGTCACTCAAGTACCAATTGCTTGATATGACGCATAAAAGTGTTCTGGCTCAGGGGTTAGTCGAACGAATTGGTATGTCCGGATCCCAGCTAACTCATAAACGGGGCGAGCTCAAAAAGGTTATTTCGCAAGAACTATCTAACCATGCAGAGGCAATTTTTTTGGTCTTAGAAAGCTTAACTAACCCGAGGTATGGGGTCGTTGGCAATCTTCAGGAAATTAGTGCCGTTGGGCACAGGGTGGTACATGGAGGGGAGAAATATGCTTGCTCCGTCTTGATCGATAATATTGTGATGCAGGCAATCGAAAAATACGGAGAGTTGGCTCCCCTGCACACTCCCAAAAACATTACCGGGATTGAAACATGTAAAAAACTCATGTCCGGGGTACCTCAGGTAGCAGTATTTGACACCGCCTTTCACCAAACTTTGCCACCCAAAGCCTTTTTATACGGTTTACCCTATGAATTATATGAGAAGTATAAAATCCGAAAATATGGTTTCCATGGCACCTCCCACAAATACGTCAGCATGAAAGCGGCAGAAATGTTAGGAATACCCCTGTCTGAGAGTAAAATAATTACCTGCCATCTGGGCAACGGCTCATCAATTACGGCGGTAAAAGGTGGCAAGTCTATTGAAACTTCCATGGGCTTTACCCCGCTGGAGGGTTTGTTGATGGGAACAAGATCAGGTCACTTGGATCCCGCAGTGGTTACCTACATTATGGAGAAAGAGAAGTTGAGCGCTAGCGAAGTTAATGATTATCTCAACGAGAAGAGCGGTGCCTTAGGTATTTCTGGCGTGAGCAGTGATTTCCGGGACATTGAAGCGGCAGCCTCGCAAGGTAATTATCGAGCACAATTGGCACTTGACATGTTTGCCTATGTTGTTAAACATTATATTGGCGCTTATGCCAACGTGCTTAATGGTGTAGACGCCATTGTGTTTACCGCAGGTGTGGGCGAAAACTCTATCACGATACGCGAAACGATTATTCGTGACTTAGATTACCTCGGTGCAGAAATAGACCCAGTCAGAAACAATGTCCGTGGCAAACAGGTCGATGTCTCTAAAGACGGATCAGCTTGTCATGTCTTAGTTATCCCTACCAACGAAGAATTGATGATTGCTCAAGAAACCGTTGAAATCGTCGCCTGTTCTCTTAATGCAAGTAAAAGGATGATTATCTGTGCATCATAAAAAGAAAAGCAAGATCATGGTTGGTGACCCCGTAATTACCCACAACAATCGTCTTAGCATAGTTGTGCGTTTAGGTCAAGACAACTTTGGCGATTACATTATAGTCAAGCTTGACCTTGTAAAATGGGAATTCTCTTATGATCCATGGGATTTAGAAAAGTCAGCGGAAGCTTAATAAATATATGCACTTGAAATAGTTATCCCCGCCAAATTATAATATAGGTAGAACATTAAAGAAATTCCCATGGTTAGGGGGTAATTCCTTTGGGTGATGCTGTGTGGCAAGGCGAATTTACAGAGATATTTCGCAAAGTGATGGAGTCAGTGCATAACGGTGTTATCGTCATTGATATTGAAGGCACCATAATGTTTCTAAACCTAGCAGCAGAACGAATTTTTAATTGCCAGGCAGAAAAATTCCTGGGTCAGCACATTTATAGTCTGGTGCCTGACTCTGCCTTATTTGCAGTAGCCAAAAGCGGTGTACCAATTCTGTCGGATAAAGAAAAGCTTGGTGAGAAAATTTTAATTGCTAACCGGACACCTATTGTTTGGCAACATAAAATTATCGGCGCTGTGTCAGTCTTTCAGGATATTACGGATTTGGAGAATGTCTGTGAGGAGCTGCATACTGCGCAAAAGCTAAAGGCTACCTTAGAAGCAGTCATAGAAAATCCCCATGAAGGATTGGTTGTCGTTGATGAACACTGCCATATCGTAATGATGAATCAATTCTATTTGGATGTGGTGGGGCGAAGGTTAGAAGATGTCATTGGTAAACACATCATGGAGATAACACCTGGTTCCCAGTTGCCAGAAACTGTGCGGACGGGTAATCCTCAGTTTGCGGAGCTCTGGAAAGTCCGAGATCGGGAATTCATTATGATGCGTGTACCCATTAAAAATAATGGTAAAATTATTGGTGCCATCGGCAAGACACTGTTTAAAGATATGACCATTGCAAAGGTTTTCGCAAAAAAACTGATCCAACTCGAAAATGACTTAGAGTATTACAAAGAAGAGTTCAGAAGAGTTCATCTTTCGGATCACTCCTTCGACGATATTATTGGGGTAAGTGCTTCTCTAACGAAAGTCAAAGATTTGGCGGCTCAGGCTGCCAAATCTTCATCGACCGTTTTGATTACAGGTGAAAGCGGCACAGGCAAGGGTATCTTCGCCAGCGCTATTCATAGTTCCGGGCCACGGAGCAATGGACCGTTTATCAAAATCAACTGTGCTGCAGTTCCGGAACAATTACTGGAAAGCGAGCTTTTCGGTTACAACGAAGGTGCTTTTACCGGAGCCCGCAAAGGTGGCAAACCGGGTAAGTTTGAATTAGCGAACAAGGGCATAATTTTCCTGGATGAAGCCAGTGATATGAGTCTTAGTATGCAGGCAAAGCTATTAAGGGTTATACAAGATAGGGAGGTAGAACGGGTAGGTGGAACCCAAACTATTAAAGTTGACGTCCGTATAATTGCTGCTACGAATCGGGACCTAAAACAATTAGTAAATGAGAAAAAATTTAGGCTTGATCTGTTTTACAGGCTTAATGTTATTTCCCTTGAACTGCCTCCGCTTAGAGAACGGCCCGAGGATATTGAGCCCTTAGCGAATCAATTCATTGCAAAACTTAACAAAGCTTTTGCAACCCAGACTAAGGGCATTTCCCCGCAGGCGTTAGAGATTTTAAAATCTTACAATTGGCCGGGAAACGTAAGGGAGTTAGAGAACATCCTGGAGCGAATTATTAATTTTTGCACTGATGACTATATCGATTTGGAACATCTTCCAGCCCAGTTAATCCGAGAAGTAGGGTTACAGAAGTATGGTGACGGTCCTTATACTCTTAAACAGGGCTTAATTGAAGCGGAGAAGAGCTTGATTCTTAATGCTCTGCACGTTGCCAAAGGTAACAAGATGCAAGCTGCTCGGTCCTTGGGAATTCACCGTTCTGTTTTGTACCGGAGGTTAGCCCAATATAACCTTCCTAAATAAGGATAAAGGAATCGACTATTTTTGGTAAGGGGTTGAGTGTCATGACTTCTAACATTAGTGCCATAAATAAGGAAAGGGCCTTGCTGGAAGCAGCGCGCTCTGGTGATGAAAAAGCATTAAACGAAATTATTAAACATTATGAACCGGAAGTTCGTAAGATTGCGTGTAAATATTTTCTACCACGAGCTGATTATGATGACCTAATTCAAGAAGGGCGAATTGCGATTTATAGGGCCATATTATCTTATAACACAAAATTAGACATCCCCTTTCTACATTTTTTGAGAATGGTTATTAAACGAAAAATAATTGATAATATACGTAAATACACGCGCCAGAAACATGTCAACTTAAATGATGCATACTCACTCAACAATATCATTTCAGAGTCAGAGGAAACCAGCTACTTAGAACTTTTTCCTAACGCCGAGGACCCTGCATTTATGGTGATCAACAATGATGAAGTTCAATCAATAATTCAAGCATTAAGTAATGACTTATCAAATCTGGAACGTTTAGTGTTTGACCATTATTTTATTCAAGGGTTCAAGCAAAGTGAAGTATCTGAACTCTTAGGAATTCATTCAAAGTCTTTAGACAACACGATTCAACGAATTCGACGTAAAACAGTCGTTTATCGCTCACGCCAAATGTTAGGTTAAAAAAATACTATCGGTCAATATCTTCAGCCTTCTCCCGAATATCTGCCAGTGCTTGAATGTGCATCCCGATCTTTTCAAGATGTATAAAACAATAGGATTGTTTGGGGTTTCTAAATAAGGCATAATGAGTTTTAAATAAAGCGTAGGAACCCCAGCACTTTAGCCTCTACCACAGTCAAACAATTGATTTCACTGGTATTTTTAACGGTTCCAAAAGTGTATCAAATTCGGAGTTTATATAGCTTTTGTCAGACCTCTCTTTTTGCTAAAATCAGAGGGAGAGAGAGGATGAAATGCAAAAAACTACTTTGCTAAATTATTAAGATATATGAAGAATGTTTACCACATCAAACGTGGTTTGAATAAACTGTCTGACGGAAGAGTTAACCCCACTTATAGCACAGGGCAAGTAATTCTGCCTGTGCTTGTTGGTTTTTTACTTAGGATAAAAAGCTTTAATGAACTGAATTTTATAATAAATAATCATGAGTTCAGTAAGCTAGTCCCCCGAGGAACAAGGCTGGCGCAGGTTGATGCAATCAGAGATACGCTTAAAGTGATTAACATAAGCGGACTAAAACAAATCAATCAACTCATCGTAAAAAAATCAGTTGAGAATAAGGTTTTTGAAAACGGAACAATTGACGGATATACTGTGGTTGCTATCGATGGGACAAAATCCATCGGGAGCAATAAGAAAAGCTGTCCAGAATGTTTGAAGAATACCAAAGGTGAAAAGACTCATTATTTTCATAGTGGCGCTGTCATGTCAACAGTAGGAATAGGCCCCAAACTGGTTATTGGCTTTGAGATGTACAAGCCAGGACAAGATTCTGCTTCAAAGGATGAAGGCGAGTTGAACGTAGCGAAAAGGCTGATTACAAGCGTCGTGAAGAGTCATAATAAATTTATTGATGTTGTAGTTTATCATGCACTTGCCTGTAATTCCATCTGGTTTAACCACTGTAGGAATTTAGGTATTGATGCAATTGTCCGAGCAAAAAACAATAACAATAATAGTTTATGGTTAGCAAAAAAGATCGTCAATAAGACGGAGGCAGTTGAGGTTTGGGAAGATGAAAAAGGATTTACGAAAATAGAAGTTTATGTTAAATTTTCCATTAAACATACTAACAAGCAACGCACACAGATGATGATTGTAACGACATGTATGGATATGGCGCTTAAGAGCTTGTTCAAAATAATCAGAGCACGTTGGGATATTGAGAACTCGATTTTTAATAAAAAACCGAATGTGGCTTAGAGCATTGCTTTGTGCATGGAGGGAAGGCAGTAGAAGCAGTGCTCTATTTGATCTTTATCGCATCGAATGTCATGCAATTATTTTTAGTTAGGCGACTGAGAAACCATTTTACAACTCAACGGGAAATAGTAAGGCTTTTATTAAAAGGGCTATATCTGATGAAATATAAGGCCGAAGTGGTTTTTAGCAGCTCATAGTAATTAGCCAATTTAATTAGGATCTATAATTCTTGGGTAGGGGAAGGTATAGTCTTTTTTGATGAGAATTAGACAACATGGGAGGATAATTCACATAATAACTGAAATTAACAACAAGAGGCTGTGAAATTCTTATAGAGGCTAAATTGCTGAGGTCTAGCAGTAGCCCCTAAACCCAAAGCAAAGGTAATAAGGCTACCATCTTTATGACGATAGCCTTCTGTAATAAAGTTTTTAGAAGATCACACCTAAAGCAATAAGAATCAAAATAGCAATAGCAATAATTCCTACACCGACACCTGCACCGACGCCATAAGCGGCAACTGGGGCAACAGGTGCACAACCGCATACAGGTGGTCTTACAGGTCCAATGTGTGGTGAAGCCCCAACCGGTGAAATGTTTGGAAAATGACCAGGATATCCGAACATATATATATTCCTCCTTTTTTCAAAATACATTAAATTAGAATACTATTCCCATTGCGATAAGAAGAAGAATGATCACCACTACAATTGCAATTCCTTCACCAAAATGGTGTCTTGGTCTGCAACAATCATCTACATCAACACCGAATGCCATTTGAATTTCCTCCTTTGTTAAGAGATAGTAAATAATATGTATAATATGTTATATATGTTACAATATGGTAATTATAAGATGAATCCTATAAATTTGGTTTGGTGGCTAGGTCTGTGCACCGAACAGGAAGCCCAACATCATTACATATAAGATAATTTTTACTGAAAAGAATAGTTCTTTAAAGGCATAGTGAACAATTTTCTACATCAAAATTTCCGGTGTAGAAAGTCATTCATATCCTTTCGCCAGGATATTGCAAGATTGGGGAAGGGCGTAACGCTTACTAAAGAGGTACGGAAAAAGTTAAGGGAAGATCAGTCACGCAAAGCAATGATGGCGAGGGGCGGGTTTTCCAGCTTCGATCCTGACTGTAGATAATTAAAACAAATGGATTATGAATGGTAAGTTTTCTACTATTTTAAAAAAACCAACGGTAAATCACTCAACATATCCATTGTAGAATGGTTCGAGTCTGCCTTGAAAACATCTGAATTCTATTTATTAGTAAAGTTCCTGGATAATCCAGGAGAGCAAACATCGTGGATGTGGGACGAGGAAGTCGGTATATTTGTGAGACATTTTGAAGTTGGAGAATATACTCTGCGAGAGCCATCAATAAGCTCATAAGGGAAAATCATTAAAGTAGTCATCTATTCCAGATGCTATTGCGCTAGAAATTAAATCTTTGTAGCTATCTTTTCCGAGCATATTTCTCTCTCGTGAGTTAGATATAAATCCAACCTCAACAATTATTGAAGGCATCTTTGTTTGGTTTATCAGATAATAATCACCTGTTTTGCAGCACTTTAGCCTCTACCACAGTCAAACCATTGATTTAACTGGTATCTTTACCTATTTCAAAAGTGTATCAAATTCGGAGTTTACTTTTTTAATAGCTTTTATTAATCCTCTCTTTCTGCTAAAATCAGAGGGAGAGAAGGCGAAATGAGGAAAAACTACTTTGCAAAATTAGTAAAATACATGAAGAATGTTTACCACATTGAACGTGGTTTGAATAGACTGTCTGACGGAAGAGTTAACCCTACTTACAGCACGGGTAAAGTAATTTTGCCTGTGCTTTTTGGTTTTTTGCTGAGGATAAAAAGCTTTAATGAGCTAAGTTTGATGTTCAAGAATCATGAGTTT
>Ga0209125_1002693_pt1 | contig 13210 bp, 11 predicted proteins | sample BarGraIncub1131A_FD_184503 | JGI IMG/M metagenome (GOLD analysis project Ga0209125, IMG submission 184503) | Arctic peat soil microbial communities from Barrow, Alaska - Barrow Graham LP Incubations 11-31A (SPAdes) (version 2) | ecosystem: Environmental > Terrestrial > Soil > Wetlands > Peat... | reverse complement strand
AACCACGACATCCGGTCTACCCCTATCTGCTGCGGGGCTTGACCATTGACCGTCCAAACCAGGTCTGGTCCACTGACATCACTTACGTCCCCATGCAAAAGGGATTCATGTACCTGATCGCTATTATGGACTGGGCCACCAGGAAAGTCCTGTCCTGGCGACTGTCCAACACTCTTGATACAAGGTTCTGTGTCGAGGCACTGAAAGAAGCCCTGTTCAAATACGGGGCGCCTGAAATCTTCAACACTGACCAAGGTTGCCAGTTTACCAGCGAAGCATTTACATCGGTCCTCAAGACCTGTGACGTCAAGATCAGCATGGATGGCAAGGGCCGCTTCAAGGACAACATCTTTATCGAACGACTCTGGCGAACCCTGAAACACGAGCGGATCTACCTGAGAACGTATGAAACCGGGACCGAACTCGCAAAGGACATGGCCATCTGGTTCCCTTGGTACAATGAGCGGCGGCCGCACACTTCACTTGACAAGCGGACACCAAACGAGGCTTATTCTGTGGGACTGGAAAAACTGAAACAGGCGGCCTGACGCTGCCCCCCAACAACCAGGGACATTGCTTATTATGCCGTCAGGTTGTCTCACTTAACCCGACCACCTCAGTCCAACATATAGGAGGGCGTGCCTGGAAGCGGTGCTGCGACAGCTACGCCGTTCAGGAAAAAGCTGCAGCTTGCGTCGGCATGGTCGAATTTCTCCGTATCAAAAGGGACGAGGACATCGTTGAAAAGCGACAGAGATAAAGCGATGCCGTTCGGGACGCGCCTAAATCCCTGTGGAAGGATGAGCGGGTGCGAATCGCAACGGTGCAGGAGTCCATCATCATCCCCACCTTCATCTGTGCCGCAGCGGCCGTACTCATAAGAACCGTGGCTCGCATACATCCGTTTGATCACATCATCCCGGACCCTCCATGCTTTAAGGTTCGTGATCGGATAGAGAGCGCCGGCTTCGGGCACAAAGAGCAGACGTCCATGCGCAAAAGCGTCCGCGGGTATCGGGTCGCCGTTTTTCAAGCACCGTGAGATAATCACCTCATCACCACGAATATCGAAAGTGACACCCGCCCCGCGGGGTTCGTCGCCGCGATAGGCCAGCGTCGTCTCGTGTTCTTGCGCATCTCGATACACGATCGGGTATTTGCCGGCGGTCTGTTTGAGGAAGGTCTCAAAATAGCGGGGTGTCGATTGGTAGCCATGGGTTGACGCGAGGAACAAGGCGAGGTCGGTCGGAATTCCGGTTGCGGTCCAGCCGGACACGGTTTCGTTACCCCTCATGACACGGCCGGAGAGTCCCCTCCCCTGACGAACGGTTTCGATCACCAGACGGAAATGCGAAACTGCAGGGGCGCTTTCCTGGTGAAACGCCAAGCCGTCGAGATTATCGTAGAACAGTCGCCCGCCCGGCGATTGGCTTCTTTTCAGGGTTTGAAGCTCAGGGCTTTGGTCCGCCACGACGCTATTGCCCAAGGAAGGCTCCCTGTCGGTGTAACGCTTCATATCCAGCAGCAGTTGTCGATTGAAGCGCAACTGCAACAAAACAGTCGGTGAGACCATGCGCTTCAGGGTTGCCCAGACCATCACGACGTGCGGACAGTTGCGGGCCGGTTGCCACTGCTTGCAGTTGCACTTGGTGAGAAGGCTCAATCCATCCAACAGCAATGTAGTCTGGGTGCCATTGACAAAGCTCGCTACTAGCGAGGTCTGGTCAGCGTTCCAGACAGCATCGGTGAGGGTGTTAGCCTTGCATGCTTCAAAGCCGGCGATCAGATGAACCTTTGCAGCAACGTTGTGGACATCGCCCGGGCGGTAGTCATGGAATCTCTTAAGAAGCGGCGGGAGGGGGGCCAGGGTGACATCCATATGCGCTCCTGCTGGATTTTTTACTGGCACTGGATACGACAAGGCATCACTTTTCCCCATTAATCTTTTCCAGATAACAGCCGAACATGAAACCGTTCGAGTTTTTCATCAAACGCCGCACCGCCCCTAGTTCCTTGCTGTCCCGGGAGACGGTTCGCACCCTCTCGGCATGATCCAGCATGTCGAACCAGATGCGCGGTATGAAACTACCCTTTTCGGCAAGCTCAGCTGCGTAAAATGCCGCACTCGGCGTGTCCTCCTCGGGCACAGTGCGCAAGGAAAAAGCGAATACCCCGCTCATCCATCCCCAGACGGGAATCCAGGCCGGTTCATCCTCTTCCTCAATTTCATCCGTGGCTTCGTAGTGCAGGGAGTCGTGCAGGTCATGAATGGTCCGGCTTTGGACGGACTCCATGTCGATGCTGACCGGATCATGAAGAAATGCGTCAAAATAGCTTTGCAACGCGGCGTCATGGAATCCCGCCAAAGTCAGGGCGTCGCCACGCCAGGCCAGGAACCTTCCACGGTCGACGCGAGCGGAAGAAAGCGTCGCATGAAAAGAGTCCGCCGCTTCGGCAAATCGCCCTGCTTTCATCAGAACCTGTCCCAGGTGAAAGCGCGGAGGCAGGTAGCACTGCTCGGGGGGCGCCAAAGAGAACATGGCATCAAGCAGAATATCCAGGGCGACTAAGCTTAGCGAGTGAAGGAATATGGAGTCAAGACGCAACCAGATGGAGTGGAGAAGCTCGGGATTAACGGGAATCGTGCCGGCTCCAGACAACAGGTCAAACCACTGACCGACAAGCCCCCTAAGGGCAGGGAATTGTTTGTCGTCGGGGTATTCGGCGACAAGTTGATCATACACGGAAAGAGCCTGGACAAACTCCCTCGACCGGACAAATTCATCGGCGATGTTGAGGAGGACGGTCGGGCGGTTGTCTTCAAAAAGGTTGAGTTGCATAACGGGGCCTAAAGCTTCAATATTGTCGTGATCAATTCGGCTGGCCTTCCAACAGACCGGGGGGTTATCATTTTCCCTGCGAACAATACCACATAAGACATCAGTGCAAAAGTAAGAACCCCAGGTGAGGTGAACCTGCGTGTTATCGTCGTTAGAATCAAAATTATGACGACTTTCCCTGGCCCTGGATTCCGGCAAAGTGCAAACATCAAGTTTATGCGTTTTGCAGCCAAGCTTTAATCGGTCCTTTCCTTTTCACGCATTTCCCTGCGCTGACGCTTCTTCTCTTCGAGTTCTCGCGCACGCTCCTCCAGCGTAATGACCCGCTCAGGCCGGTCTAAGGAAAACCTCCTGAAGTAGAGATCCTCAATAAATTGAGGCAGGGAAACTTTCCACGGCTCTTGTTTATGGTTTGAAAGGCCGCCCAGCTTCTTGGGATTCAGCCCCAGTTCCCGCGCCATCTGAACCTGTGCGTGGGAAAGCTTGAATCGCTTCCTCGCTTCGATCCAGACCTGAAGGTAGGCGGGTATTTTATGTGGCACTCGATTTCACCCTCCACGTATTTGAGCGACGGCAACGGCTCTCTCAGGGGAATTGCTTCCATCTGACGAGTGAGCTTTATCGTTCGGTTTTATGGCCCAGCCCCAGTTGCTCCCACAGAAATCCGAAATCGAAACGATTGCCCCCTTGATCACGGACTCGGCGGGCGTCGGCGTGTTCATAGGACTTGAGGAGATCAATCACAGCCCGACGTCCATTCTCAGTCAAAACCGCCTCCCGCGGGGTCTTGTTGCCAAGTGCCGGAACTTTTTCCTCAGTCCAATTCCGGTAAAAAGTGTCCATATAGCTGTTTATCAGGCCGGCCGCAATCTCCGGAGGAATCTCCATGCCGCGGGAGCGCGAGGCCGACTCAAGTGCCTTGGGAGAGCGCGGGTCTACTATTTCCCGCGCTCTGAATTTCAGGGCGGTTCTTGCCAGTCGCTCCAGCCATTTGCGGCTTACGTCGGCAAGTTCCAAGGTACGGCAAAATACGTCAAGGAAGCTGGGCTCTTTGACGTTTAGTGTCGCCTGAGATCTTCGTTTTTCGTCGCCTATTTCCGTGAATCGGACCCAGCCGTGGGCGCGATCACCTTCCACGTCGGCCTGCTCCGCCAGTATGGTGGAAAGGAGTTCCCAATTGGTCACCTGATAATGATCCGTGGTAAGCCTGATCGTTTTTTGCGTCGAGGCATCCACCATGGTGGGAATCGGGCGTTTGGCGGTCAGGCAGGAAAGCCAGGTGTCGATAATGATGGTACCCATGATCTCTCGGACCAGGGGGCTGTTCCGCTCCACCCCTTCGATCTCCCGCAGTATCTCGTCCCGACAGGCAAGTGCCTCGTCACGGACGAACGGATACACTGCGCCGGTCATGACCCAGTCGTCGTCCTGCCGGGCAAGACGAGCACCTAGAATATCCCATTGCATGAGACTGCGTGAGCCTGAGCGCTCCCGCAGCCAAAGCTCCGGTTGCTCAGGATCGAGCAGGTCCGACACGCGTATTCCTTCGCCAGGACGCACCTCGCGAATCTCATAGAGGCTGAGAGAACGTTTGCCTATTTCTTCCAGCCAAATCCTCCCGTGAGCAGTCAGGAGCGGTCCGCCAAGACCGAACAACAGATTCCGGGCCGGTATCACACCATCTTCCAGTTCAAGCTCCGCATCGGTTAACAGCCATTCGGAACTGTTGAGGTCAAGCATCCCGTGAAACTGCGGGGGGAGATTGCCGAATGCTGCCTCCTTATCCTCGCCCAGTTCGCCGAAAAAAACGGTATCGAGCGCGGTAGTAGTTTCTTCCGGGTAACGATTCATCAGCCAGTCCAGGGCGGTCCGGACAGCACTCTGCTCTTCGCGCCTGCGTCCCAAGGTCGCATCCTCCCGCGCCTGACAGCATTTTTTGAATTTCAGTCCGCTGCCGCAGGGGCAGATGTCGTTGCGACCGACCTTGCTCATTGTTTTTGTCCTTTTTATGCCGACAGGGCGGCTTTAACCATACGTAACGGGGTTCCGGCAGGCGTAATGCCTGCGGAAGCAAGCAATCCATCTATTTCCAGCCAGTGCGAGTCGTGTGCACATTCCTTGACCAGCTCAAGGTTAAGCGCCTCGAAGAGCGGCAGCCAGGCTCCGTCTTCGACATCACTGCGCCTGATCGACAGGGCAGGATTGAACTGGTACCAGCCCTGGCGTATCCGTTTGAACAGCCTGCGATTATAGGCGTAGTCCCGGCCCACCTCGTTACGAGACAGCACGCTGGAGAGATGCTGGCGCTTATTGCGCTCTGGCTTCATAACGTGCGCCGGCAGCTGCCGCCAGGCGTCCAGAATTGTCCGGGTCTCGAAGGCCGCCGGCTCGGACAGATACCATTCGTCCGAGACGAAGCGCCCCTTGAACAGAACCCAGAGGGTCTGAAATAGGAAATATTCCGTCGCGTGCCGGTCGATGCGCACCAGACGCCCGCCTACCATGAGGTCGATGCCGGCCGGCGCGATCAGTTCATAAATGGCCGCGAATGCTCCTCTGGCATATTGAGCTTCACGGAAAGCTTTCAGCATGGCCCAGTGCAGGGCGTTTCGCCCTAGGTGGTCGGTCGCTGCCGGGTTTGCGCCACGCGCCAAAAGGGCCTCGACGAGCGGCACGTTTCCGGCGAGGGACGCGGCCATCAGGGGCGTCAGATTCATTGGGGTGCGGTGGTTGATGCCGTGCCGGTCGCACTGGAGCAGAATATCCCTGAAATTCTGCCTATGATACGGCAAAAGGTGCTTGCAGCCAAGGGTCGCACGTTGCTCCGAGAAGCGTCCTGCCTGCTCGAATCCGGCGACTTCCAGCAAATCATCGGCTAGTTCCGGCTCATCATAGACCGTCGCGTACTCGTAGAGCTGCTGCTTGAATTTGGAGCCGCGGACCCGGTCCTGGAACACCTTAGCCAGGGTCTCTCTAAGCCACGCCTCGCTACACACCGTCCAGGGAACTGGCGTCTCCTTGAGAATCGCCTTCCGGATGGCGTCGGCTTGTTCAAGCTTTCCTTGCTGTTCAAGTTTGCGCGCCTCCTTCTGCCAGTCATCAAGGCTCGATGTTTTCGCCGTCACCTGCACCGTGTCGCTCCCCGCCTGCAGGTCGAGTAGTCTCAACAGATCGTGCCCGGAATCGGATTCAATCAGGTAGACGTTCTTAATGGCGCGGGTGAGGGCCACGTACAGCGCGTTGACAAAGAACTTATAGATCTCGAGGGATTTATCGAATTTGTCTCCGGTACGGCGGTATTCCAGTCCCCCGGACACCAGGTCCTGGGAGGTAACGCCGTCCGCTATTTCCGCGAATTCGGCCCGGTGGTCGGAGACGAAGCGGTACAGTACGATATTCTCGTATTCCAATCCTTTAGCCTCGTGGATGGAAAATATCAACGGCGTTTGGAAAAATTTCTGCGCAGTAGCCTTGTCTTCGTCCCGCAGTACCAATACGGCGACTTGGGCCGACCCCTTGGTTTTCTGATTGAGCTCCTTTTTCACCGACTCTTTATCGTTCAACAAGGAGACCTGTCCGGGGATGCCCGACACAGTTTCCACCAGAAAATTACTCTCCCGGTCGATGGAGCCGAAGCGCTTGTGCTTTATTTTGAGCAGGGTATTGGCCACACGTGTGGCTTCCTGGGAATTTCGGAAATTGGCGCTCAGTACTTTTAGATCCTGGCGCTCCGCCAGGGACGGATCTTTCCAGAACAGGGATTTCACTTTGCTCCAGGAAAAGAAATTCGGATGAACGATTTGGTTCGAATCGCCACAGAGGAGGAAGTGGCCGGACTTCTTGAGGGATTTCAGAATCAGCGCGAGTTGGATATTTGTTAAGTCCTGCACCTCGTCCACCACGACGAAATCGTAGCGTGGCTGTGCTTGCGGATTCCACTCATGGGAGACCAGATTGAGGTCGTAGCGCCCGGTTTCGCGAAGCCAATCCCGATATTTCTCGAAGAGGTGATAGAGCTCTTCTCTCTGGCCTCGGGGAAAAATCGATTGGCGCACGCCCAGTTCAAGATACGCAGTGAGCGAAAGTACACCGCCGGCATCTGAGGTAACCACACCGTTGATTTCTTCGAAGACCTGGTGCGCCTCCAATCCCTTGAACTGTTGCCGCATCCGGCCGAACCACCCGGCAAAATCCCGCCATGACACCTCACGTCCCTTGGGAACGCAGATACTTTCCAGAAATTCGCGGTAGGAGAAGAAGGTAGCTTCCTGTCCTTGCTTTTCGAAACCGTTTGCATAGTACAACTCGCGGGCGCTTTGTGCCAGGTAGGCGGAAAGGGTAACGTACAACACCTCCCCATCTGCATGTTTCAGTTTTTCCAGGGTCAGCGCGGTCTTGCCGCTCCCCGCGGAACCGACCACGATCAGGGGCGACGGCAACAGATACACGGCCTGCTGGGCGTCGTCGAAGGAGATAGCCTTATCCAGCAGGTGGATTTCGCGCCGCTCGGGATGAATATAGCGCACAGCCTCTGCCTCCGCGGCAGCTTTGGCCGAGTCGACGTCCGGCAGTTTATCCTCGTCCAGTTGAGCACCGCGCAGGAAGCGCGACTTATCATAGGCGTGGTTTTCGATCACCTCCAGCATCAGGCAGTAGACCTCTTCGCCAAATCGGACCAGAGTAAACAGCAGGCGGTCGGTGTAACCCAGTTTCGCCCGGTAAAACTTTCCATGGGATACGTTGGTCAGCTTTTTAACATCTGCACCGCGGAAGTCGCCACGCGCAAGGGCGGCAACGACTTTTTGGTACTGGGACTGATGTCGAGAGGCGTCAAAGCCTATGTATTCGAGGATTTTCATCGTTGATTACTCTGATGCCATTTGCCTTACAATGTTGTCCATTATTTAACTACAGCACAATGCCCGGCAGTTGCCGTGCCATATCCAGAAATCTGCGGGCGTTTTTTCCAATCCTGTCGACCAGCTCCTTGGAAAAGGCTTTTTCCTCCTCCGTCAGTTCCGCCGACAGATCAAGTTGATCCAGACAGCGTAGCAGATTATCACACAGCGTTGTGAGAGAACGCGCCGTCTGTCGCTGGGGCAACCCGCACGAGGCGCACATTTCCGCCAATTGCCAGGGAAAAACTTCGTCAGGGTCGAAGGCGTCACCCACCGCCATAGCAAGGTCACGGTCGTAGGTTCCGGCATATATATCGAGACATAGCAGATCATAGGCGGGTGCCATGTCGATACCGCCCGGTCCCACAAAGAAGGATATGTTCTTGCCGTGGGCATCGCTGTTGCCGATAAGCAGCTGGAACAGCACCCAATTAAGCAAATCCCTGATGGCAACCGCAGGTATTCTGCAGTTTCGGCTGGCCGAAAAAAGCGCTGGCAGGGTGGCACCGGACCTGATGACTGCAGCATCGCCCCCCTTGCCGAAAGGGCGTTCGTACTTGTAGGTCGGGGGAAGATCCAGCATCTGGCAACCGTCAATCAGGTGCAAACGGTTTATCCGTTTACCGTCCCATTGCCGGTCGAAGCGTTTCACCATCAGCACGGGCTCGCCGAGGCGGACCAGCGAAACATCCGCAACTGGCAGCTTAGCCATTTTGGCAAGCACCATGCAAATATATTCATTGACGACGAGATGCACGTCACCTGTCTTGCCGAATTTCAGAATGTGGGTAGAAGCAAGATCGCCCTCGCCGAAACCCATGCTGCCGTCGGGCATGATCAGGACCGGCAGTTTTTCCTGGATCCCCGCGATTGAAAGACGTGGTTTCCCGTCCCACACCGCAATGGACCGCCCCTGCCTTCCGCTGATACGTGCTGCAAGTTCCTCAGCCGTTACCGGCCTGAAGCTGGTGGAAATCGGTGCCACGGAGGCCTCTCCGAAACGGAAGGTCAAAGCCCCGGTTGTTTCTGCCCCCTATTGCGGCAATCAGGCCGAAGGTGTTCGACCTTGAAACCTGAGCGTTGAGGGAAAGTTCCTCAAGCCATTTCCCCTCCGGGAGCAGGTTTGCCAGAAAGCGACGGACCGATTCCGGGCTGCACTCTGCAGGCTTTAGGTGTGGTGAGATCAGAAATCCGCCTTCGGCAAGCCAGGAAGGAGCATAGCTAAGGCCATAGGAGTCAATCGAACCGTCAAGAGAGATTTCCCCGAGATGCTTTTGATTGAGAAATACCTGGAGCTTTTCGGACATCACTATCCCCGCGCTTCAATGCTGATAACGACCCCGAGCATCCTGCAAACGTTAAGAACCGTGCTCAGACGTACGTCGCCGCTGGCCTTCTCGATTTTCGTCATGGTGCCGACGGCCACGCCGCAAAAGGCGGCAGCCTCGTGAATCCCCATACCTGCCTGCGTCCTTCTGCCCCGGATGAACCGACCCAAAATTTCAGCATCGACGAGTTGCTGCGGCTCGGGGACAGTTGTTGGACTGACGGATTTCGACATGGCACCGTCCTCTTCAAGGATTAAATTTCACCTTAGTAGTATTAAACAAGGCAGGCTGCGGAACGTCAACTTAAATGTCACTATAGCGATATTTATGGTCCATCAAAATGTATAACTGTTTGTATAACTGTTGCTGCGGGTATAAAAAAAGGACCTAGCTGGTTGAGCTAAGTCCCTGATTTAATTGGTCGGTGCGACAAGATTCGAACTTGCGACCACTAGACCCCCAGTCTAGTGCGCTACCAGGCTGCGCTACGCACCGATGTAAACCTGATTTTTACAACAGATCCCGTAAACCCTTGAGCTCTTCTCTCACATCCTGGAGGATGGCTGCGAGTGCTTCCTTTGAGTGCTCTGGCTTATGGTACCTTTTCCTGACCTCTAAACGCTTGCGGGCTCCCTCTATGGTGAGCTTTTCAGCGTACAGCAGCTTTTGTATTTCGGTTATCTGTTCAATATCATGCTTCGTGTAAAGACGCTGCCCCGCCGAGCTTTTCTTCGGCTTCAGGAAATCAAACTCGCTCTCCCAGTAACGAAGGACCGAGGCGGGAAGCCCGGTAACGGCGGATACCTCGCCGATCCTCTGGTACAGCTTGTCCGGAATCCCGGTATCCATGGCTACTGGCTGTTGATGGCGCTCTTCAACACCTGGCTCGGCTTGAAGGTGAGGATCTTTCTCGCCACGATGGTGATCTCCTCGCCGGTCTGAGGATTTCTGCCGCGACGGTCGGATTTCTCCTTGACCACGAAGTTGCCGAAACCGGCGATCTTGATCTTGTCCCCGTCTTCCAGGGTGGTCTTGATCAAGTCGAAGACAGTTTCAACGAGTTCAGCAGATTCTTTTTTGGAAAATCCAACCTTCTCATAAATTTTCTCTACGATATCCGCTTTGGTCATAACCCCCTCAACAGGTTCAGCATTTCGTTTTTTGCTTTCATCAACAGCGGCTTAATCTAATACCATAGCGATTCTTTTTTCACAACTCTTTTTTACCTAAAGGAAACATTTAATTTCTTCTGCAGGGCGGCGGTCACGCGCTGGTGGAGTTGGGTCACCTCTTCGTCGGTCAGGGTTCTCTCACGGGAGCCGTAGCGCACCCGTATGGCGATGCTCTTCTCGCCGGCGGGGATATTGCCCCCCGTGTAGAGATCGAAGAGTTCTACCCCCTCCAGCTCCGCAGCCTTCACCGCGGTGACGCAGGCCAGCACATCCGCCACGGGGGTAGCCTCGGGAAGCAGCATGGCGCTGTCGCGGAAGGTGGAGGGGAAACGCGACGGCACCTGAGCCGCCCCCATCTCCTTCCTGCAGCCGATGAGCTTCTCGAAGTCTAGTTCCAGATAGAAAACCGGCGCGGCGATGCCGTAGTTCTCCTGGACGGTCGGATGCAGCTCGCCGAAGGAGCCGAGTTCCTTGGCGCCGCGCATGATGCGGCATGCCTTGCCCGGGTGGTAATAGGGATCGAGATCCTGGGCCGAGTAGCTCACCCCGTTCAGGTTCAGGTCGCCCAGGATGTTTTCCACGATCCCCTTCACATCGAAGAAGTCGATATCGCCCTTGGCCTGATTCCACCCCTCGGGGTCGCGGCGCCCGGTCAAGAGCGCCGACAAGTAGAGCGGCTCGTCCGGCAGCTCGCTCTTCTCGGTCGGGATGTAGATGCGGCGCATCTCGAAGATGCGCAGGTCCAGGGTGCGGAAGTTGATGTTCTTGACCGCGGTCTCAAGGAGGCCCGGAAGCAGCGTGGTGCGCATCACCGAGAGCTCGTCGGAAATCGGGTTCAGGAGCGCCACGCCGTTTCTTCTGAAATCGTCGGGCGGGAGCAGGATCCGGTCACAGCTCGAGGGAGCCACGAAGCTGTAGTTGATCACCTCGCAAAGCCCCTGGGAAACCAGCAGGTCCTTGATCCGGACCGTGAGCCTCTGCTTCTGGGAGGGGAGATCGGAGAAGACGGAGGCCTGGGGCAAGGTGAGCGGCACCTTCTCGAAGCCGTTCACCCGGACCACCTCCTCGACGAGGTCGATCTCGCGCTCGATGTCGACCCTGAAAAGCGGTACCTGGACGTCGAACACCCCCTCCCCGGTCTCGGTTACCTGGAACTCAAGACGCTCGAAGATATCCTTCACCTCGGAAGCGGAGAGTGAAAGTCCGCAGATGGCGTTGATGCGAGCCACGCGCGCGGTTATCACCCGGGGCTCGATGGCCTTCGGGTAGACGTCGATGGTCCCCCGGGCGATGGCGCCGCCGGAGAGTTCAGCGATGAGCGAGGCGGCGCGGTCCAGCGCGCGGGTAAGTCCGGCCATGTCGGTCCCGCGCTCGAAGCGGTGCGACGATTCGGTGTGGATTCCCAGGCGCTTGGAGGTTCTCCGGATGGCGGAGGGATCGAAGTAGGCGCTCTCCAGGAGCACCTCGGTGGTCCCCTCCCCTATTTCGGAATTGCCGCCCCCCATTATTCCCGCGAGGGCAACCCCCTTCTCGGCGTCGCGGATGGTGAGATCGGCCGAGGTCAAGAGCCGCTCCTGGCCGTCCAGGGTGACGAAGGATTCCCCCTCGCCCGCCGCGGAGACCACGATCCTGCCGCCGGCGAGGAGCCGGAAGTCGAAGGCGTGCAGGGGGTGGCCGTACTCGAGGAGCACGTAGTTGGTGACGTCTACGATGTTGTTGATGGAGCGGATGCCGGCGGCGCGCAGGCGGTTGGCAAGCCAGTCCGGCGACGGCGCCAGGGTGCAACCGGAGATGTGGCGCGCGGTGTAGCGCGGGCAGAGCTCGGGAGATTCCACCGTCACGGAGGCGATGGAAGCGATGGCGGCGCCGGTCTCGACCACCGTAAGCCCCGGGTAACGCACCTTTTTGCCGAGCTTGGCGGCGACCTCCCGGGCGACGCCGATAACGCTCAGGCAGTCGGCGCGGTTCGGGGTGAGACCGATCTCGAAAATGGTGTCCTTGGTCCCGAGCGCGTCGAAGAGCGGGGTGCCGAGCACGAAAGCTTCGGGAAGGATCATGATCCCGGCGGACTCGGCGGAGAGGCCGAGTTCCTTTTCCGAGCAGAGCATCCCGAAGGACTCCTCGCCGCGGATCTTGGAGCGCTTGATCTTGAAGTCGCCGGGGAGTTCGGCGCCGATTTTCGCCAGCGCCACCTTGTCCCCCGCCTTGAAATTCTGGGCGCCGCAGACGATGTTGACAGTTTCGGCTCCGTCGCTCACCCGGCAAAGGGAGAGCTTGTCCGCGTTGGGGTGCTGGGCCTTTTCCAGCACCTGTGCCACCACCACGTCATCCATGCCGCCGCCCACGACCTCCATCCGCTCGACCTCCAGGCCGAGCATGGTCAGGAGATGGGAGAGCTCTTCGGCCGGCAGGTCGCAATCGACGAATTCCTTGATCCAGTTATAGGTAACTATCATAAGTGTTCCTGTTGAGTCGTTGAGTCGTTAAGTCGTTGAGCGCCTGGCCCCCTAGAACTGCTTCAGGAACCTGAGATCGTTCTCGAAGAGAAGCCGCATGTCCGCGATGCCGTACTTAAGCATGGCGATCCTCTCGATTCCCATGCCGAAGGCGAACCCGGTGTAAATCTCGGAGTCGTAATTCACGTGCCGGTACACCTCGGGATCGACCATGCCGGCGCCGAGAATCTCCAGCCAGCCGGTACCCTTGCAGACACGGCACCCCTTGCCGCGGCAGATGACGCAGGCAATGTCGACCTCGGCGGAAGGCTCGGTGAAGGGGAAGAAGGAGGGACGCAGCCGGACGCCGATGTGGGAGCCGAACAGCTGGTTGATGAAGAGCGTCAGTATCCCCTTCAGGTCGCCGAAGGTGATCCCCTTGTCGACCATGAGCCCCTCGACCTGGTGGAACATGGGCGAGTGGGTGGCGTCGGAGTCGCAGCGGTACACGGTCCCCGGCGCTATGATGCGGACCGG
>Ga0209125_1002692_pt1 | contig 13212 bp, 7 predicted proteins | sample BarGraIncub1131A_FD_184503 | JGI IMG/M metagenome (GOLD analysis project Ga0209125, IMG submission 184503) | Arctic peat soil microbial communities from Barrow, Alaska - Barrow Graham LP Incubations 11-31A (SPAdes) (version 2) | ecosystem: Environmental > Terrestrial > Soil > Wetlands > Peat... | reverse complement strand
GGAACGGCGCCATCGCCCCGGCGTCGAGGCCGAAGGTGCCGAGCCACACGAGGTGGCTCGCGTAGCGGTTGAGCTCCATCATCAGCGTCCGCAGGTACGACGCCTTGCGCGGGACCTCGATGCCGGCCAGTCTCTCGACGGCCAGCGCGAACGCGGTCTCGGTGTGCAGGCCGGAAATGTAGTCGGCGCGGTCGAGCAGCGTCGCCACCTGGTGATAGCGACGCGACTCCGCGAGCTTCTCGATGCCGCGATGCAGGTAGCCCAGCGACGCCTCGGCAGCGATGACCTCTTCGCCGTCGAGTTCCACGAGCACGTGCAGCACGCCGTGCGTGGACGGGTGCTGTGGGCCCATGTTGAGCACGAGGTGCTCGGTGGCCAGCTCGTCGACGCCGCGCGGGATGCAGCGCAGTCCGCACGGGACGGCCACGGGCTGGTGCATGCCTTCGCGATGGATCGGGGCAGGGGCGCTCACGAGAGACGCGCCTCCTCGGCCGTGCGGAGGAGGACCGAGCGGCGCAGCAGCGGCTCGGTGCCGTCGACGGTCAGCAGACGCTTGGGGTTCGGGTGTCCCGGGAATCTCATACCGAGCAGCTCCGCGGCCTCGCGCTCAGGGTAGAGCGCCGCGGGGTGGATGCTCCACACGCTCGGCGCCTCGCCGTCGTAGTCGACGGTCGCCTTGAGGTAGAGGTCCTCGTGGCGCTCGAAGGCGCGGACGTGCCACGTGAGCTCGAGGCGCTCGCCCGTGTCCGTGGCGAAGAGGTCGACGAGGAAGTCGTAGCCCTCCGCGTACAGCGCCTCGAGGGCGTCGGCGATGCGCGCGGCCTCGAGGCGCACGACGGCGCCGAGCGTCTCATCCGAGGGCTCGCAGGCGATGCCTGCGGCGCGCAGGGCGTCAGCGGGCGTCTGCACGGGCATCGAGCCGCTCCCGGGTCTTGTCGCGGATCTTCTTCTGCAGCTCCATGAAGGCGAACTGCATCGACTCGGGGCGCGGCGGACAGCCGGGGACCCAGATGTCGACCGGCACGATCTGGTCGACGCCGAGCACGACGTTGGGGTATTCGCGGAACGGCCCGCCGCTGGACGCGCAGGCGCCCATCGCGATGACCCACTTGGGCTCGGGCATCTGGTCATAGAGGCGGCGCAGCACGGGCGCCATCTTCTTGTTCACGGTGCCGGCGACGATCATCACGTCGGTCTGGCGCGGGCTGCCGCGGTGGAAGATGCCGAAGCGGTCGTAGTCGAACCTCGGTCCGCCGGCGCTCATCAGGCCCTCGATGGCGCAACAGGCGATGCCGTAGCTCAGGTAGAACAGCGAGTTGCTGCGCGCGAGGTCGAAGAGTTGTTCGCTGCGGATGAACAGGAGTGAGTGCTCGCCCGCGATACGGTCTAGCGCCATTGCAGAGCACCTTCCTTCCATGCGTAGGCGAGCCCGAGCGCGAGGATGCCGAGGAAGACGACCATCTCGCCGAGCACGTACAGCGGCAGCGCGTTCAGCGTGACCGCCCATGGGTAGAGGAAGGCGGTCTCCACGTCGAACAGCACGAAGAGCAGCGCGTAGAGGTAGTAGCCGATCTTGAGCTGCACCCACGGGGGGCCGACCGGCTCGACGCCGCATTCGTAGATCTCGGACTTCACGGTTCCGGGCTTGCGGTGCTGCAGCAACCGGGACATGCCGAGGGTCACCGCGACGAAGGAGACTCCGCCCACAAGGAAAGCAGCTATGACGTTGTAGTCGAACGCGTACGTCGGCTCCATGGACCCTGTTCCTGTGCCCCGGTTTCACACCACGAGGATATGCCCGACCACCTCATAAGGTACACGGATGCCCGCGAGCGGGGTCTGCAGCGCAGACACCGAGCGGGCGATGAGGTCGGGGAAGCGTATCACTCACCGCGAAGCAAGGGCAAGTGTCGATCCCGGATACCCCGAGGGGTGTCTGTGTGCAGACCGTGCGAGCGCGTCATGGGTACATACCTTTCGACGTGTGATGACGCCGGCTGCCGCGGGGGGCTCGTCTGGATGAGAGGACTTACGGCGATGGCCGTCGACAGGGGCGCGCTTCGGGTATCCATCGTCGTCCCCACCCTCAACGAGGCGGCGCGACTGCCGGTGCTGCTCGACTGCCTTGATGCCCAGACGCGGCAGCCCGACGAGATCATCGTGGCCGACGCCGCCTCCTCGGACGGTACCGCGGCGATGGCGCTCACCCGCGGAGCGCGCGTGGTGCCCGGCGGCCTGCCCGGGATGGGCCGCAACGCGGGAGCCGCCGCTGCCACCGGCGACATACTCCTGTTCATGGACGCCGACGCCGTGCCTGCGCCTGCCTTCCTGCAACGCGCGGTCGCCGAGTTCCAACGGCGCGGACTGTCGGTCGCGACCGCTCCGATGAGGCCCGTCGAGAACAGCCCCGAGTACGCGATCATGTGCGCGCTCGCCGAAGGGTACATGCGAGGTGTCCAGAAGATCTCCCCGCACGCGGTCGGCCTGTGCATCCTGGTGGAGCGCGGACTGCATGAACGCATCGGGGGGTTCGATGAGTCCATCGTGCTCGCAGAGGACCACGACTACGCGAGGCGTGCCGCCCACGCGGGCCGCTTCGGAGTGCTCCGAAGCGTAGCGGTCCCGACGCCGATGCGCCGGCTCCGCAAAGAGGGGCGCCTGCACATGGCCCGCGTGATGGTGTACTCGGAGGTCCGCACGCTCGCCGGTATGCCGATCCGCAGCATCCCCTTCGACTACGACTTCGGGGTGTTCGAGGGCGACCGGAAGAACCCGGACCGTCGCTCGCCGCTCCTGCTGCGGCAGCTCTCGAAGCCGTCGACGGAGGTCCAGTCCGACGCGATCGGCCTCCAGATGGCCTCGACGATCGGTGGCGGGATCGGTACCGCGGCGCTCGTGGCCGCCGGCGCGGGACCCGGGACCTATCTCTCGTTCGCGAGCGTCGCAGCCGCGGTCGCCGGCTTGTCGGCGTACGAAGCCCTGCGCAAGTTGCGCTTCGAGAAGCCCTACGGGGAGTTCTTCATGGCATCCGTGGCGGTGGCGAGCGCCGATATCCGCGACAGCGCCGGCAGGACGATCATCCGCAAGGGGATCGACGAGGTCTGCGAACTCCACGCGATCGGGCATCTGGGGCGGATGTCGGGACTCAACAGGCAGGGCCTGTCCGGGCGCCTCACCATCGTTCTCGAGTCCCTCGAGGGGCTTCGGGCGATGATGGACGATATCGACGACCCGATGTACCGCAGCGTCACACACGTCACAGCACGATCGGACCTCACCACCATCCTGTTCAAGATGGGCTTCTCCGAGATCGACGACCCGCCTCGCTTCGATGCCGTGAACCGGGCGCAGAAGCGCGCACTGATGTGGTTCATCGGTCAGCGGATCGGCAGGACGCGCTCCGGGGATGTCACTTCGTACAGGATGGCCCTCGTGTCCAAGGATGAGTTCGCCGGCGAACTCCTGCGCAGCGCGGTCGACGATCAGATCGCGCGCGCGCGGCGCGGTCTCGTACGTGCGCGCGCCCGTGGCTAACGCAGAACCGCCGCCCGGATCCCCAAGAACCCCCACCCGAGCCACCAATCCAACAGCAGCACCGACACGACGATGAGTACCGCCACCAGGATCAGAAGCCACAGGCGCCATCCGGTGATCCACGGGGCCGGAAGCCGCGACCTCCACCCGGCAAGCCACACGACGAGCCCGGCTGCGGTCTCCAGCGTGACCCTCGCGTCCAACCGGCTACCGACCGGACCCGATCCGACACGCGGCAGGAACAGGGCCCGAACGACCCGTCTTACAGCCGCACGACTTTGCCGCCGTCGAAGGCCCTGAGGGTGTTGCGGGTATCGAGGATGAGCGGCGCGTGGCGCACGACCGCGTGGTAGTCGACGTTGCTGTGGTCGGTCACCAGCACCACGGCGTCCACCCCGCACAGCGCTTCCTGGGTAAGCTCGACCGAGGGGATGCACCCACCGCGCACGCAGAACTCGGGCACCCACGTGTCGTGGTAGACGACGTCGCCCAGCTTGTCGCCGATGAGCTCGGCGATGCGGATCGCAGGAGACTCCCGCAGGTCGTCAATGTCCCTCTTGTACGCGACGCCGAGCAGCAGGATCTTCGAGCCCGCGAGCGACTTGTGCTGTGTGTTGAGCGCTTCCATGAGGCGGGTGACGACGTAGTACGGCATGTTCTCGTTGACCTTGCCGGCCAGCTCGATGAACTCGGTATGGAAGTCGAACTCCCTGGCCTTCCACGACAGGTAGAACGGGTCGATCGGTATGCAGTGGCCGCCGAGACCGGGCCCGGGGTAGAACGGCATGAAGCCGAAGGGCTTGGTCTTGGCGGCGTCGACGACCTCCCAGATGTTGATGCCCATGCGGCCCGACACCTGCAGCAACTCGTTCATGAGCGCGATGTTCACGCAGCGGAAGATGTTCTCGAGCAGCTTCGTCATCTCGGCGGCGCGCGTGGAGGAGACCGGGACCACGGTGTCGATGAAGCGCGAGTACATCCTAACGGCCATCTCCCCGCACGCCGGCGTGACGCCGCCCACGACCTTGGGCGTGTTGCGGGTCTGGTAGACCGGGTTACCCGGGTCGACGCGTTCCGGCGAGAACGCCAAGTGCAGATCGGTGCCGACAGTCAGCCCACCCGCTTCCAGGATCGGCTGGATGACCTCCTCGGTGGTACCGGGATACGTGGTCGACTCGAGGGTGACGAGCATGCCGGGGCGCAGATACGGAGCGACCGATGCCGCTGCCGCCTCCATGAACGAGGTGTCCGGCTCCTTGGTCTTGTTGAGCGGCGTCGGGACGCAGATGACCACCGCGTCGGTCTCGCCAACGCGCGAGAAGTCGGTCGTGGCGACGATGAGTCCGCGATCGACCAGATCGGCGAGCTGCTCGATCGGAACGTCCGGGATGTAGGACGTCCCGGCGTTGACCAGTCCGACCTTCTCCGCGGAGATGTCGAACCCGATGACCCGGTGCCCGGCCTTCGCCATCTCGACGGAGAGAGGCAGGCCCACGTAGCCGAGACCGACCACACCAAGCACCGCGCTACCGTCGCTCAACCGCTCGGAGAGCCCCATATGCACCCTTTCGGAGATTGTGCTCCCCGCATCGTGACCCGCAACAGCTGCACGGTCAATGCGCCAGCAGGCACCTCTCGCGAGTAGCACAGCGGGAATCGTGCGGCCGAGGAGCATCATGTCGAAACCGACGGTCCAGTCCTCCATGTAGAAGAGGTCCAGGCGGACCATCTCCTCGAACGAGAAAGACGGAGCCCGCGTTGTCGCTGCCGGTGTGCGCCAACCCGAGACGGCTGAGGTAGTCCACGGTGTAGCGGACCCCGTAGGCACCGCCGTCGAGCGTGTGGTTGTTGGCGGTGGTGAGCACGTCGAACCCGGCGCTCTTCAGCGCGCGCACGTACGCCTTGGGGTTACCATGGCGGGCTGCGCGGAGACAACCCCGAGCACCTCGCGCATCAGTATGGCAGGAACCGGGAGGTCCCGAACCAGCCGTTCGCCACGATCACGGCCCCGAGGAGCAGCACGGCCATCGCGACCAGCAGCCACAGCCGCCAGCCGGACTGCCACTTCGAAGGCCACCCGGCCAGCCACTTGGCGGGCAGCTGTGACAGCCACGCGAGCAGTCCCTCGGCGAGCCGGTGTGGCGCGCGATCCTCGGGCATCGTGAACTCGCCGGTGATGTGCTCGGCGGGCGCCGCCACGGTCTCCTCCACCGCACCGGCATCCGCCAGCTTCCACCTGCGCTCGCGACCCACGACGCCGCTCTCCTTGACGCCCCACACCACGACGCCGAGCGTACGGGCGCGGACCTTCGCGAGGAGATCGCGGGCGTTCGCCGCGGCCGGACGCGTGGAGACCCCCGCGCAGGTTACGAGGAGTACGCCGTCGGCCCAGCGCACCGTTGCCGCAGCATCGGCTACGGTCAGCAGCGGCGGCGAATCGACGATCACCCAATCGTGGGTCGCTTCCAAGGCCGCGACCAGTTCCGTCATCGTGCGGGAGCCGAGCATCGCCGACGGGTTCGGCGGGACCCGGCCGCAGACGAGGGCCCTGAGCCCATGTACATCCGTCGCCTGCAACGCGACCCCGAGCGGCATGCGGCCCGATAGTACGTCGGAGAGCCCGAGGCTGTCGTTCACCTTGAAGAAGCGGCTCGTGGCGGGGCTACGGAAGTCGCAGTTGACGAGCACGACTCTCGCGCCTGCCAACGCGAGGCTCGCCGCCAGGTTGGCCGCCACTGTGGACTTGCCCTCAGCCGGCGCGGCCGCGGCGACCACGACAGTCCGGAGGTCGCGCTGGAAGTTGACGAACTCGAGGTTCTCGCGCATCCGGCTATAGGCCCCGGCCGCGTGCGAGCCCGGACGCTGCGTGATGGCGAGCCAATGCGGCTCGCCCAACCCGAGGTACTCCGCCGGGATGGCGCCGAGCAGGGGCGCGCCGAAGATCCGCTCGGCCTCCTCCGGCGACCGCACCGTCTCGTCGGGGCGCTTCACGACGAGCACCACGCCGAGCCCGAGCGCGAGCCCGGCGAGCAACCCCAGCGCGCCGTCGCGCACCGGCGCAGGAGCCACAGGAACGGCGTCGGGCGCCTCGGACGACACGAAGGTGGCGGGGCCCCTCTCGCGCTGCTCAGCGACCTTCAGCGCCTCGTACGTGGCCGACAGCGTCGTGTAGCGGGCGGTTGCCGCCTGCAGCCGCGCCTGCAGCCCGGGGTTCTCGCTCTGGTCGCCGGGAGAGCCGAGGCGGGTGCCGATCTCCTCGATCCGGGCCCTCAGGTCGGCGAGCTGCCGCTCCGTGCTGGCGACTCGGGCCAGGGTGCTCGCCAGCGCCGCCGGATCCGTCTCGGACTGCTCCTGGAGACGCAGATCCACGAGCGTCTCGATAAGGGCCGCCTGCTTGGCTGTGGCGTCGTTCAGCTCGACCTCCATCGCCGCGCTGTCGGTGCCACCCATCTGCGTCGTGATGGCGAGCATCTCCTGCATCGCCGCGCCCATGCTCGCGCTCGCCTCGGCGGCCGCCGACGTGATGCCAGCGCGCTTCAGGTCCCGCGCCCATTCCACGTACGACGTCGCGAGCGCGACCGCGTCGGCGGTCGCCCGCCCGGGAGCGGAATCGGTGACCGCCAGCGTCACTTGGTCGGTGTGCCAGACGGCCGAAACGGTGACCCGCTTCATCAAGTCTTCCGGGGTCGTGCTCAGGCCCAACTTGAGGATGGCGCGCTCCGCGACCGGCGGACGCTGCATGAGCCGCATCTGGCTCCGCACGCCGGGCCCGGGGAGGCCGAACAACTCGTCGAGCACGGACCCGAACGCCGAGGGCTCAGCCGCCTTCTCGGTGATGAGCATCGTGGCCTCGCCGCGGTAGGCGCGCGGCTGCAGCACGCTGGCGCCTGCCGCGATCAGGGCCGCGACGAGCGCGGCTGTGACGATCGGCCACTTCCGATGCCAGATGACGTACAAGTAGTCTCCGCATCCCACGATGGCGTCCCCCGGTCCGATCGCCGTCAGGAGGCGCCGAGAACCCGGCTGCCCCCGCAATCAGGTTTCCCTCGCCGCCTGCGGACGAAACCGGGACAAGGCTATTTGGGGAACTTTGCCGGAATCCAAAGCTCCTCGACGAGGAACGAGCCCGGGAAGCCCTCGCCTCCCGTGACGCAGACGCGCCTGCCCTCCCATCACCCGCTCACCGGGACTGCTCCAACTCCCTGGCGACCCGCGCCATGTCGTCGCCGACCATCATCGTGACCAGCTGCTCGAAGGTGACTTCCGGCACGGGCCGCCGACATTCACGCGGGGCGCACATGCACGTCCGCGCGACGCGCATCGGGTGACCCGGCCCCTTCCCTCGTCTATCGCCGAAGGTCGCTCACCGACAATGCGCGCACAACAGGAATGGGCGGCACTCACCCGATATGCGAACGCCTACATGGGAATACTATGAGCGCGTCGGACGAAGTTCGACGCAGGGGAGACTGTGATCCACCGTCATCGATTCGACGGTCACCGTCGGGCGGCGGGGAGTCAATGGTGAGACCGGCCCTTGTAGGGTAGGTCGGCGCCCGCACCAACTTCAGGTCGCCAGTGCGGGGGATGTGGGCATCGGCCTTCGTGTCGCCCGCGCGGGGATACCCGCGCCGGTGAAGGAGGCCCGATATGTCAGCGTTCATGGCCGCCCGGTCGGGGATCGGCACTTCTGGTTCGCGTCACGCGATCGCTGGTGCGCTCTCGCGCACCTTCGGAGCCGCACTCGCCGTGGTCCTCGCGGTTTCCTTGAGCGCCCCGGGCATCCCTGTGGCCTCGGCGCAGCCGGCCCTTGGGCACAACGTGCAGGCGAACCCGGACAACGAGGGCCTTGGCGCGAGCGGCTGGGCGGCCGACACGGGGATCACCTTCACGGTATTCGACGGTGAGACGCCGGTGGGCACCGGCTCCCTGACCACGAATGCGGACGGCAACGGTTGGACCACCTGCTCGGGCGACATCCAGCCCGGCATGACGGTGCGTGCCACCGACGGTGTCAGCACCAGTGAAATCTGGGTGGATTCGACGATCACCGTGACCGGCGTCGACCCTGAGAGCGACACGCTTTCGGGCACGGCACCCGAGGGAACGCGGGTTCAGGCCTTCAAGAACGGCTTCATGGGCCCGGGCCCCGAGGGGACCGCCGACTCGGAAGGGAACTGGAGCATCTCCTTGACGGACGTCGGAGGACTGTCGCTCGGTGACAATGGGAGCGTGTTCGCCTACGACGCCGAGGGCGACGCCGTCGTGCTCAACTGGCGCGTCGCGAACCCGGCGCTCAATGTCAACATCTCGTCCAACGGGTTCGGTCTGAACGACTGGCCCGCGAACTCCTCCGTGACGGTCACCGTGACGGGCGGCGGTCTGGCGGAGCCGAGGGTGCAATCGTTCGACACCGATGAGAACGGCAACGGAGGCGGAGGAATCGAGGGGCTGGACCTCATCGGCGGCATGACAGTCGATGCGGAAGGACCGGGGGGCACGCCTCACAAGACGCTCGTGATCCCGCCCGAACTGGCCATCACTTCCGTCGATTGGGAGAACGACATCGTGTCGGGCACCGCGCCGGCCGGCAGCGAGGTCACTGTCTGGATGCAGCGCGATCCTTCAGGGTCGAGTACGAACACGGTTGCGACCGGTGGCACGTGGTCGGTCGACTACGCCGGCGTAGTCGACATCCAACTCGGCGACTCGGGCCAGGCGATGGTCCGCGACGATGACGGCGACTCGGCCTCCGTGGCCTTCGCCGCCGCGCGGCCGACGCTCACGGTCGACCCCTGGAGCGACAACGTGTGGATCGATGGCTGGCCGGCCGACACGGACGTGACCGTGAGCGTCGACTTCCCGACGGGCTGGAGCGCCGTCATCCACACCGATGGGATGGGTAGCGGCCAGCGTTGGACCCGGGACTATGGCGACAACTACGACATCACGACGGGCGTGGCCACCGCGAGCGATGGTTCGACCACCAAGAATCTGTTGATCGCAGGCGGTTTCTCGGTCACCCATACCGATGCCGCGGCGAACACGGTAGCCGGCACCGCGCTCGAGGGCACGACCGTGACCGTCGAGTTCAGGGGTCCCGGATGGCAGGAGTTGACGACCACGGTCGCGGGCGCGGATAGCCGGTGGCTCGCGACGCTTGACCACGACTTCGGGGCGAACGACCAGGGACGTGTGTGGGTTGAGGATCTCGAGGGCGACCGCACACAGCTCGACTGGCGTGCGGGAACCCCGTTCATCCAGGCAACGAGCGAGGGGGCTCTGTGGGCGTCCGACTGGTCGCCCATGACCGTGGTCACCTTCCGCATGAGTACCGATCCCGACCCCCTCACCGGGACCGTGATCGCGACCATCCAGACCGACGAGCGGGGCAACGGCTACGCCGATCCCGGCGGACCGATGACCTTCGCCGATGGCGTCTACGTGCATGCCTCTGACGCGTGGGACACCAAGACGCTTCAGATGGCAGGGGGCTTCGCGGTCACGGAGGTCAAACCGCTCACCAACACCGTCTCGGGTACCGCGCCTTTCGGTGAGGTGGTGACGGTGACCGGCGACAGCAACGAATGGCCGCAGCCCACCGCTACCGACACCGCCAACGGCGCTGACCGATGGTCGGCGACGTTCGACGGGTTCGACATCGTGCCGGGGTCGACCGGCATGGCGATGCTTGCCGACGGTGACGGCGACAGCCAGATCACTTGGTGGAACGCGCCGAACCCCGTTCTCTGGGTCGATCTGGCCGCCGGGGGCGGCATCTTCCTCGAGGACTGGACTCCCGGCACCACCGTGGACGTGAAGGTCTACGACCACGAAGGCGGAGAGGTACTGCTCTCGCGCACCGCCACGATCGACTCCAGTCGCTGGTGGAGCAGCGAGGACCTGGGCGAGTTCACCCTCGCTCCGGGGCAGTACGTGGTGGCCGCGGGCGCCGATGGCACGACCAAGTCGCTCACCATCGAGAACCTGGCCATCACGGAGATCGATCCGGACGCGGGCACTGTGAGCGGCACCAGTGGTGCAGACGGCACGCTCGACGCTTGGATCGACGGCCGCGACGGCACGCAGGTCCCGATAGTCGACGGCGTGTGGTCCGTGGACTTCGGGTACGCCGGAGGCTTCGGACGGGGTGACAGCGGGATGGTGTCGCTCCCGGACCCGGACGGCGACTCGACCCGTGTGGGGTGGCGGATCCCGAATCCGCGCGTCGTGGCCGATGTGAAGAACAACACCATCGGCATTGAAGACTGGCCGGCGGGCACCACGGTGCATGTCGCAGTCTTCGAGGACGTCTCCGGCGCGCCCGGCGAGACGCCTATCACGGGGCTTGATTGGGACCTGACCGTAGACGAGTGGGGCAACAGCGAGACGTGGCTCGACGCCGGCGTCCTCACCGCGGGCCGTTGGGTGCGCGCGTCACAGGTCGATGGTGCCGACAAACTCCTTCAGATCGAGAATCTGACAGCGAGCGCGGATCCCGACACGGACATCGTTTCCGGTGCTGCAGACCCTGACACCGCCGTGAGCATCTGGATCGACGCCTATGGAGACTCGAATCGCGATCTGCTCGCCAACGACGAGGGCTGGATGTACAACTACTCCGGCCAGTACGACATCGTCCTCGGTTCGTCGGGAATGGCGGAGATCCGGGACGACGACGGCGACGTCACCAGGGCCGGCTGGCAGATCCCCCGGTATGCTCTCGTCGCCGAGCCGCAGTCCGGCATGCTCTCCCTTGAAGAGTGGCCGGCCGGCGCGACGGTGCACCTGGCCCTCTATCCGGACGGTGAGACACGTCCGGATATCCCGCTGTGGGAATCCGACCTCCTGATCGACGAGAGCGGGTACGGCTCGTCGGGAGTCGGCGGCAACCTCGAGCCGGGCGTGTACGTGGTAGCGAGCCTTGGCGCTGTCGAGAAGGAGCTGCACGTCGCGACCCTCACGGCGACGGCCGACAAGGACACCGACACGGTCTCCGGGACTGCCGACCCCGGTTCCCCGGTGCATGTCTTTGCGTGGGACTCGAACGAGGAGTACAACCCGATCGTCGATGGCGCGGGCACCTGGAGCCAGCACTTCGACGGTGGCATCAACCCCGGCAGTGGCGGCGCGGCTGAGATCCCGGATGGCGACGGTGACTCGACGAGGGCCAGTTGGTACGTGCTGAACCCCGTCGTGCACGCGAACCTGTTCTGGGACAACATCGCCGTGATGGACTTCCCGATGGGCTCGACGGTCACGGTCGTCGTGGACACCGACGGTGATCCGGGTACCGGCGAGCCCCTCTTCGAGGGCACGGCCATCGTGACCGACTACACGGGCTGGGGTTGGGGCGGGGCCGAGTTCAACGACCTGGGCGGTCTGGATCTGGTACCGGGTCTGTTCGTGACGGCGAGCGACGGCGAGACGACGAAGACGCTTCAACTCGCGCCGATCGCGGTCACCAGCGTTGACGCGGACACCGACACCCTCACCGGCACGGCACCCCCGCGCGCGTGGGTGGACGCGTCGGTCAGCGGCCGCGAAATGCCCACGGGAACCCGCGTGCAAGCGGACATCTCCGGCAACTGGTCGATGTTCATCGGCGGTGGTGGTGGCATCCTTCCGAACGATCAGGGAAGCGCGTCTGTCACCGATGACGATGGCGACTGGACGGACACCGCCTGGTCGCTGGCGCCACCGAGCATCGCGGTGGACTCCCGCAACGACAGCGTGGAAGGCTGGGGCTTCGTACCGGGCGCGACGGTCACGTTCACGTTCGACGGGACGCTCCATTGGGAGGGTGTTGCCGATAGTCACGGCAATCTGAGGTCCGAGGGCAGCGTGAGATTCGACATCGTGGCAGGGCAGGTCTGCACTGCGACCGACGGTTCTGCCACGAAGACGCTCGACGTGGCCGACGTCCGCGTCACCGCCGTGAACATAGGCGCCGACACCATCTCCGGTACCGCCTCGGCGGACACCACCGTGATCGTCATTGCCTCCACAAGCGAGGATCCGGGCATGAACGCGCGCGAGACCAAGTCCGATGGCTCCGGCGCGTGGACCGCGGACTTCACGACCACGAATCCCGAGACTGGCGAATCACCCTTCGATATCACGGCCCTCAGCTCCGGCAGGGCGTTCGACCGTGACGCCGACGGCGACAACAACGTGGACTTCTGGAAGGCGGACTCTGCGCCGCCGGTGACCGGCCACAATGCGGTCGCCAGTTACCTGGGCACCGCGACGATCACCCTGCACCCGGACGACGGGAGCGGATCCGGCGTGGCCTACACGAAGTGGAGCGTCGACGGCGGAGGCTGGACCACCGGCACGGTCGTCGCCACGAGCACGGCGGGCGACCACACGCTTCAGTTCTACAGCGTGGACAACGCAGGCAACGAGGAGGACCCGCAGACAGTTGGATTCAGACTGAGCACCCGCTTCGAGCAGACCGACAGCAAGCTCGCCTTCGCGGGAGCCTGGTCTACAGCCACCGGCGCCTCGTATTCGGGCGGCTCCCTCAAGGTCGGCTCCGGCACCGGCGTCGAGTTCAGCGCAGCATTCAGCGGGACCTCGGTGTCATGGATCGCGCTCAAGGGCCGCAACTACGGCATCGCGCGCGTGACCGTGGACAGCGAGGCCCCCGTGCTCGTCGACCTCTACGCCGCGGAC
>Ga0209125_1002691_pt1 | contig 13216 bp, 9 predicted proteins | sample BarGraIncub1131A_FD_184503 | JGI IMG/M metagenome (GOLD analysis project Ga0209125, IMG submission 184503) | Arctic peat soil microbial communities from Barrow, Alaska - Barrow Graham LP Incubations 11-31A (SPAdes) (version 2) | ecosystem: Environmental > Terrestrial > Soil > Wetlands > Peat... | reverse complement strand
CATCCATAACCCTCGCGTAAGACTCCGGTTTTAGATTAAGCTTATTTTCAATAAGCAGCTTAACTATATTTTTAATCTCATCGGTTTTTAATTTAATTTGCTCCTTAATGAGTGAATCCGTAGTTATGTTTTCTATACTATTTTTAATATTATTTGTAATTTCTTTATCTATTTCAGAAAAATTCAACTCTTTTTTTATCATATTTATAATTTCATTTAGTGAATTATTTTTTCCATAGCCGTTAACTTTAGTATTGATAACACTCTTATTATCTAATTCCACTTTACTCCCGGTATCTTTCTGTAGCTTATTTATAAGTTGTTCATCGTTTTGATTTATATTTTCTAAACTTTTACTCATAGGTTCAAATTGAGTTTTCCCTAAATTATCAAGCTCTTTATCTATTAAATTAAAGTTTGTTGTATCATTATTTAAAAAATACTGACTGATCTCTTTTAAATTGTTATATATAGCCGAGTCTCCCTTAAATAACTTCACAAAACTCTCAAGATTTCCTTTAGTAAGTTCAATATTATTTTCTTTAAATAATAATATCTCATCAACATCTAAATTCTTTAAAGCAACAAAAAAATTCTTTAAATTTATTGTTATTTCATTTGCCTTTACACTATTAACGTCAATATTTCTACTACTTAAATATTTAGCAATAAAAATATCCTCCTTCTCCGGGTTTAAAGATATCTTTTCCCTAAAATCAACTAAATTTTTTATATCAATGATATTCCCTTTAGTTAAAGGCATATCATGTTTTATCATTTTTTCAAAAAGTATAGCATCCGTTTTATCGTCACTTAATAGGTTTCCCAGAGGTAAATCCTCTAAAACTCCATTTTCTTGGACTATACCTTCTTTATCTCCATATACTAATTTTATTTTAAGTTTACCATCTTCAAAACCTTCTACTTCAAATTTAAGCACACTGCCATCGGAGGATTGTTCTAGTGGCTTATCAAGCTTTGCAGAAAATTGCCATCCATCCAATAACTTTAAATTAACTTCTCCCTTTTGCTGATCTGTACTTACAATTCTAGCATTGAATCTTTCTCCAGATTCAAAAGATAATTTACTAAAGGCTTTTTTAGCTTGTTGATTCTGTAATATTGAAATGTTACCAATTGTCGACATAAGCCACCTCCCCTTTATTTGGCATAATAACCTTTTCATAAATTATCAATACTCTATTATCGTATGAAACATTCTAACATTTACTATTTTATAATTAGAGAATAGTATTTTTTCTTTCCTTTTTTGATAAGTACGCTACCACCTTTAAAGTCATCATCTACTAGAGTGGCATTTTTATTATCAATTCTTATATCATTTATAGTTAATCCACCCTGCTCAATTAGTCTTCTAGCCTCTGCTTTTGAAGGTACCACTTTAGTGTATACTAATATATCCATTAATCCTGAGTTCCTCATATCCTCTGGCACGGATATGGTGGGCACGTTACTCATATCAGCCCCGCCGCTAAACAAAGCCTCTGCTGCGCTTTGAGCCTTAGTTGCTTCTTCCTCTCCATGAATGAGTTTTGTAACCTCGTAGGCTAGAACCTTTTTACCTTCATTAATCTTTTCATCTTTTAGTGAACTAAGGCGCTTAATTTCATCCATAGGTACAAAAGTAAGTAATGATAAGCATTTTTCTACATCTAAGTCACTAACATTTCTAAAGTATTGGTAAAAATCATAAGGCGATGTTTTATCTGCATCAAGCCATAAAGCCCCATTTTCCGTTTTACCCATCTTCTTGCCATCGCTGTTTGTTAATAATGTGCAAGTCATGCCATAAGAAGCTTTACTTTCTTTTTTTCTTATAAGCTCCATACCAGCGATTATATTGGACCATTGATCATCTCCACCTAATTGCATAGTACATCCATATTTTTGATTTAATACTAGAAAGTCATATCCTTGCATAAGCATATAGTTAAACTCAAGGAAAGATAATCCTTTTTCTAATCTCTGTTTAAAGCACTCCGCAGCGAGCATTCTATTAACTGAAAAATGTACTCCTATATCTCTAATAAAGTCTACATAATTTAAGTTTAATAACCAGTTAGCATTATTCTCTAGTATTGCTTTACCATCACTAAAATCTATAAGTCTTGAAAGCTGTGATTTTATGCAGGATATATTATAATCAATTTCTTCTTTTGAAAGCATTTTTCTCATATCTGTTTTACCTGATGGATCACCAATCATTGCAGTTCCACCCCCAACTAAGGCTATGGGTCTATGCCCTGCCCTTTGCATATGTGCCATAAACATCATAGCAATAAAATGACCAATATGTAGACTATCTGCTGTTGGATCAAATCCTATATAAAATGTAACTTTATCCTTCTCTAGTATTTTTTTGATTTCATCTTCGTGAGTAAGTTGTTTTATATATCCTCGCCCTACGAGTGTATCATATACGTTTTCCATAATTTATTCCTCCTAATTTCGATTTCCTTTTATTTAATTTAATAAAAAAAACGCCCCTAAAGAAAGGGACGAAATAATTCCGTGGTACCACCCAAATTGATTTAACAATCCGCTTTTTCCCTATAACGTAAGGTTAACCCGTCTCAGCTTAATTTAATAATCACCTAGGGTGACACAACTTTATTTCAGCTTAAAGCTCCAGAATGTATTTCACTGTATTCCTTAACTAGTTCACACCACCCACTAGCTCTCTTAATAATTTCTACAGCTACTTTTTTCTTTCATGGCCTTTTACATATATTTTTTATGTTTTTAATTATACATATGTTTCTAGTATATATCAAGTAATTCAAATAGTACATTATCGTATCTATATGCTTCTTAAATCTTATTACTCCAATTTTCATATATTTTCTATATAGGCAACAGGACAGTTTTATATATTCAATACTTCTTAAGAACTTTAAATAAAATCTTTAATCCCTGGAAAAATAACCTTAAAAGTGTTTTCATCTTTTGAATCTACAAATATTACTTTGCCATATTTTTTAAAAGATTTCTTCATTCGTGCAAAGCCTTTCCCAGATTTCGCAAATCTTTTTCTATCATCTAATGCTATTAACTTATCATATATCCACATATTTCTTTTTATATAATTATGAGTATTAATTTCGTTCGATAATAACAGACTTCCAGGACTAACTACGCTTACACTGTTATAGCTTACTACTATTTCAATTTCCTTATAAAATATAGTATAATCCCTATAAAGTATTGCATTTTTAACAGACTCATGTACTGCATCTATAGGATAATTTGAAGGAAATATTTTTTCAAAAAACTGTTCTACCCTATCAAGCATATCTAATAAATTCCCTTGAACAATTATAATCTCATCAAAACTTTTGTTTATATTATTTACTATTTTTATCATATTATGAGGTAAATAAATATGATTAATTGAAGAAAATACCAATAGACCACCTAATGTCACTACCCTCTTATTATAATCTCTTTCAATAAAAGTTATCCCTGCATTGTCCATAAATTCTAATCTATTATCCTCATTTGCCAAAATTCCATTTTTCAATAAAAACTTATTGATCATATTAAAATTCAAACTGTTAATATCACTATTTATAATAGGCATAGTTTCAATATTAAGGCTCAAATTTTCTTGTAAACAGGAAATTATTTCTTCTTTTCTCATAGTATCTGTAGTTGAGCCTCGTCTTATGCAAAATGCTCCATTTTCCCTTAACTGATATGGCTTCTGACCACCATCATATATAGTTATAATTGCTAATTTTTTACCTTGGTATGTTTCGAAATCTATTGAAACTGGAATAGGTGGTTCACATCTTGAACTAATAATTTGTTGAAATTGTTCCTCTTGAAATTCACTAGGGTTAATGCCTACAATTCTTTTTGTTTTATCTTCAACTCCAATAATAATATATCCACGTCCACCCCGGGAATTTGCTATTGCAGATATATCTTTAGCTAATTCTTTTTTACCACCATCTGATAATATGTCCATTTTTAGCTTAAAATCTAATTTTGTACCCTCATCCCTCTTTAACAACATGCTGACTCTTTTCGGTTCCATATATATCACCCCAAACGCGCTATAATAATATACTATGTTTATAGTTATACAATGTTTCAAAGATATTTAACATTATTAATATAATTATAGTTTACAACAAAAGACGATGGAATACCATCGCCTTTTGTTGCTTAAAAGAACTCATTTTCAAAAGAGAAATTATCGAAAATTTTTCACATCACCTGTATTCATTATTTCTACTTCTACATCTAACTTTAAATCAGTTTTACTAATAATATCTTTTATGTTTACCTTTGGATATTTTTGATATAATTCTTGAGTTATATCAAATATATCCGTACCAGTTACTTTATATTTTGAAAACAGAGTTTCGCATGATTTTGAAATATTATCTTCCGCCTTTTCTTGTATTTTCTTAATGTTTTCCTTCGTAAAATTAATTCGATTTTGAGCTTCTGCAAAATCTACTTTAACTTTGATTTTCTTATTTAAGTGAATAATATTTTTATTATAGTTGACTTCTGTCTTGGTTTTATTTTTTAAAATTTCTAAAGTCACAAACTTATTAATATCACAAGGATTAGTTATTTCTAAAGTACCACCTTTAATAGAATTCATTAAAAAATTAAAGCCTTGCCCTTCACTCTTTTCTATTACGCCGATCATTTTATCCTCTTTAATCACCGCTCCACCATTTATTTCCAATTTTGCTTCTAGGGCGTCTTTTTTAAAATCGATTATAGGAACTACATTTGCTTTATCTCCCTGTACCCTTTCATTGTAAAATTCGTTAAAACTTATTATTATAGCTCTTGAAGAAGTTCCAATATTTTGTATCATTTGCCTTAAAAGCATTCCAATGTATTTTTCTTGAACAAAATTTGACTTCACGAGTTTATCTGGGTCACCTGTATAAACTGCAATATAAGGTCGTAAAAGCATTTCTTGGTCTCGATCTAAAAGGTCTACAAAATCGCTAATACCAAACTCTGCAGCCTTGCTTGTAAATATTATAGCTTTATTCTGAGTAAAATTTAATTTATAGCTAGAAATAGCACTCATATCTCTAACAGCTTCAAACATTGTTTTTCCTTTCCCTTTGAATAAGACTCTTTGGTCCACTCCTTTATCCGAAGCTCCTTTATCACCCTTAAAAGCTTCAGCATATACTACAGGCCAACCGTTATCATCTACGTCTATCATAATTGCAGTAACAAATGAAGTTAGATTAACGTCCCTATAACTAAAACATGATGACATAATAAAACAATTCATTATTATGCAACTTATAATTAACGTTTTCTTATATTTCTTCATTATAATCATCCCTATCAAAAATACTATTAGATATGACACTAAGATCTTTTCTATAAAATAGGTCCTTAAATTTAAATGATTTTAATGTACCTATAGGAAATAAATATGGATATCCACAACTCTCAAGACCTGCCATATGTGCTACAAACATAAGGAACCCAATATAAAACCCCGGTAGCCCTAGAATCGAGGAAAGCAAAATAATTATTATATTCCATATTGATATAGCTCCATAAATTTTGGGAACTAAAAATGAGGCTATTGATGAAAGTGCTACAACCACAACGGTACTTTGCGATGCTACGCCCGCTCCAACTGCAGCATCTCCTAAAATTAATGCTCCAACAATACTCATTGCCTGGCCTATAGCCTGTGGCAACCTTATGCCTGCTTCACGAAGTAATTGGAAGAAAAAAGTCATTATTAATAGTTCTACAACAGTGGGCAGCGGTACTCCGGCTCTACTAGCTGATAGCCTTATAGTAATTAACGTTGGAATAAGGGAAAAGTGAAAAGTAGAAATAGCCACATATAACCCTGACAATAAGTAAGCTAAGGAGAAGCTAGCCAATCTCAGAATTCTCGATAAATTAGCAAAATATTTATTAGAATAATAATCATCTGGTGTTTGAAAGTTATCTATAAAAAAATATGGCGCAGTAATCACAAAAGGTGTTCCATCTACAATTATCGCTACTTTCCCTTCTAAGATTTTTGATGCCGCAACATCTGGTTTTTCGGTAGTTCCTATTGTGTCAAAAGGTGTTTTTTTATTTTTTAGTGCTTCTTCAATATAATTCGTGTCTAACATAAACTCTAACTTTATATTAGTTACCTTTTTTCTTATATAGTCCACAAGTTTCTTAGGTGCAACACCTTCCATGTAGCATAATACAGTTACCGTGTTAGATTTGCTTCCTAAAATTATCGTTTCGAATTTCAATAATGGATTTTTTATTTTTCGCCTAATCAGTGATACATTATCTACAAAAGCCTCGGTAAATCCTTCCCTTGGTCCTTTGATTACATTTTCTGTAACAGGAATCCCAACACTCCGCCTTACATACCCTTTGGCCTCACAGTAAAATGAATTATTTGTAAAAGAAAATAAAAGCACCAAATCTCCAGATAAGATGTGGTATATAGCATCATCATTATCTTTAACATCTCCAATGCTATTAGCTGGCAATATTTCTTTTTTTATATATTCTAAATCCACAGTATCAATCTTATTTCGTATTAGAGGGTTAAATATATACTCACTAATAAATTTGGAATCACATAAATCATCAATAAAAACACCATATATTGTTCCTGCATTACACTCTATTTCTCTATACTTAACATCGTAGCTGTTTTTTAATTTTTCTTTAATATAATCTATATTTATTTTTTCCATTTTAATCACCCATTTTTATTGTTTGTAATGTTAAAGTTTAATATTCTAAAATATAAAGCATTTTAGTTTAATATTTTCATAATGGGAAATGCTACTAATATGTTGTAAATTTTATTACTTTGTGATGTAGACTAACAGCGAAAAGGAGGCAAAGGTGAAATGGATAAACTAAATACAAAACATTTAATGTTCATAATTTGGGGAACCTCTATTGTAGCAATGAAAACTTACCCCAATGTATTCATTATAAATGGAGGTAGAGATTCCTGGATTTCCGTTATTATTGCATCCATTATTATTTTATTATATTTTGTTTACTTACTTTTCGTTTGTAAAACAACAAACTGCTATGATATGGTTAAAATATATCATAGAGCTTTAGGTAAAACTATGGGAAACGTTTTTTTAATCTTATTTATAATAACTTTATTTGTATCTTTAGTAGAAAGCTCTTCTGTGGAAGCAAATGCCCTTCACGTAAATATGCTTTCAGATACTCCTACTTGGTTTTTTCTTTTATTTATATTAATACCAGCAGTTTATGTTGTAAAGAAGGGTACTAGAGCTATAACTATAACTACTATTATTGGTATAGTTATTATTATGTTTGCAGGTATAAACCTAGCAATCCTTACAGCTAAATATAAAAAATATAATTACCTGCTTCCAATAATGGCGAGTGGAGTGACCAAATCTTTTATTTTATCTATAATAAAAGCACTTGGATGTTATGGTAGCATAGCTGTTTGCCTTCCATTTTTATCTAGAGTATATAATAGGTCAAAAATTATAAAACATTGCATTATTGCAATATTAATAGTAATACAAATGGAAATTTTCGCAAATATAGGTCTTATAAGCACCTTCGGAGTAGCTAGTGTCTTAAACATTAACTACCCAAAGCTAATACAAACTCAGTTGGTTGATTATTTCGGTTTTATAGAGGGTGGAGAATTTTATGTAATGCTTCAAATGGTGGGTGGTTGGTTTATAAAGTACGTATTATCTCTAAGTGCTATACTAATTTTATTACAAAAACTTTCTTTCTTTAATAAATATTGGATATACATTATTACTTTAGTTGTATTCATATTTTCGTATTTCCTTTCTGCTAAAGTATTATTCCTATATAAATTCTTAAATCTTTACGTTTATTTATCTGTAATAAGTTTCATACTAATACCAACGATAATTTTCAGTATAACTTATATTAAGAATACAATGAGCACTAGAAATACCATCACAAATAAAAAATAGAGTATTATACTAATTAGTTGTTTCTAAATATGCCTAAAAAAAGGCCCATAAATAATGAGCCTTTTCGCTACTTTAAAAATGCATGTTTTTTATTATATTTAACCAAAGTCATGGATAATGGTAATGCAAGGACAATACCAACTATAATCTGCCCTATATTTGCAGGTATGTCCGCAAATGCTAGTAGTGAATTATTAGAAATTAGTTTATATACTACAAATCCCGAAAGTAAATATCCAGAAACCATCCACACACCTGCAACTACAAATGCCAGTAGATTATTCCAAAGATTATCTCCTTTATAACCTTTCCTATATGCTATCACAGCTGTGATGTATGCCATTGTGCCTTTCACAATCAGCGTAAACGGTGCCCAATAGAACCAAGGTGTTGTTAAATCGAATATAGTCATGCCAAGTGCAGCAGCTATAACACCCTTTTTCTTTCCTAATAATATGGCAGCTAGATATACCATACTATCTCCTATATGGAATACAGCCTTATTTCCCACAGGTATCTTTATTAGATATGTTGCAATGTATATAATAGCAGCCATAATTCCAATTTGTACTATGTCGATAGTTTTAACTGATGATAATTTATTTTCCATTTTTTCCCCCTATTTTTTTCAATATGTTCTCAAAAGTAACTGTAATACTATTATATACAAAATAATTTATTTTTCAAATGTATGGATACGCTTTAGCATTTACATTTCAACCTATATGATTTTGTATATATTTTGCATATACATAGCCAAAGTAATAAATACTATATATAAACTAATTACTAATTATATATAGTATCTAATTTCTAGTTTTTTAATTCTTTAGTGAATTAAAATTTTAATAAATGGAGGTGTTAATATGACATTTTTGCGTTGGTTAGGCGGTTTTGTATTTTTGTTCTATTTAATAGGAGTGCTTTTTCGTATAGGCGGGGATTTAATTAATATTTTATTAATAGTTGCTGCAATCGTATTTATTATAGATGTTTTATCTAGTAAAAGAAGAAGCATGTAAAAAAAAATCAGACGTAAAAAAATCTCTTGAAATTATTTCAAGAGATTTTTTTTTGTGTTAATCGTTATTTTTACCAACATCTGATAAAATCAAGCCTTTATTATGCTCAAGTGCCCAACTAATACCCCAATCATTTTGAAATAATAATAGGTCTCTCTCCTTAAAATCTTTAACTATTCTAGTATCACTAGTCAAGTTAAGTTTTTCTTTATCTATTTTACTATTTTCAACCCATCTTATAAATTTAAATGCTAACCTTTCAATTTTAATATCCACATTATACTCATTTTTAAGCCTAAATTCTAACACTTCAAATTGCAGTACTCCTACAACCCCAACTATAATTTGTTCAATCCCTATATGAAGTTCCTTAAATACTTGGATTGCACCTTCTTGAGCTATTTGTGTTACTCCCTTTATAAATTGCTTTCTCTTCATAGTATCAACAGTTCTAACTCTTGCAAAATGTTCTGGCGCAAAAGTTGGTATTCCTTCGAACTGAAATTTATTAGATGACGAACATATAGTATCTCCTATGCTAAAAATGCCTGGATCAAATACTCCGATGATATCTCCTGCATAAGCAGTATTAACTATTTCCCTCTCTTGTGCTAAAAATTGTTGAGGTTGGGCTAATTTTATTTTATTACCACCTTGCACGTGATATACATCCATGCCTTTGTCAAACTCTCCAGAACAAATTCTCATAAATGCAATTCTATCCCTATGAGCTTTATTCATATTGGCCTGGATTTTAAATACAAAAGCAGAAAAGTCCTTACTGAAAACATCTATTTTCCCTATGCTTGAATTTCTTGGTAAGGGTGATGAAGTTAATTGTAAGAAGTTATCTAAAAAGGGCTCTACTCCAAAATTAGTTGAAGCGCTTCCAAAAAATACTGGGGTAAGTTCTCCCTTAGCTACTTTCGATAAATCAAAATCATCCCCTGCTACATCCAAAAGCTCCATATCTTCCATAAGCTTTTCATACAGTGACTCACCGATAAGTTCAATTGCCTTGTCATCTTCAACACTAATTTTTGTTTCTTTAGCCTCTATTTGACCGTGCTTTCCATCATCAAAAACAATAATTTCCTTTGTGCGTCTATCGTAAACACCTTTAAAATCTACCCCACAACCTATAGGCCAATTCATTGGGTAGGATTTAATTCCAAATTCATTTTCTATCTCTTCCATAAGTTCAAATATCTCTCTAGTCTCTCTATCCATCTTATTGATAAAAGTAAAGATAGGTATTTCTCTCATACTACATACATGGAAAAGCTTTCTTGTTTGTGCCTCTACTCCTTTTGCACCATCAATAATCATTACCGCACTATCTGCCGCCATGAGGGTTCTATAAGTATCTTCACTAAAGTCCTGATGCCCTGGTGTATCCAATATATTTATACAAAAATCATTATAATCAAATTGCATAACAGACGACGTAACAGAAATACCTCTTTGTTTTTCTATTTCCATCCAATCAGAAACCGCATGTTTAGATGTCTTTCTAGCTTTAACTGAACCTGCCAGCCTTATTGCGCCTCCGTATAATAATAATTTCTCAGTAAGTGTAGTTTTACCAGCATCCGGATGAGATATTATAGCAAATGTTCTTCTCTTTTTAATCTGTTTTATGTAATCCTCCAAAGTCATCACTCTCCTTTTTCTAATGTTTTTAATTATGTATCCACATATATATTCCTACAACCACTAGCTTAACTCCTAATGGTTCTAAAATTTCACCTATCATTTCTCCACCTATCAATTTTAGCTTTTATCACCATATCTGTCAACTAAGGTTGTCCTTATAAAGGGTAGCAGGATAAAATTCTTTTGTGTAGAATTTATTATATAAGATTAAAGTATCTATCTATATTAAACTCTATAGGGGGTAAAATATTATGCTTGTAAGTTCAACGTTCAGCTTTATTAACATTTCAATTATTATAGCAGTTTTAGGATTAAGTATATATACAACGGTCTTATTTATCAAAGCTTTAAAAATATATATTAAAAAGAATTCATAATATCACACTTTACTATGCTATGACGCATCCGTAAAATATTGCGTATTAAGCTACGTATAGAAAATTTTAAATACCTAATACTATTCTTAAACAAATAAGAATAGTAGGTGATGTTATATGAATAAAAAATCAGCATCTTTCCACATTTCACTTGTATTTTCATTAATCTTTTTTATATTTAGTGGTGTTAACGTGAGATCATACGACAATCCCACACAAAACTGTGACAGTAATTTCTGGGATAATATATATAATGTAGATGAAAAAAAACTTGTTGCTGAAATACCAAGTTCTAATATTAAACTTTACTATGTGAAGGATGATAAGGATTTTGGGATGTATGAGGGTTTTATACTGCAAATAAATGGCGGAAAAAAATATTTCAGATGGGAAAATGTAAATAACAACCCTACCTATGCACCTCAATTAGCACTTGCTGATTTAGACAAAGATGGAAAGGAAGAACTTATTGTTCAGTTATGCAAAGGATATGGTACTGGCGTGTATGATGGAGAAGTTCATGTAATTAAGCAGGAATTTTTTGATGAAGTATTAGTTGAAAATGCTTTAATTCCTCTGCATAAGAATGTTCAAATAGAAAAATTCAATGAGCAAGTGGAAATAAAATTAAATGATAAAGCAACAGTATTAAAGAAAAAGAAAATGTTATCTACACCTTACCAAGAATTGGGTGCAGGATATGGGCGACATGTTACATTTGAAGTTAACAACAATATACTTTATGCAAGAGTTGTTTTAAGTGTAGGTGCAAATTCTGGTGTTGGAGAGTTCATAATTAAATATAAATATAAGAATGAAATATTACAGGTTGAAAGAATTGATTTTGTTGCTGTTCCTGAATATATTAATTAAAAATTAACAACTAATGTTACGTAATTTTCATATAAAACGTCTCAAGTTCAAAATACCCTATGCCCCACATTATCATTACATTATAATAAAACATAAAAACCGACTCTTCTTAAATATATAAGCCGGTTTTTACATGCCTATATCCTTAATATCAGGATACTTTGCTATTATATGGAGTGCACTATCTGCAATATACTTTAGATAATTGTACAAGTTTTCTCCGAAGTGACTTGCAAAACGAAGCGCAGAAACTATTGAAATCCCATTTTAAAATTATTCTTTTGCCAATATAAAATTCCCGTAAGCTTGACAGCCTAACGGCTAAAAGATTATGGAGAATGACTGTAATTTTTTTGAAGTGAATATATTAAGTTATCTTCTCTTTCATTCCCACAGGGTTCCATTCATAATAGTATGTAATTTTTCCGGAGTGACTTGCAATAAGAAGCGAAAAAACATTGAAATTTCATTTAGACATTCTTCTTTTGCGAATATAAAATTCTCGTAAGCCTGACAGGTTGCATAACAATTAATAATTGTTATGTGCCCCAGAGGAATACCCAGAGGACAGGCTAGCGAACCCGAGACAGGAAGTCGAGTGTGAGCGTTAGAGAATTTTATATGAGCAAAAGATTAGAATGTCTTAATAAAATTTCACGTTTCGAGCTCATATTGCAAGGCACTCCGGAATTTCACACATCATTATCTTGGTATAAATCCTATTTTCTTTTGCATTTTTCTTAAAGTCTTGTTGGCAACATAAGTGGCTTTCTCTGAACCCTTTTTATATATTTCCTCTAAATAAGCTTTTTTCCCGGTGTATTCCTTAATCTTAATCTGTATAGGTTCAAGTTCTGCAACTATTGCCTCTGCTACATCTTTTTTAAATTGAGAATAACCTAAGCCTTCATATTTTTCTTCTATTTCTTCCACGGACATATTGGTTATAGCTATTAGTATGGTCATTAAATTCTTAACGCCTAATTGTTCATCATTATACTTAACAACTCCTAAGCTATCTGTCACTGCCCTATTCACTTTTTTTCTTATAACTTCAGGTGGGTCCATTATTAAAATGAATCCATTTATATTCTCTCCTGATTTAGACATTTTCTTAGTTGGTTCTTGTAAATCCATTACTTTAGCTCCTGATTTACCTATATATGGTTCAGGTATTACGAAGGTATCACTATAGGTTTTATTAAATCTTTCAGCTATATCTCTTGCAATTTCAAGATGTTGAGTTTGATCTTTTCCTACAGGCACTAAATTAGTTTGATATAATAAAATATCT
>Ga0209125_1002690_pt1 | contig 13221 bp, 13 predicted proteins | sample BarGraIncub1131A_FD_184503 | JGI IMG/M metagenome (GOLD analysis project Ga0209125, IMG submission 184503) | Arctic peat soil microbial communities from Barrow, Alaska - Barrow Graham LP Incubations 11-31A (SPAdes) (version 2) | ecosystem: Environmental > Terrestrial > Soil > Wetlands > Peat... | reverse complement strand
ATGGTTTTTTACCTTTTATTTGGTGATGTCCTTCCGGTTCATCGAAAGTCATGAAGGCTGGGGACTTTGGTTTTTTGGAATAACCGTACTTTCCGCACTTTCTCACCTTTATCAGGCTGGAATGGTCGACTACTACAAGACATTGCACCTCCATTTCCTGAAGGGTGGAAAAGACAGTGAATTTGAGGATACATCCTCCATAGATGCCAAATTTAAGGCTATGACCTGGAAAAAAGACGGCATCTCAAAGCTTTTCCTGAAGCTTTATTATTATTATACGATGAATCAGGAACTTTTTACACCTCAGTTAAAGCGTTACATAAACAAGTTGAATGAAATCTATCCAGCCGGATACCCTCAGGACCTGAATGATTCATACCGTGAAAAGAGTCTCAAATTGATGCCTGCTCTGGATGCCATGACATTCAATGCACGAAGTGTCGTTATACTGTTGTCATTAGTATTGAATATTTCCTGGCTGTATTTTGCTGTAGAAATTTTGGTAATGAACCCATTATTGTATATGACCATGTTCCGGCACGAAAAAATGTGCAAGACACTAAACAATCAATAAAGAATTTAACAATGAAATTAGGATCCATCAACGGACGTAATTTGTTTTTCATTCTGGGTTTTCTTGCCCTTGCTGCTATGGGCTATACGATTGGTTTTGGCATTATTTTGGACAATATTGTGAAGACCGGATGGTGGTTTGTTGCCATCATTGGCATGTGGCTGCCCATTTATATGATCAATACGGCTGCCCTGAACACCATCATCCGTGATGACAATCCGGACAACCAAACGGTACCATTCTGGCACTTGCTTAAAATCAACATCAGCGGTTTCGGTCTGAAAGCGGCAACTCCCCTTGGTTTTTTGGGTGGAGATCCCTATAAGATTTTAGAGCTGAAGCGCTTTTTCGGTATGGAGAAAGCCACTTCCTCCGTTTTGTTGTACACCATGTCGCACATCACTGCACATTGTCTGTTCTGGTCACTTTCCATCGTCGCAGCCGCCCTCTGGCTCCCGATGCCCCAGACATGGAGCATTACGTTGATGGTTACGTTCATCGTTTTCCTCATTTTGCTATTCCTGCTTTGGAGAGGATATCGTAAAGGTATGACTGTCAGCCTTTTTGATGGATTCTCAAAAGTCCCTTTTCTGAAAAAATGGGCCTTGCCATTTTGTGTGAAGCATAGTGAAGGCCTGGCCAATATTGATCATCAGATTTCCTACCTCTACAATTCGAGGACCAAGGCGTTTATTACAACGATTACGCTGGAACTCATCGCCCGAATTGCCAATTGTCTGGAAGTCTATGTGATCCTTCGTTCTGCAAACGTGGATGTTTCCTTGATACAATCCATCACGATTTACTCATTCATGAGCCTTTTCACCAACATTTTCTTTTTCTCACCCATGCAGCTCGGTACTCGTGAAGGTGGATTCTTTATGGCTTTCGCCGCCTTGTCCTTGCCTGGAAGTCTTGGAATTTACGTGAGTCTCATTACCCGCCTCCGCGAACTCATCTGGATCGGAATCGGGATATTACTGATGAAGGTTAAAAGTGGCTTTGTACCAGCTGCCTGGCTTGAACGATTCGGGCAAAAAGAAACATGAATTTGAAAAGAGTAGTCGTAGATATAAAGGATTTGGAGCATATTTCTCCCTTATTCAGAGGGAAGTTTGGACCGTGGATTCTGAAAAGAGCCATGAATATCTTTGGAATTAGCCGTGTCAATGACTTGTATGGCCGGTCGGTCGATTACAAGGGCGTCGAATTCACCAACCATCTGTTGGCCGATTTAGGCATTAAATGGGGCATCGGGAACGCAGAACAGTTGAATCATTTACCCAAAGGTGCCTTCATAACCATTTCCAATCATCCTTACGGCGGTTTGGACGGTGTCATGCTGGTCGACTTAATAGCTTCTCTGCGGCCGAAGTACAAGTTTATGGTGAATAACCTGGTCTATAATGCCGAAGCAATGCAGGAAAACTTTATTTCCGTCATTCCGCAAAAAGGCCATAAACGAATTGATCCGATGCTCGACTACAGAGGAATCAAGGAAACACTGACGCATTTGCAACAAGGTCATCCGGTCGGATTTTTTCCCGCAGGCGGCGTTTCTTTGTTCCATTTGAAATCCATGAGCGTCTACGATCGGGAGTGGCAAACGGGAATCCTTAAAATCATTCAGATTGCAAAAGTGCCAGTCGTACCCATTCGTTTCTTTGACCTGAATTCACCGTTTTTTTATTTCTTGGGTGTCATCGACTGGCGAATTCGACAGGTACGGATGTCTTATGAATTGTTCAACAAGGCCAAAAAGAGCCATCGGATCGGTATCGGAAAGACCGTCATGCCTGAAGAACTGGCAGGTCTGAAAGATTTAAAAGACTTAGAGGCGTATTTGAGAAAGGTCCTATACGACATGCCGCTACCAAAAACGTTCATCCCAAGAGCTGAATTGAAAATTCAGGCTGAGCCCCTCCTATAAGACTGATCCATTTTCGCTTCCATAGCTTTCACTTTATTTGAAAACAGCTATGATGCCATGTCTGAATTCGGGTACATCGATAAAGGGGTAGCTGTGCGGGTAACGCGCTCAGAGTCAGGTTAGGTCTACGTGGTCAAAGTGGAGTAGACTCCAGATTTTCCCTGATTTTATACAGGATACTTTTTGCTTTCCGAATGTTGATTTGCTTGCCAAAAGTAAGTAATTCCTCCTCCGTCCAGTCTTTCGCTTTTCCAAGCATGGAAAGGGAAAACGATTCTTTTTCGGCTGAAGGTTTCAAATTGAAAGCAGGTGCCAGTCGCCATTGCTCTTTTTGGGTAAACGTAAAGCAAATCTTGGTCGGTCCGTAGTTTTTATTATTTGTCAAAATGCTGAGAGCCACCCTTTTGTACATTTCCTCCATGTCAGGGTAGGGGAGTCTCCAGGAACGCATTTTGCGAAAGACCTCTTCCCAGGATCCATCCGCTTCACTACAAGTCACGAATGCTCGCTTTTCCCTTGGCATCCGGTCAAACCGTTTCACCAGCAAATGTTTCCAATGCCCGTCACGGAGTATTCGGCAAGGAGCAACCTGGATACCGCATGCCAACGCCTTCCGATAATAGGCATATTCTTCGGCCAGTTTCTCCGAAGAACCGGCAACGACACCGTCCAGTTTCAGAATCCATCCGTTGAAACCGTCCGGTATCCGACCCTGGCCCGATAAGACTTCACCCGTAAAATCATTCACTGCAACCAGAATCTTTGGTGAATCTCCACGAACGAACAATCCGCATCGCATCAATTCACGTAAACGCCTGTCGCTGAGTTCTGCACCTTTCCCTTGTTGAATTAAACCCGCATAGCGAACCATGCGATCCAGATCCACCGGCTCCACGGCATTCAACTCCGGATAACCGACAGGCTCAAACCGAAAGGCACCCATTCCACGGTCGCCCGTCAAGGACAACCAGGATAGCGTCGACAAACTTTCCACGGTTTTGGAAGTAGTACGCAATGCCTCCTTCAGCAACGCTTTCGAAAAAGCGCCGGGCAAATAGTTTTTAAACAAGGCAGGCAATTCGCTACCAGCATCAAAGGCTGCATAACGTCCCGTTTCGCTCGTGTCAAAGGCATCCGTCATGCGGCTGAAGTCGCTCTGAAAAGAGGGAAACCATTCAAACCGTCCCCTTCGTTCAGCAGCATCCATGTCGAAAATTCCGGCAGGTTGTTCTTGATAATAAACGTGGATCAATGGATGCATGATGCTATTTTTTAGACAGTTTCACCCGTTTCCGTTCGTTCTGCAGCTTCGCCAGCACAGGACTCTGCGAAGTTCCCGGCAAAAGTAGATCCAACCGATCCAACATCTCCAGGCTTCGGAGCAGCTGCATCAGACTCAGCAAGTTCACCGAGGCGCCGTTTTCCAGATCCCGTATGGTGCTGCGGTTCAATCCGGAACGATCCGCCAACATTTGCTGAGTCAGGTTTCTTTCCATGCGAGCCAAGCGGATACGGGTTCCGAATTCGCCCAAAACTTCAAGGTCAGACAGAGAATGCCAGTCTTTCATATAGATATTTTTTGCAAAATTAGTATAATGATTTAAAAAACCATCATAAAAGGAATAATTACATTATAATGATGGATATAATAATCATTATAAAAGCCAACTATCTATATGGATTACCCTGTATATCAACCCTTTTAGCAAATTTATTGCAATTTCATTTGCAGAATTCCGTCTTTTTCCGTTTCTTTGCAACCGTTTTAAGAAAAACAGTGCCAAAACCAAAAAAAGATAGAGATGTCTAAAGTTTGTCAAATTACAGGAAAGAAGGCAATGATCGGGAATAACGTTTCGCACTCCAAGAGACGCACGAAACGTAAATTCAACGTCAACCTTTTCACCAAGAAGTTCTACTGGGTAGAACAAGATTGTTGGATCTCGCTGACCATTTCAGCAAACGCTCTGCGCACCATCAACAAGAACGGTCTCGACCGTGCCATGCGTGACGCCAGCGAAAAGGGGTATTTGAAGATTGAAGATATCCGCGTAATCATTTAATTAAAGGAGATCAGAGAAATGGCAAAGAAAGCTAAAGGTAACAGAATCCAAGTGATTCTCGAGTGCACCGAGCACAAAGAAAGCGGTATGCCGGGTACCTCCCGCTACATCACGACCAAAAATCGTAAGAATACGACCGGTCGTATGGAGTTGAAGAAATACAACCCGATTTTGAAGAAAATGACTGTTCATAAAGAAATCAAATAAGTTAAGCCATGGCAAAAAAAGCAGTTGCATCGATGCAAAACAAAGGCGAAGGTCGTGCCTACGCCAAGGTGATCAAGATGGTGAAATCTCCGAAAACCGGAGCTTATACTTTCAATGAAGAAATTGTACACAACGATAAAGTCAACGACTTTTTCACCAAAAAGTAATGACTGTACAACACATGCATAAAAGGCTGGTTTCATACGAATCCGGCCTTTTTCAATTGACGTAAACCTGTCAATTTCAGTAAATAATGTGTACTTTTGCAGCGTTTTGACGCACTATAGAAATCATGGGTATATTCAATCTGTTTTCAAAGGATAAAAAGGAAGAAAAGGAACTGCTGGATCAGGGTTTAGCCAAAACCAAGCAAAGTGTTTTTTCTAAAATCAGCAGGGCCATCGCAGGGAAGTCCAAAGTGGACGACGACGTGCTCGACCAGCTGGAAGAAATACTCATAACCTCCGATGTGGGTGTTGATACGACCCTACGCATCATTGAACGCATCGAAAAGCGTGTTGCCAGAGATAAATATGTTGATACCAAAGAACTCAACAACGTATTGCGGGAAGAAATCATTGGCCTGCTTATCAAGCATGACAATGAAGATGCCGATTCCTTCCAATTGCCTTCCGACCAGAAGCCATACGTCATCATGGTGGTCGGAGTCAACGGCGTAGGCAAGACCACCACCATTGGCAAACTGGCTCACCAGTTCAAACAAGCCGGCAATAAAGTTTACCTGGGTGCAGCAGATACCTTCCGGGCAGCGGCTGTCGACCAGTTGGTCATCTGGGGCGAAAGGGCAGGGGTGCCCGTCATCAAACAAGCCATGGGTTCCGATCCTGCTTCCGTTGCCTTCGATACGTTGAAATCCGCCGTTGCCAACGATGCAGACGTCGTCCTGATCGATACCGCCGGCCGCTTGCACAACAAAATCGGGTTGATGAACGAACTGACCAAAATAAAAGACGTCATGAAAAAGGTGGTGCCCGGTGCACCCCACGAAATACTGCTTGTTCTGGACGGTTCTACCGGTCAGAATGCCTACGAACAAGCCCGACAGTTTACCCTGGCTACAGAAGTCAATGCCCTTGCCATCACCAAACTGGACGGAACAGCCAAAGGTGGGGTTGTCATCGGGATTTCCGATCAGTTCCAGATTCCTGTCAAATACATCGGTCTGGGTGAAGGCATCAATCATCTTCAGCTTTTTAACCGCAGAGCCTTTGTAGACACCCTGTTCAGTGACGAAAACTGATATGAAAGCCATCCGTCATGTGACCATCGTTACGATGGGATGTTCCAAGAATCTGGTCGATTCCGAACAATTATTACGTCAGTTTGAAGCCATCGGATATGCGGTCGGACACGATTCCGAAGTTCCTTCCGGTGGCATCGTCATTGTCAATACCTGCGGTTTCATTGGCGATGCTAAGGAAGAATCCATAGACATCATTCTGGAATATGCAGTTGCCCGAAAAAAAGGCAGAATCAGTAGATTGTACGTAATGGGCTGCCTATCTGAGCGCTACTTATCCGACCTTGGCAAGGAAATTCCCGAAGTCGATCACTTCTATGGCAAATTCAACTGGAAAGAAGTTCTATCAGATTTGGGTGAAATTTACCGGGACGATCTACGATTGGAACGAAGCCTTACGACACCTTCCCATTATGCTTATGTCAAGATTTCCGAAGGTTGCAGCAGAACTTGTTCCTATTGTGCGATCCCCATCATCACCGGTAAGCATATTTCCAGGTCGATGGAGGACATTCTGAAGGAAGTCCGTATCTTGGTTTCAAACGGAGTCAAGGAAGTCCAGCTGATCGCCCAGGATTTGTCTTATTATGGCCTCGACAATTATAAAGCCCTGAAACTTCCTGAGTTGGTCGATCAGATTGCCCAAATACCCGGTGTCGAATGGCTTCGTTTGCACTATACCTATCCATACGGTTTTCCTACCGATTTGCTTCGTGTCATGCGTGAACGCCCTAATGTCTGTGCGTATCTGGATATGGCACTCCAGCACATAAGCGATCGTATACTCATCAAGATGCGCCGAAAAATCAACGCGGCTGCAACCATCGAACTACTAAAACAGATCCGTCAGGAAGTCCCTGGCCTTCATTTGCGTACCACCCTGATGGTGGGTCACCCAGGTGAAACCGACGAGGATTTCCGTCTGCTTTGTGATTTTGTCAGGGAACAACGCTTCGAACGCATGGGTGCATTCATCTATTCCAATGAAGAAGGAACCTACGCCGCCCGAAAGTACGAGGACAACATACCTGAAGCAGTCAAGAGAGCCCGTCTGGACGAACTCATGCTCCTCCAACAGGACATTTCCGCAGAAATCAACGCCGCCAAAGTCGGTCAGAAATTCAAGGTCATCATCGACCGCGAAGAACCCGAGTATTTTGTCGGTCGAACTGAATTCGATTCCCCCGATGTCGATCCGGAAGTATTCATTATAAAAGACAAAGCATTGAAGATCGGGTCGTTCTATACAATCAAAATCAACTCGGCTGGTCCATACGACCTGTTTGGAAATGCACCAACTACTGAAAATGATTAAAAAAATCATTCTTATCCTGCTGTTAGTGAACAGTTTGATAACATTCGCACAGGAAGCACCATCCTACAAGTTCTATGGTTTTGTCCGAAGTGTTTACACGCTGGATTCCCGTAAAATTTCTTCAAACGCTCAAGAGCTTTTTTCATTGTATCCGATGTACCGTGACCTGAATGCATCCGGGGAAGACCTGAATGCCACCCCTTCCACCTCTTTTACGAGCGTCACCACCCGTTTTGGTTTTAATTTCAGCATACCCACCCATTTTATGGGCGCTACAAAAGCCAATGCCAAAATTGAAACTGATTTTACAGGTGCACCCAATTTCATGATTCTACGTCTTCGTCAGGCATACACGCAGATGCAATGGGAGCATTCCTCACTGCTGGTAGGTCAGACTTGGCATCCGATGTTCACCTTCGGAACACAACCCTTAGTCCTTTCCCAAAATAGCGGTGCATTATTCCAGCCTTTCAACCGAAGTCCTCAGGTTCGGTATGATTACCTTCTCAAAAATATCAAATTGACAGCAGCTGCCATTTACCAGATGCAATACACCTCCGCAGGACCGGATTTGATAACTCCCACCGCCATTACTACCACGTATGCCTATCAACGAAATGCCCTTTTTCCTGAATGGTATGTTAGTATGGAAGCCAAATCAGAGCATATAATGGTCGGATTGGGTGGTGAATACAAAACCATCATGCCAAACCGACATTTCACGGATGGATTTGGAGTTATTCGCTTGAATACCAACGTATTGAAGACACCAGCGCTGATGCTTTACGGTACATGGACCAGCGGTAAACTGATTGTAAGTGCCAAGGGTGTTATGGGACAAAATCTATCCGACCTCAATTTAATCGGTGGGTATGCCATCACACCTGACAACAAATACATAGCATACAACAGCCTTTCTTCATTCGTGCACATAAATTACGGCGTGGTACACAAGGTTGGATTGCTTGGTGCCTTTACAAAGAATCTGGGACCTTCCAAAGACGTACCTGCTGGCAGTAATTTCTATGGTTTTGGCATTGATAACGCAAACACGGTTTCAGAAAGAATGATCAGTAACATTTACCGCATCACACCAACATACAGTTACAATTACGAAAATTGGAAACTGGGTGTTGAATTCGAATATACGAATGCAGCCTGGGGAAACCGCTCTGCAACAGGTTCGATCATTCATCCGGAACGGATTTCAAACACCAGAATCTTTGCCATTCTAGCCTATACCTTTTAGTTTTAAAGGCCATTTATCGAATTTGCCCATGGGGCAGGAGAGGGGAGTATTAATATATTTTAACAATTCCAATTTGCCATAACGGACAATTCCGTTGTACCTTAGAATCATCAAATGATGGTTTCTAAACGTCTAATCTTTACGGCTATGGAAGAAAATCTCGTTACCGTTGCCATTCATACCTATGAACGTGCAATCATTCTGAAAGGTCTTCTGGAATCCAAAAGAATTGAGGTTTGCCTGCACAACGTGAATCTGTTACAGCCTGTCGTTTCAGCAGGCGTTCGGGTAAGGATTCGAGAATCCGATCTTCCGGCAGCCTTGGAAATCATTGAGAATGTGGATTTTGAATGTGAAGAAACAAAAGTTCAAAAGACTTTTCCAAGAATCATTCTCGTACCGGTTGATTTCTCTGAATACACCATGAAAGCTGCTCGCCTAGCTTTCAGTATTGCCAAGTCCCTGGACGCCAACATCGTATTGCTTCATACCTATTACAGCCCGTTCTATTCTGGTGGAATGCCCATCAGTGATGCATTTGCCTTCGACGAACACAGCGAAGAAGCTATGAAATCATTGATGCAGAAGAATGAAGCCCAGATGGATAAGCTCGTAAAACAGCTTCGTGTGGATATGGCTTCTGGTTTATTGCCTGATGTTCAAATTATTGCAAAATTCCGTGAAGGTGTTCCTGAAGAACAGATCCTTATTTATGCCAAAAAACATAAACCCCTGATGCTGATCATGGGTACCAAAGGTGCCGATTCCAGCAGCAGTGACCTGTTGGGTAGCGTTACGGCCGAAGTCATTGACCGTTCCTTCGTTCCTGTTTTTGCCTTTCCTGAACAAACACCGTTTGATCGTTTTGAAGGAATTCGGACCGTCGGTTTCCTGACACGCTTTGATCAACGTGACCTGATTGTATTTGACGCCATGATGCAGTTATTGAAATCGCTCAAACTAAAAGTGTATTTTGTACACTTTTCTACTACTGAAAATTCTTGGGATGAAGTTCAATTGGCTGGGGTCAAGGAATATTTCAAACGACAGTATCCGGAATTGGAAACATCGTATGTTTTGCTGGGGAATGGGAAAATCGTTGAAAACCTGAACAAATTCATTCAGGAACACAACATTGACATACTGACCTTGGCTTCTCAAAAAAGAAATTTAGTTGCACGGTTGTTTAATCCAGGAATTGCGCACCGAATGGTATTCCATGGAAATACGCCGTTGTTGGTGATCAGAGGCTAATCCATTCTCAGCCACTTTCGGGATATAATTAATATTATGTTGAATAAGATAAATTGAAACGGATTATTTCTACACTTCTAATCGACACAGACAATTTTTGTACTTTTCCAGCAAATAAAATAGGCTGTCACAAAAATGCGACAGCCTACCCTATTTTTGTGTACTACGGAATAAATTACATGCTTTTCAACTTTTTATCCATTTCCTGGTATTTGGCATCCATTCCCAGATTGTAATAAATTCCTCTTAAGGCGATTACATAATCTCGTTCGTCCGGATTCAACTGGTAAGCCTTTTCGAAATATGGCAGCGGAACTTCAAACGTACTTTTCAGCTTGGCCTTTTCAATTTTGTATTTCTTGTCATCACGAATGGCATTGATACGGTCCAGTTCCTCAACGGCTTTGTTGTAATAAATACGACCCAGATTACCAAGAGCTTCAGCAAAGGTCGGATCTAAATCAATGGACTTCTGATAGCATGCTTTGGATTCTTCCAGATTCTTGGTTTCCAGAATTCTACCCTTAACATTCCAGAGAACAGCTCCTTTCGGCTCCAGATCAATAGCAGCATTAATCCAGGATAAGGCTTCATCCATCTTGCTCTGGTTGATGTAATAGTTGATCAGACTGCGAACATAGTAGGATTCTTCCGGAAATTTCTGAGCTCCTGCCTTGAACATTCGAATCATGTTGGCTGTATCTTTCAATTGTGAGTAATCGTCACATAAACGAGCATAAATCCACTTGGAATCCATGTTGTCCTTCACTTTTTCGTAGTATTTCACAGCAACGGCGGGCATTTCTGCCTGAGTGGCACAAAGTCCGCAATAGTAGGTGATCAGCGGAATCAAGGTGTCTTTTTCAAGACCAAGACCCTCCATCTGAGGCATATTCTGATAGTTAAGGTAGGTGTCGAAGAATTTCAAGGCATTTTTGTAATCCTTCAGCTCGTAATAATACGATCCACCCTCTGTGAAGCCACGTTGGAGGGTTTTTACCTTGTCAACGATTTTAGCATGATACTTCGGTGCAATCTTACCTTTGGCGTTGGGAACTTTGTCCAATGAATCCGCTACCAGGTATGCCCTCAGTGCACTTTCGATAGAGTTTGCCATCAGAGCCTTGTCGCCCTTTTTCTGGGTCCATTCAATTTTTTGCTGCTCTTCGTAGACGGCTTTGAACACATCACCGGAAACAAACCAGGTTGTTGCATCATTTTTCGTAGTGGAATCCTTGATGGCTAACAAGATAGCATCTTTGGCACCTCTTGTGTCTTGTGGATCTGCCAAGATTTTAGATCTGGCTTTGGCAACATTTTTCTTTTGCGCAAACGAACTCCCCCCTATCAGAAGCAGTGCAGAAAGCAAAAAAATGATTTTTTTCATTGTTGTTAATTTATATGAATAAAATAATTAAGTTACTCTTTTTCAGTATCTTGTATGGTTTTTTCCACCTCATTCAACGGATTTTCAACAGCATCGTTCAACGCTTCCGGAACTTCCTCTACTTCCTGTTCTGAAGCAACCTTGCATACGGATGCGATTTCATCATGGCGTTTTTCCAGGTTAATCAACCGGACACCCTGTGTCGCACGGCCCATGATACGGAAATCAGAGACTTTCACTCGGATGGTGATGCCGGATTTGTTGATGATCATCAGATCACTATCGTCCGTTACACTCTTGATGGAAACCAATTTACCTGTTTTGTCAGTGACATTAAGCGTCTTAACCCCTTTACCGCCACGGTTGGTTACACGGTAATCCTCGATTTCAGAGCGTTTGCTATATCCTTGTTTGGAAACCACCATGATGGATTCGGTTTCAGGATCCTTGATGCAGATCATGCCGATCACTTCGTCCTGACCATCGGTATCCAGTGTCATGCCACGCACACCGGTAGCGGTACGACCCATCACGCGAACAGCACTTTCGTGGAATCGGATGGCACGACCGTTGCGGTTAGCCATAAGCACCTGCGTATTTCCGTTGGTCATACGAACGCCGATTACCTGGTCATCTTCGCGGATGGATATGGCAATCACACCATTGGCACGCGGACGAGAGTATTGTTCCAGAACGGTTTTCTTCACGACGCCTTGCTTGGTGGCGAAAATCAGGTAATGGGAATTGATGAATTCCTGGTCAGTCTGCAGGTTTTTCACACGGATGAAAGCGTTCACCTTATCATCGGCATCGATGTTAAGCAGATTCTGGATGGCACGACCCTTGGAGTTCTTGGTTCCTTCCGGTATTTCATAAACCTTTAGCCAGTAGCACTTACCCTTCTGTGTGAAGAACATGATGGTATTGTGCATGGAAGCCGGGTAAATATACTCCACAAAGTCTTCGTCCCTGGTTTCGCTGCCTTTGGAACCAACTCCTCCACGGTTTTGTGAACGGAATTCGCTTAGCGGAGTGCGTTTTATATAGCCAAGGTGTGAGATGGTGATGATCATTTCATCATCGGCATAGAAATCTTCCGGATTGAAATCTTCGGAAGCATAAATGATTTCTGAACGACGGACATCACCGTATTTGGCTTTCACCTCTTCGAGCTCTTCCTTAACGATGTTCATCCGTAATTCCAAGCTGGCCAGGACTTCTTTAAAATAAGCGATTTTCAGCATCAGCGCTTCGTACTCGTTACGAAGTTTGTCCATTTCGAGGCCGGTTAGCTGACGGAGACGCATTTCGACAATGGCGCGGGATTGCAGGTCGGAAAGATTAAATTCAGTCATCAGGCGTTCGCGTGCTTCATCCGGAGATTGGGAAGAACGAATGATGGCGATGACCCGGTCGATGTTGTCGCAGGCGATGATCAGTCCTTGTAGGATATGAGCCCTTTTTTCAGCTTCGTTCAGGTCGTATTGGGTACGACGGGTCACCACGACATGACGATGATCAACAAAATGTTTGATCATATCTTTCAGGTTGAGCATTTTCGGACGTCCGTGTACCAAAGCGATGTTGTTCACGCTGAAGGAAGACTGGAGTGCCGTCATTTTGTACAGCTTGTTCAGCAATACATTGGAGTTGGCATCCTTCTTGACTTCCACCACGATACGCATGCCGTCTCGGTCGGATTCGTCGTTGACGTGATAAATGCCATCGATTTTCTGTTCTTTCACTAAATCCGCAATGGCAGTGATCAGTTCAGCCTTGTTGACCATGTAAGGTATTTCGGTAACGACAATCTTTTCACGGGTTCCGTCGTTTTCAATATTGGCCTTGGCCCTCATCACGACACGTCCCCTGCCCGTTTCGAAGGCTTCTTTCACGCCCTGATAGCCGTAGATGAAGCCGCCGGTCGGGAAGTCGGGAGCGATGATGTACTTCATTAGTTCCGGAATCTCAATATCGTTGT
>Ga0209125_1002689_pt1 | contig 13222 bp, 13 predicted proteins | sample BarGraIncub1131A_FD_184503 | JGI IMG/M metagenome (GOLD analysis project Ga0209125, IMG submission 184503) | Arctic peat soil microbial communities from Barrow, Alaska - Barrow Graham LP Incubations 11-31A (SPAdes) (version 2) | ecosystem: Environmental > Terrestrial > Soil > Wetlands > Peat... | reverse complement strand
GTGGGCGAGCGCGAGCGTCTCGGTGAGTTCCTCGTTGAGACCGAGCCTGCGCGCGATACCCTTCCCGATCTGCGCCACCTCCAGGGAATGGGTGAGCCTGGTCCGGTAATAATCCCCCTCGTGGTTCACGAAGACCTGGGTCTTGTACTCCAGGCGCCTAAAGGCCGCGCAGTGAATGATGCGATCCCGGTCCCTCTCGAAGGCGGGCCTGTTGTCCCGGAGTTCCTCCTGGTGCTTGCGCCCCCTGGAGCGAGCACTCGTGGCCGCGTACCCGGCCAGATCCGTCCGCTCCATGGAATGTCCCTCTCTCATCCGCGCCCCCCCTGCGTGTAAGTCCTATTGTATGAAAATTACGCGGATTATCGATTCTACAAGTAAGTTGTCGCGCCAGCCCCCGCAATCCAGCCAATACGGGCGCCCGTTATTTATATACAGCTCGATGATACTGTCAACAGCAAAGTTGCCATTGACGCCATCAAGGCATCGTGGTAATAGAGCTGTTTACAGATTAAACCTCATGAAGAACTCTGGCTGATTCAGGGTACCCATGGACTGACATACAGGGCCCTAGTGCCGGCATCACGTTTCCCCGGCAGCGTGGCAACCATACGAAACAAGAAAACTGCCCGCACGCTCATCCATGTCAATAGCATGAGCCGCGGGAAAAGGGGTAAACCGGATGCGGGTGATCGCGGGGGATGCACGCGGGCGCAAACTGACCGCCCCAAAGGGTACGCGGGTACGCCCGACGGCGGACCGGGTCAAGGAATCGCTCTTCAGCATGCTGAAGAGCCGCCTGGGCGAGTTCGAGGGGATGCGGGTACTCGACATCTTCGCCGGCACCGGGAACCTCGGCATCGAGGCTCTGAGCCGGGGAGCGGACTACGCTGTCTTCATCGACTCGCACGCGGAATCGGTCGAAATCATCCGGAAAAACCTGGAGATCACCCGGTTCTCCGACCGCGCCAAGGTGGTCCTGCAGGACGCGGCGGGCGCCCTGAAGCAGCTTTCACGCGGCGAAGCCCCCTTCCACCTGATTTTCCTCGACCCCCCCTACCACGAGGGTCTCACGGAAAGCGTGCTGGAGCTACTCTCGAACTCAGCGCTCGTCGACGCGGGGACCACCGTCGTCGCCGAATTCTCCTCCAAGGAGGAGATCCCCCGCGCTTTCGGCAGGCTGCGGGAGACCGAGCGCAGGGTATTCGGCGACTCCGCCCTCTCCTTTTTAACCATTTCAGAAAGAGGTGAACAGTGCCCATGAAGCTCGCGGTCTACCCAGGGTCCTTCGACCCGGTCACCTTCGGACACCTGGACATAATCGACCGCGCCCTGCAGATATTCGACGGCGTCATCGTTGCCGTTGCCAGGAACTCGGAGAAGAACTCGCTGTTCACCGTGCGGCAGAGGAAGGAACTCCTTACCGAGGTTCTGGCGGATCGTCCCCAGGCAAGCGTCGACACCTTCGATGGTCTTCTGGTGGACTTCGTCCGGCAGCAGGGGGCGACGGTCATCATCCGTGGCCTCCGGGCGGTATCGGATTTCGAATTCGAGTTCCAGCTGGCACAGATGAACCGGAGCATCACCAAGGATGTGGAGACGCTCTTCATGATGACCTCGGTTCCCTACTGCTACCTCTCCTCCTCCATCGTCAAGGAGGTGAGCTCGCTGAACGGCCCGGTGGACAAACTGGTCCCCCCGTTGATAAAGGCGGCGCTCGACGCGAAGTTCAACAGGTAGCCAAACGCCGGCAGGCGAATGCCTCACTATTCCGGTTTCGGCTTTGATTCCGGCAACCCTGCGTGCGTTTTATTATCGGCCTTCCGCGCCGGGAGCGCCGGCAAGGAGATCGACCGGCTAATAATTTCAGCTCCTTGCCAGGAGCCCCTGTATCTGTTAATGTTTGTGGCGCCTGCAGCGTGCGGCGTCTTTTTTTTGCCCTTTTTTCGTTGAAAAACCAACTTTGGGGGAGGTCAACGTGATCACGAAGGAAATGACCATATCGGAAATTCTCACACGCTACCCCGAGACACTCCTCGTCTTTCAGCGCTACGGGCTCGACTGCTATGACTGCCAGATAGCGGAATTCGAGCAATTGGAGCATGGCGCCACGGTGCACAAGGTCGACATCGACGCCCTGGTCGCCGAGCTGAACAGCCATACCACGAGTTAGGCATCACGGCAGCTTGAGCCTCGACATGCGCCTCCGACCGACCCGGACCTTCGTCAGGGCGTTTCCGGCATCACATTGCCACGCCCTGACTTCTTATTAAACCCGGAAAAATCTAAAAAGTAATCTCGCCAGGGTCGCCCGTCTGAGGCCAACCTGAAACGACGGAATCGCCCGGCTGACTACCGGCTTTGCGCCGGTCCTTGCACCTGAAAAGCAGAAGGTCGGCAGCATCGGGTATAAGCAAGATAAAGGACTACGACAATGCCTTACTGGATCTGGTTCGCCTGCGGAATTGCACTGCTGATCATTGAGATACTCACCCCCCACCTGGTGACCGTCTGGTTCGGGCTTGCCGCACTTCTGACTGGCGTGGTCGCCTACTGGATCGACGACAGTTCCATCCAATTGGCGTTCTTCGCCGTTAGTTCGCTGATTTCCTTCTCGGTCGGCTGGTTCTGGCTCAGGAAGAACATGAGAATGAACCTGCGACCGCTGCCGGAAAAGCAATCGATACTCGGCGAGGCCGGCACGGTGATTTCCGCCGACAAGGAGAATCCTCCCGGCGGAAGGGTGCGCTTCCAAGGCCCGGTGAACGGCGACGAGGTATGGGAATTCATCACCGACGAGCAGCTGAGGGTTGGAGACCGCTGCGTGGTGACGGATGTTATCGGTTCAAGGGTGAAGGTAAGAAAAGCATAGCTCCGCAAATACTCTATCAAGGGGGAAAAGCATGTTTCTAGGGATCGCGCTGGTAATCGTTTTTCTGGTCGTGGCCACGCTTGTGGCCGGCATCAAGATCGTTCCACAGGGAAACGAAATGGTGGTGGAACGGCTCGGCAAATTCAGGATCATTTTGAAGCCCGGATTAAACGTCATCATCCCGTACATCGATCGCGTTGCTTACACCCTTTTGACAAAGGACGAGCCGCTGAGCATCGACCAGCTCGAGGGGATATCCAAGGACAACGCGGTGCTGCAGATCACCAGCGTCATCTTCGTCAAGGTGCTGGACCCGGTCAAGGCGTCCTACGGCATTTCCAATTACCGAAGCGCCATCCAGTTCCTGGTCATGACCAACCTGCGCGCCATCATCGGCGGCATGTCGCTCAACGAGGCGCTGGCTTCGCGCGACCAGATCAAGGCCAAACTGAGGGAGCAGATATCCAACGAGGTGGCGGACTGGGGCATCGTGGTCAAATCAGTGGAGATCCAGGACATCCGACCCTCGGGCGCCATGCAGGAAGCGATGGAGAAGCAGGCCGGCGCCGAGCGTCTCAAGCAGGCGAGTATCCTCGGGGCCGAGGGGAAAAAGCAGGCGACCATCCTCGAGGCGGAAGGAAAGCTTGAGGCTTCCCGCAAGGAGGCCGAGGCGCAGATCCTGCTGGCAAATGCCTCCGCGACGGCTATCGGTAAAATCAAGGACGCCGTCGGGACCGAGGAACTGCCCGCCTATTTCCTGCTGGCCGACCGCTACATCGAGGGGATCCGCAAGCTCGCCGAGTCCGCCAACACCAAGACCTTCATCCTCCCGGCGGATATCATGACGGCAGTCAAGGGTCTCATCAGCAGGTAGACTCCCATCAACGAGTAGTGGGAAGAAAATCAATAAAGCTCGCACTTGAAACTGATCGATTGAACGGATAAAGGCAAATTGAGCCCAGAGTCTTTGGTTTACCCCAAAGCCTGTGCCTAATCTGCCTTTATCCGTTTTTCCCGCGTCATTCGAGTGCGCGATTTTTCAAATGATGCTTTTCCCGAACAGCGAGGCGGCAAGCTCCACCGCCACCCTGGCGGTCTGGTTGCGGTGATCGAGGATGGGGTTGATCTCGACCAGGTCCAGGGACGCCAGGCGCCGGGTATCCGCGATGATTTCCATGAGCAGCTGGGCCTCGCGGTAGGTAAGCCCGCCCGGCGAGCTGGTGCCCACCCCCGGTACCTCCAGGGGGTCCAACCCGTCCAGATCGAGGCTCACGTGCAAGCGGGCCAGGTGGCCAAGGCGGCCCAGTGCCTCCCGGGCGACACACCCCATGCCGCGCTCGTCCACGTCGCGCATGGTGTACACGACTATGCCGCTGTCGCGCAACCGGATCCTTTCCTGGGGGTCCAGCTCCCGTATGCCGATCATCACCACGTCGGCCGCCTGAAGCTTGGGCCCCTGACGACCCACCTGCACAAGTTCCGGGTAGCCCTGCCCCAAAAGCGCCGCCAGCACCATGCCGTGGATGTTGCCGGTCAGAGAGGTCTGGGGGATGTTAAAATCACCGTGGGCGTCGATCCAGATCACCCCGGCCGGCTGGTGGTGGGTGACCCCGCCGATGGAGCCTATAGCCAGGGAATGGTCGCCGCCCATGAATACCGGGATGCAACCTTCCTCGATCGCCGTCCGGCCCGCCTGGTAAGCCGCTTCGCAGACGCTCCGGATGGAGGGGAGATAATGCAGCTCCCGCTCCCCGGTCAACACGTCGCGCACCGGCACGTCGAGATTCCCGACGTCCTCGACCCGATATCCCAACCCGCCCAGTCGCGCGAAGATCCCAGCATAACGCAGCGCACCCGGCCCGAGGTCCACGCCGCGCTGCGCCTGTCCCAAATCCAGCGGCACCCCGATTATCCGGATGATCCCTTCCTTGGCAGCTTCCCCTTGCATAGAGCCTACTCCTTCAGGTTATTCCAGAGGTTCACCATGAAATCCTGGGCATTGGTGAGGATGGGCACGGCCTGCGCCGAGCCGCGGTTGGCCAGTTTGTCCACGCAGAACTCGGTCATGTCGACGACGTAGAAAAAAACCGGCCGCACGCCGCCGTCCGCCTGGACATGATAGCTCGGTACCATGTTGCCAAAGGCTATGGAGTGCAGCTGGGTCGCCATGGCGATCACCGTGGTCGCCTTTCTGGCGTGGAACCGCATGGCGTCCTGCGCCTGGTACACGTCGGCGATCACCTCGGGAAGCGGTCCGTCGTCGCGGATGGAGCCCGCCAGCACGTAGGGTATGCGCTTTTTTTCGCAGGCGTAGATGATGCCGTCCTTAAGCCGCAACTCCTCTATAGTCCTGGGAATCCCCCCCCTCAGGCGCACCTCGTTGATGACGTCCAGGTGATTGTAATGCCCCATCGGCTGAAAGTTCTGGGTGTAGATGTCCTGGCCGAGCGCGGTGCGGAAACGCGCCGCCTCCAGGTCGTGGGTCGCCAGCGCGTTGCCGGCCAAAAGCGCCTGGCAGTAGCCGTTCTCGACCAACCCCTGCATGGCGCTTCGGCTGTCCATATCGAAGGCGATCGCGGGCCCCAGCACCCAGACGATGTAGCCGTGGTCCCGGTCGTGACGCAGCACATTGTACAGCTCGTCATAGGAGCGGGAAAAGGGGGTTTCCCGGGTCCCGCGGCTGCGGAAGGAGAACTTGTCGGGAACCGTCGTGATAAGCGGTTCAAAGCCGTAGATATGCAGGTAGATCCCCTCCTCGCCATTCTCGGTGCGGCCGATCACCACCGGGTCACCCTTTTTCACCCGGCGCGGCTCGACGGCTTCCATTTCGGCCCCGCGCAGGATCAGAACCGCATCCATCCTGCTTTCCCGGGCAAGGAGCCACTTCCCCGCGCCGAGATGGACATATTCCGGGTGATTGGAGGTCCCGTGGTAGTTTTCCGGCAGCACGCCGTCCCCGGGTGCTGGAGCGACCCGAACCGTCGGGGCATCCACCAGTTCGGGGCGGCTGAAATCCGGCGGGGTATAGCCTGGAATAACGTCTTGATTGGTGAACATGGTTGAGTTCCTCCTTTGCTCCGTACATTCGAAAGCTATTACCTATCAGTGACTTAGACACCGGTCTTGCATCTTGAAAAAACTCTAGCACTCGCTCGGTGAGTTACAACCTGCGGGAAATAATGAAAGACCCTACAGTCAAAATCCTGCGCGTTGAACGCGGAAGCCACCTTAGAATATAATAATGCCATGCAACCATCCGATCTTAAAGGCAACACAAGAATAGACCGGATTTTTAGCTCAAGTATTTCGACTCTATGGACGATATACAATCATAAACAATGTGGCTATGCCAGTCTTTAATTAATTAATAAGTATTCTCCGAAATGGATATGTAAAGCCTACTCGAAGCAATAAAGTAACGGTTGACAATAAATCTGAGCATCTTTCCAATCCAAAATAATTGAGCAACCTCAATCGATGCCTATAACTGATATCACCAAAAAGGAGACACGAAAATGCTGTCAAATGTCACACTTGCTCCGAAGCTGATCGGCAGTTTCCTGGTTGTGGCGTTAATCGCCATGGCGATCGGCATCTTCGGCTATTTCGAGATCCATAAGATCGATGATGCCGACACCTTCCTTTATGAGAAAGGGTTGCTTCCCATGAAGGATACGGGAATCATATCCACCCATTTCCAGCAAATACAGGTGAACACACGCGATATCGTGGCTGAAAACGACCCTATCGAGATTGAAAAAATAGGTGGCACGATAAAGGAAAATCGAACCAAATTCTCTGATGCTGTCAAAAACCTTGAAAAAAATCTTCCTGACGCTGAATCAAAGAAACTATTTGACGCCTTCTTGGAAACCCGAAGTAGCTATATTCCCCACCTGGATAAGATAATAGCACTGGCAAAAGAGAACAAGGATGCGGAAGTCACGGAATTACTGAAGGGCGATGCCGCCAAATCGGTACATGCCGAGATGGCGGCGATTGAAAAAGTAGAAGACTATTTAGTGAAATCAGGACAGACAATATCCAATCATAACACCGTCACCGCTGTCTGGTCTGGAAGGATCATGGTGGTTTCGGCCGTGCTGGGTGCACTACTCGCTTTTGTCCTGGGCGTGATTATTTCCCGCTCCATCAGCGTGCCGATAAACACCCTGGCGGGTCAGGCCCGCCAAGTGGCCGACGGTGACCTGCGGGTGAATATTGACTATCGCTCAGGGGACGAGGTGGGAGAGCTGAGCGAGGCATTCCGCACCATGACCGAGAACCTGCGCGCCACCATCAGCAAGGTGGCCGACACCTCCAACCAGGTGGCGGCCGCAGCAAATCAGCTGAACACCAACGCCGAGCAAATCGCCACCGGCGCCGAGGAGGTGGCCGCCCAGGCCGGCACCGTGGCCACCGCCGGCGAGGAGATGTCGGCCACTTCGGGCGATATAGCCCAAAACTGCCAGATGGCCGCCGAGGGGGCACGGCGCGCCTCGCAGGCAGCGGGCAACGGCGCCGAGGTGGTTGAGAGAACCGTGTCCGTCATGGGACAGATCGCCGAGAAGGTGCAGGAGTCAGCCAAGACGGTGGAAAGCCTGGGAGCCAGGAGCGACCAGATCGGCGCCATCATCGGCACCATCGAGGATATCGCCGACCAGACCAACCTGCTCGCCTTGAACGCGGCCATCGAGGCCGCCCGCGCCGGCGAGCAGGGACGCGGTTTCGCCGTCGTCGCCGACGAGGTTCGCGCCCTGGCCGAGCGCACCACCCGCGCCACCAAGGAGATCGGCGAGATGATCAAAGCCATCCAGCGCGAGACCAAGGGCGCCGTGGCCGCCATGGAGCAAGGCGTCAATCAGGTGGAAGAAGGGACCATCGAGGCGGCCAAATCAGGGCAGGCGCTTCAGGACATCCTGCAGCAGGTCAACGATGTCGTCATGCAGGTGAACCAGATCGCCACCGCAGCCGAAGAGCAGACCGCCACGACCGGCGAGATTTCCAGCAACATGCTGCAGATCACCGAGGTGGTGCAGCAGACCTCCCAGGGAGCGCATGAGTCGGCAACCGCGGCGGCGCAGCTGAATGGCAACGCAGAGGAACTGCAGCGACTGGTGCGGCAATTCAAAATATAAGGAGGAGAGTACACCATGGCGAACCTGTCGATTATTGGAACGGAAGGCAAGGAAACCTCGAACGAGATCATTCAACTGGTCAGTTTTGAACTGGACCAGGAGGAATACGGCATAGAAGTCCTCAAGGTGCGCGAGATCATCCGCATGGTTCCGATCACCAACATGCCCAACTCCCCGCAGCATGTGGAAGGGATCATCAACCTGCGCGGCAAGATCATCCCGGTCATCTCCCTGCGCAAGAAGTTCGGCCTGACGGAACAGGAAAGCGGCATCCAGACCCGCATAGTGGTCATGGATATCAACGGCGAACTCATGGGATTCATCGTGGATTCGGTCTCCGAGGTTATCCGCATCTCGGCCAGCGAGATTAAACCGCCGCCGGGCATAGCGTCAGGCGGCGTTGAACAGGAGTGCATCACCGGCGTCATCAACCAGACCGAACGACTTCTGGTGATGCTCGACCTGGAGAGGTTGTTTTCACCCGAGGAAAGCGCGCTGCTGATCGAGGGCTGAAAAGAGTAAAGACCGTTTCCATAAAAAAAGGCCTGCGCGGATAATGATTCCGTGGAGGCCTTTTGGTTAGTAAAATTCTATTCAAGTAATCCCAGATAGTACCGATAGAAATAATAATTACCCTGACACTCCAAGACATAATTGATTCTGCAATGAACGAGACGCCGAGATGGTGCAGCTGGCCTCGCACGGGGCGCGGGAGTCGGCAACCGCGGCGGCCCAACTAAGCGGCAACGCGTAGAAATTACAACGGCTGGTCCAGCAGTTCAAACGGTGAAAGGAGGAACTCTACACCATGGCAAATCTGTCTGTTATACGAACGGAAGCTAAGGAAAACTCGAACGAGATCATTCAGCTGGTCAGTTTTGAACTGGACCAGGAGGAATACGGCATCGAGGTCCTCAAGGTGCGCGAGATCATCCGCATGATACCGATCACCCACATGCCCAACTCGCCGCAGCACGTGGAAGGTATCATCAACCTGCGCGGCAAGATCATACCGGTCATATCCATGCGCAAGAAATTCGGCATGATGGAACAGGAGAGCGGCAACCAGACCCGCATTGTCGTTATGGATATCAGGGCGAACTGATGGGATTCATCGTGGATTCGGTCTCCGAGGTGATCCGCGTTTCCGGCAGCGAGATCCAGCCGCCTCCAAGCATGGTGTCGGGCCAAATCGACCAGGAGTGCATCACCGGCGTCATCAACCAGGCCGAGCGACTGCTGGTGCTGCTCGACCTGGAGAAGTTGTTTTCACCCGAGGAAACAGCCTTGCTGATCGAGGGCTGAAAAGTATATAAATAACCTTCCCTGCCTGAAAGGGCCTCCGCGAATGATGCTATCGCGGAGGTCCTTTTTGTTCCTAATCGTCGTTTTATGTTCGAGGAACGTTTGCAGAATTATTTGCTATCAAGTTATTTGACGCCTATTCCCACATTATCGAAAACTTTCAGATGGGTCATTCTGTAATTTATCGACGTAGTTGCTGTATCAGCCTCAATAAAGCTAAAAACATTTCATTTCTCAGCTCACACTTATAAAATTACATTGAACTAGCTGACTTACAATCATGTTAATTATATTTATTATTCATATTTTATTCAAGTTATCCACAATTGAACCGATAGATCAATAAATACCCTGACAATCCATAAAACAACAAACTTAGGAGAAATTCGAGATGAGCATCGCACGAAAGATGATGATAGCCCTGGCAATGACAAGCGTGATCGTTCTGATTTGCGTCCTGATCCCTCTTATGACGTCCAAGGGATTGAACGGTGTGGCTGTCCAGCTCGTCAAAGACCAATCGCTGGACTACGAGAGCGATCTTTCCCAGGGACTTCAGCTGCAGGTGGCCAATGTCTGGCAGTTCATGACCGATGCCAGCCTGACCAGGGAGAAGGACGTCATCGAGAAGGAAGCCAAACCGGCCTACGAAAAGTCACAGCAGATCATCTCCAAACTGCTGAAACTCAATAAGGAAGGTAAAGACGAAGCCGCACTGAGGGCGATTCAGCAGGCGCTTCCTGCCATGTGGCAAACCGGGGCAAGAATGTTTGAAGCCTATGGCACCAGCTTTAAAGAAGGCAACAAGGCCATGGCGGAGTACGACAAGGCCTGTGACCGTGTCATCAAGGAGGCCGCGGAAATCACCGTCAAGAACAAGCAGGACGCTACGGCGCAAATGCAGTTGGTCAACGGCAACCTTTCGGCGCTGACCAGGCAGGTTTCCATTAGCGGAAGTATCGCGGTTGTCATAGGCATTTTGATCATACTCCTGATATTTCTCCTGCGGCGTTCCATAGTCGGGGAACTTGAAGCGATTATCCACGAAGCAAGCGGACTTGCAAAATGCGACCTTAGCAGGGAGTTCGACTCAAGCGGCAACGACGAAATTGCTGAGGTCAGAAGAGCGCTCAACCAGCTGGTAAAAGAGCTGAGCAGCGTTATTGCACGGATATCCAGTACTTCGACCGAAGTCGCGGCGGCCGCGGATCAACTACGCACGACCTCCGTGCAGATATCCGGCGGTTCGGAAGAGGTGGTCATGCAGTCCGCAACCGTCGCCACCGCCGGTGAAGAAATGGCGGCTACCTCGGGCGATATCGCCCAGAATTGCCAGATGGCCGCGGAAGGGGCGCAACGAGCCTCGCAGTCGGCGCGCAACGGCGCGGAAGTGGTCGACAAAACGGTGGCGATCATGAACCAGATAGCTGGCCAGGTCCAGGAATCGGCAAGGACGGTTGAAAGCCTGGGAGCCCGTAGCGACCAGATCGGCGCCATCATCGGCACTATCGAAGACATTGCCGATCAGACCAATCTGCTCGCGTTGAATGCTGCCATTGAAGCAGCCCGCGCGGGAGAACAGGGAAGAGGTTTTGCGGTTGTTGCCGACGAAGTCAGAGCGCTAGCGGAGCGAACCACCCGGGCAACCAAAGAGATTGGCGAGATGATAAAAGCCATCCAGAACGAGACAAAAGGCGCTGTTGCTGTCATGGAACAGGGGGTGCATCAGGTGGAAACGGGCACCATGGAAGCCGCGCGTTCTGGCGAGGCGATACGCGATATCCTGGAGCAGATCAATGACGTCGCCATGCAGGTCAACCAGATCGCAACGGCCGCCGAGCAGCAGACCGCGACCACAAGCGAAATTTCCAGCAACATGCATAAGATTAACGAGGTTGTGCATCAGACCTCACAGGGCGCAAGTGAATCAGCCACGGCGGCCGCGCAACTAAGTGGCAATGCGGAGGAGTTGCATCGCTTGGTGCAGCAATTCAGACTGGCAGCGTAACTCAAGGGCTTGATGGTCGACGTTCCCAAATGGGTTCCCCGAGCCAATTTCTTCACCCCCAGCCGGCAATAACGGCAAATACTATTTAAACAAGCGCCAAATCCTGTCTGTGGGATTTGGCGCTTAACATTGCGACCACCCGCCAAGACACCCTGGTTCTGTCCCATGGCTCAGGAATCGACCCACCCGAAGAGACCTCCGCGGATAACGCTGCCGCGGAGGTCTCTTTTTTTCGGTGCGGGGATCACAACTATTATTTCCTTACAAGGTTCCCTACTCCTTCAAGCCGGCCATGGACCTGACCATCACGCCGTAGATGTCGGTGTTGTCGATGGACTTGCCCAGAGCCTTGCTCCCCGGCCCTTCACTCCAGACAAGGGTGTCGACTCCGGTGTGATTGCCGGTGGTCCATCCCGCCTCCACCGTTTGGCCAGCCTTGAGAAGCGCCGTCTGCGGGCCGTTTATGGCGAAACCACCGGTGTCATGGTCGGCCACCACGATCAGCAGGGTGTTATCTTTGCGCTCCTCATCGGCGTTGATCCAGTCCCTGACGACCTGCACCGACTCGTCAAAGGCGAGCATCTCGCCCAACTGATAGGGATAGTCCTTGGCGTGGTTGGCCCAATCCACCTGGGAGCCTTCCACCATGAGGAAGAAACCGCGCTTGTTTTTCCCCAGGACCTTCAGCGCGCCCGCGGTCATCTCAGGCAGGCGCGGTTCGGAAATCCCAGCAGCGCGGGTGTATTCGGGGGTCAGGCCGGCGGCGTTGAAGAGACCCAGCACCTTTTTGCTGCCGTCGGCAACCGCCTGGTCCAGCTCCTTTTTGCTGAAAGCCACGGCATACCCTCTCTCCTGAGCTGTCTGGATAAAATCCCCTTTGGTCCCGCACTGGTCGGCCTTCACCGATTTGAACTTGTCGACGCCGCCGCCCAGCAGCAGGTCGACACCGGTCACCTCGATCAACTGGCGGGCTATTTCATTCTCACAATTGCGGGAGACCACGTGGGATCCGAAGGCGGCCGGAGTGGCGTGGGTAATGGTCGAGGTGGCGACCAGACCGGTGGATTTCCCCTTGTTCTTGGCCAGTTCGAGGATGCTCGGCTTGAAGGGGCGCCCGTCACCGTGGAAACTGATTTCGCCGTTATTGAACTTCTCTCCGCAGGCCCAGGCGGAGGCCGCCGGAGCGGAATCGGTGATGGTGCTGTTGGCGGAGTAGGTCCGCTGGTAGCCTATGTGCTTCAGTGTCTCGAAGCTCAGGGGGGCGCCGTCCAGTCCGTTTTTGTAGATGCGGGTGGCGGTAAGATCGGCCAGCCCCATGCCGTCAGGCACCATGAAGATGATGTTCTTGGCCGTGCCGGCGAAGGAGGCCGCGGGTGCGGCCAGTTGCAGCGCCATGACTGCCGATACCGCGTAAACCGAAAACAGAGCTGCTCTTTTCATGTGGTTCTCCCTTTCTTGCGGTTAAGGTCGACGTAACTGAACTGCAGTGTAACCTGCCATTATTGCCTTACCGTTATGATCAGGTAAAAAGCATGTTACATCAAATGGCAACGACACCCGCCAACAATCTTCCCAGTTGAAATCCTTTCATAAAAGCCGTATTATCCAGCGCGCTCCATTTGACGTCCCGCCAAAGTTCCGCACTACAGCTGCGAGGAAACCACCCATGACCATGATTTATGTTATCGTAGGCGCCATCCTCGGAGGCATCGTCGGCTTGGGTTCGTGCGAGATCCTGGGTGCAGTCGCTGGCGGCCTTCTAGGAGGCTGTCGGACTTATGGCAATCAATCCAACGATCCTCAGTTATTTCATTTAACTAGCTTAAATGTTTGACTAATTCTCTTAATTATCTTGCTTCTACATACTATTTGCTGCATATTGTCCTGTAATTACAGATGGTT
>Ga0209125_1002688_pt1 | contig 13235 bp, 12 predicted proteins | sample BarGraIncub1131A_FD_184503 | JGI IMG/M metagenome (GOLD analysis project Ga0209125, IMG submission 184503) | Arctic peat soil microbial communities from Barrow, Alaska - Barrow Graham LP Incubations 11-31A (SPAdes) (version 2) | ecosystem: Environmental > Terrestrial > Soil > Wetlands > Peat... | reverse complement strand
TTGTTCCTCGGGGAAATAGTTGACTAAACTCACGATTCTTGATCATCAAACTTAGTTCATTAAAGCTTTTCATCCTAAGCAAAAAACCAAAAAGCACAGGCAAAATAACTTGGCCTGTGCTATAAGTGGGGTTAACTCTTCCGTCAGTCAGTTTATTCAAACCACGCTCAAGGTGGTAGACATTCTTCATATATCTCACTAATTTTACAAAGTAATTTTTGCGCATTTCATCCTCTCTCTTCTTCTGATTTTAGCAGAATGAAAAGGTCTGACAAAAGCTTTAAAAAACTCCGAATTTGATACACTTTTGAAATAGGAGAAAATACCAGTGAAATCAAGGGTTTGACTGTGGTAGAGGCTAAAGTGCTGGGTTACGAAGGAATGTCTCTACATTGGCATAGAAACGTCGATCATTGGTAATAGAATTGGAGATATTTCTCATGCCATACAAAGTCATGCAGAAGCGCAGGGGTTCTCCGTAGTGCGAGACTTTACGGGGCATGGCATTGGGCAAACCATGCATGAAGATTTACAGGTACCACATTATGGTCGACCTCATAGGGGGGAGAGACTGCGTGAGGGTATGGTATTTACGATTGAACCCATGATCAATGAAGGCTCGTATCGTCTCAAAGTTGACCCTAATAAATGGACTGCTAGAACTACTGATGGTAGTCTTTCCGCTCAATACGAACATACCCTTGCTATTACTAACAATAGACCCCTCGTTTTAACCGAGCAGGACTAATCATTTCAGAAACAGCGGTTTAAGGCACTGCGCTTGAGATGACATCACATAGTGCCCTAATTAACGCGTGCTAATCCGAAGAAATTCCAAACCACCGCTGACTTTAAACTCTCCCAGTTCAGCCGGAATAAGAACTGTCTCTCCTTGCCTTACGGTTACCGCCCCGTTTCTATAAGAGATCTTTCCTTGGCCGCTGATGATACAGTATATGAGAAAGCGATCTTGGGTGGCGTCCGGTATTTCCTTTTCAAGTCGCATCTTTTGCATTTTAAAGTACGGGCAGGTAATGCTGTCTTGATTAAAATCGACTGCAGCCTGTCCACCGAAAGAGATCACCTCCAGAGCCTTTTCAGTATGTAGTTCTCTGGTTTGGCCCTCTTGATCGACCCGGTTATAATCATAAACCCTATAGGTTGTATCCGAATTTTGCTGAACCTCATAGACCACCACGCCCTCAAGCAGGGCATGAACCGAACCGCTCGGAACGTAAATCAGGTCTCCTTTTTTGACCGGTACCTCTCGCAGGCAAGCCATAACGTTACCAGCCTTAACCGCTGCTCGAAAGGCCTCTTTCGTTATTTCCTCCTTTAAGCCGTAAATGATTTTCGCATCCGCTTTGGCAGCCAGGACATACCAAGCCTCCGTCTTACCTGCTTCTTTTTCCACCTTGTAAGCGTACTCATCATCAGGATGCACCTGAACTGATAACTGGTCATTGGCATCAAGGACCTTAATCAACAAGGGAAAGTAGCCACTAGCGTTATAATCCTGGCCCATTAATGTTTCTTTATAATCAGCCATCAGTTCCGCCAACGTCTTACCCGCTAAATCGCCGTTTTCTACGATACTCATGCTGTTTTTATGGTTACAAAGATCCCAGCTTTCGCCGATTTTTCCCTCCGGGAGCTTACGTCCCAATAGGTTTTCTAAATTTCGCCCACCCCAGACGCGTTCTTTATAGACCGACTTAAATGTTAAAGGGTACAACATGGTTCACCGTTCCTTTACTCACATTTACTTCACAGACTTAAAGCACTTTCTCTATCTGAATCTTCGCTACTACGTTTTCCACCGTTTCCAGCGCAAAAGTTTCACTGCCTTCGGCCATAACAGCAGCCGTAGCACAGGCTACTGACAAACGCAAAGCATCCGGATCTTTCATCCCTTGGCTTAGCCCATGCACAAAACCAGCAACCATTGAATCCCCGGCCCCTACCGTGCTTTTTACCGAAACTTTGACTGGAGGTACCTTATAGCAGGCATTTTCTGTCACTAAAATGCTTCCCTCCCCGCCCATGGAAATAAGAACCTTAGCGATGCCCCTACCCACAAGTTCCCGGCCACAAGCTATAATCTCTTGCTCTTGGGTCAACGTCCTATTAAACAATTTCTCCAGTTCATGAATATTGGGCTTGATCAAATAAGGAATCGCTTCTATCCCTTGGGTTAGAAGAATACCATCAGCATCAAGCACCGTCTTGGTAACGCCTTTGAAGGCAGTAATCAGTTCGGAATAGATATCATTACTGACCCCAGCAGGAACACTGCCACTAAAAACCATAAACTCACTCTTCTCAGCATAGTGCCGGGCCTTTTGCCAAACCCTGTTCATAATTTCCTGGTTAACAGGATTTCCCTTTTCGTTAAATTCCGTGATCGTCTCCGTACTCTTGGTAAAAACTTTTAAATTTGTTCTGGTCTGTCCATCCCCCTCAACAAAATCATAAGGAATGTGATTGGCACTGAGATAGTTTGCGATCCACTCACCCGTATCCCCAGCCAAGATTCCCAAGACAGTGGTAGCACTCCCCAGTCGGGCCAATCCTTTCGAAACATTAATTCCTTTACCGCCAGGGCTTTGCATCGTTTCCAGCACGCGGTTGAGGCCGCCTAGAGTGATAGCTTCTACGATGGAGGTTTTATCCACGGCTGGATTGAGTGTTAACGTGGTAATCATTTTAATCTAGCTCATCTCCGTTTACCCAGCGGCTATTGTCCCGCTGTGAAATTAATGCCATCTCTATGACCTTTTGCGCTTCAGCCGCTTCCCAAAACGTTGGCGTTTCCGCATAGATAACTTTCCCTTCGGAAAGATTCAAACACATGTTGTAGAGACTCGTTAGGTGCATGTCCACCGCAGTCCCCAGGGAATTTTTTTCACTAGGGAATACTTTCCTGCAAAACTCGTAGAAGGGTGTTACCCCAGGGGTATCCCCGGTACTGGTAATATTGGCGGCGTGTCTATGAATTTGCACATAACGGGGTTCACGATCGATTACTTTGATGCTGCCCTGGGTACCATAAATCTCAAGCACAGTATTCTCGTATAAATCAGAGGAAATTCTCGAACATTCGATCGTGCCCAGCCCGGATTTTTTCAGTTGAACGTCCAATTTGGCATACTCATCCACATCGACTCGCCCTTTTTCACCCTCTGTCCCTTTGAGGAAACGTTCCTGGGTATACGTAAAAAGCTCAGCCCGGACTGCCGCAATATCTCCGAGGATAAACCTTACCAAATCCACCAAATGAATCCCTAAATCCATCAAGGCACCGCCGCCGGAGAATTTCATTTGTTCCCGCCAGCTTAAAGGGCGTTCGTTTAAATAGCCCTTATGGTAAAGCGCGAACTTGAAGTGGATGATTTCTCCCAATTGGCTACCAGCCACATAGTCTCTAGCCTGGACAACGGCCGGCATAAAGCGGTAGATCAGAGCCACCTGATTCAGGAGGTGCTTGTTAGCCGCTAATTCAACTAAAGCCTTTGCTTCTTTAAAATTAAGAGCCAAAGGCTTTTCGCAATAAACCGCTTTGCCATATTTCAAAGCCTTCTTAACTTGTTCACAGTGCAGATAATTTGGCGTACAGATATCGATCAGATCTAATTCTTCATCTTCTAACAAAGCGTCTAGTGAGGGAACGATTTCCTGAAAAATTCCTTTAGCTTGGGGCTGTCCCCTCCGGTAAGCTTTGAGGAGCTTGGGCTCAAAGGGCATATCCTGATACAACACTTGCAGAGCATAGCAGGCCAGGGCATGAACCTTGGCGATTCCGCCAAAGCCGACGACCCCTATGTTGGCACGCTTCATAGAAATCAATCCTTCCTATTCTCCTCCGACTACGACCATAAACCCTTGTGCTTCCAATTGGGACTTAATTGCCTTGACTTCTTCATCGTTTGGAACCGCCAAGTCCTTGAGAGCATAGTCTCTACCTAAACTTTCATATTTCGAACTTCCGTACTGATGAAAGGGCAGGAGATGAATCTCCATCAGCCCGTATTTTTGAGCCAGGACGCTGATTGCCGTGATATTTTTCTCGTCCATCGTAAACCCAGGAATCAAAGGAACCCTGGGAATCACCCGGCACCCTTTGTGGATCAGTTTCGCCAGATTACTGAGGATAATTTCCGAATCTGCTCCAATTATCTTTTTACTTTGTTTAGGGTCTATTATTTTCAGATCATAAAGGAACACATCGGTATAATCCGCTAAGCCCTCCAGGACTTCCCAATCGCCAAACCCGGTTGTCTCAATCGCTGTATCGATGCCCAATAGTTTTAGCTGCTTGAGTAATGCCTTTGCAAAAACCCCTTGGGATAGAACTTCCCCTCCAGACAAGGTAACTCCACCGCCGGAAGTATGATAAAAGACACTATCTTTCAAGACTTCAGCCAGCACTTCCTCCACGGTCATCCACTTACCCTGCTCGGTTAAAGCCCCAGATGGGCAGCCTTCTACACTGTTTAGACAAGGTTGACAGTGGATGCACAGAGATTTGAGTTTCATGATCTCTATCTCAAAGCTTTGAGACTCGGGATTGGCACACCATGGGCAACGAAGGGGGCACCCTTTAAAGAAGACAATCGTCCGGATACCCCCTCCGTCATGAATGCTGTAGCGTTGGATGTTAAATATCAGCGCTTCCACACGATCACATCCTAAAATACATGTTCTGTCCGAGCAATAATGTCATCCTGAATCGCGTTGTTCAATTCCACAAAGATGGCACTGTAACCAGCAACACGGACGACAAGGTTGCGATATTTTTCCGGTTCTTTCTTAGCCGCTCTTAACGTATCGGCAGAGATGATATTAAACTGGATATGCTGTAATTTGAGTTTCATGAAAGCCTGGAGGTAACCGACCATTTTGTTGATCCCTACCTGGCCTTCCAAAGTTTTAGGATGGAATTTCACATTAAGCAAGCTACCATTGGAAGTGAGGTAATTATCGAGCCGGCTGACGCTTTTTAAGACGGCTGTCGGCCCCTCTTTATCCCGTCCCACCATCGGAGACAAGCCCCCATCCGCCAGTTGTTCCCCAGCTTTGCGCCCGTCTGCAGTAGCCCCTACCGTTGCTCCCAAGGGAATATGAGCAGATACCGTATAAGACCCGGGAAGGAACTGCCCGCCGCGCCCATTGTGATATCCTTCGACCGTTTGACAATAGTAAGCCAGAATTTCTGCTCCGAGATCATCAACTTCCGCATTGTCATTACCATACTTGGCGTATTTGTTGATGAGCTTCACCCTTAAAGCCTCTCCGTCAGCCCCGGCGAAATTGGCTTGAAGATGACCCAGCAGTTGCGGAAGTGGCATTTTCTTTTCGTCAAAACAAACCTTTTTAATGGCATAGAGTGAATCGCTGAGATTCGCTATCCCAATACCTTGAACACCGGAGAAATTGTATTTTGCACCCCCAGCTGAGACATCCACCCCCTTTGTCAAACAACGGTCGATAAAACAAGACAAGAATGGGGTTGGCGCAAAATCACGGTGTCCGGCTTCCACGGTATTGGAACCTTCTACCATGTGAACGACATATTTCCGGATGTTTTCTTTAATACCCTCCATTAGTGCTGTAAAATCGGCAAACTTACCTGCGCTTTCCTTCAGGGTTACTTCCATGACCTTCAGCAAGTTAAATAGGGCTATATCGTGAAGGCCATAAGTCTTACCAGGAATCGAGAGTTCCACGCAACCGACCACCGCATAACCCCTAGCATCTTCGAGGGAAACTCCCCTAGCTAAGAAACCAGGAATGATCACCTCATCATTAAAGACCTGAGGTATCCCCGTCCCTAAGCGAATAGTTTCCACGATTTTATTGAAGAAAAGGCGTGGGGTCAGTTCATTGATGCGCACGCTGAGGTTCGGTTGAGGTAGCTGAATATCCTGGTACGTATCTAAAATAAGATAGGAAAGTTCGTTGGTGGCACAGCGGCCACGTTGGTCAAGCCCACCTAAGATGATCGTGTAGCCCGTGGGAAAACCGGCAAAGTATTTAGCACTATCCTCACTTCTTAATAGGACGACATCATTCATCTTCAGCCAAAGGCTTCGTAAGATTTCTTTGCTAAATTCCGGGTCAGCCCCATTTTCTCTGTCCCTTTGGTAGAAGGGGAGCATATATTGGTCAAACCTGCCCGGAGAAATGGAGCTAGCATTGGCTTCATATTGAGCTGCCAGATTAATAAACCAGAATAACTGCACTGCTTCGTAGAAAGTCTCCGGCTTAGCAGAGGCGACCTTTTGACAAACCCTGCTCATTTCCAGAAGTTCCGTGCATCGTACCTTGTCTTGTTGCCTGGTTGCCATTTCCTTCGCCAGTTTAGCATAACGCAGAATATGCTGAGTCGTCGCTTCGAGCGTGATGAGGGCTGCCTGGTAAAAGAGATTATCCGCTTGCTTACCTAATTCTTCCCGTACTCTTTGCAAGATATGCCCTAAACCGTCATGAAGCAGCTCATCGTAACCCATGATAATGTGCCCTTGCCCCTTATCGGTTTGATTCAGCTTAACGATTTCGGTTGCCTGAGTTTCTTTGGCCTCTTGAGACAGACGGGCATTGATAACGTCCTTGAGAGACCGACCTGCCCAGTATGGGTAGAGCTCCTGACGGTATATTTTCTTATCCTCTTCACGGATGAAAAACTGGTCCTGGGGGCGAGAGTGCAAGGTATCCAGTTCTTTATAAATCCAGTAAGGGTCCATCTCCGGTGAGGCAATGCCTGAGCGTGGTCTGATCGTTCGGTTACCGGCGATTATTTCACCCTCGCGTATGGAGATATTGACCTCTGCTAAAATCTTGCCCGTCGCCTTGGCCCTGCGAATGATCACCGGTTCTCCCTCGGTTTCCCGGTAGCTCTTGGTATAGAACCAAGCTCTTTCTAGAGAAATTTCTCGCCTGGCTTCGAGCATTGCAGCTTTTATTGTCTGAATCCTCTTTGATACCATAATTCCCACCTCCTTAAAATCGAGGCTCGATGTTTTAGCTTAAATCTGTTGTAACCTTGCCTTCTCCGTATACCTTTTCCCAATCTTGGACAAATTGCTCGACACTGGCCTCGGTTAAAGGGTGTTTCAGCAACGCATCCAGGATCTCCGGGCTAGCGGTAATGGCCTGGCCACCACAAAGACTTACTTTGTGCACTTGTTCCACACTCTTAAAACTAGCCGCCAAAACTTTAGCCGGTAGCTGATACGTTCCCAGAAGCTGAACGATTTCTCGGACGACCGAGACCCCATCGGCACAAATATTATCCAAACGATTTACATAAGGGGCGACAAACTCCGCACCTGCAACAGCAGCCATTAAAGCCTGTTGTGGGGTGAAAATGGCGGTTGCCGTTGTCTTAATTCCTTTTTCCTTGAGGATTTTCATCGCTTTAATCCCCTCCGGAATAGCTGGAATTTTTATATATAGATTTCCCCCAAGTTTTTCATTGAGGTACTCCGCCTCTGCTACGATTTTATCCGCCACTTTACTTAAAACCTGAACGTGAAGCATGGCCTTTTCGCCAATAATGCTACGTATTTCCCTGATCCGGGGCAGAAATTCTGTCTTTTCACGGGCGATAATTGTTGGATTCGTCGTTACTCCGGCAATGGGGTATAGGTCATAGTACCGTCGAATCGCCGCCAGATCGGCTGTATCCAGTAAATAAAGCATTCCAATCTCCTTTCAGTTGAAATAGCATCCCAAGTCTTACTATTCTCCGAATTTCCTTATAAATAAAGCTTCGAGCTTGGCAGCTGTCTCTACCTCATCCGAGCCATCGATTCTAAATAGGATCTGATCCCCTTTTTTTGCCCCGACACTCATAATGCCCAAAATACTTTTGGCGTTATATTCCTTACCCTCTTTAATGAGGGCAACACTGGATTTACTTTGGCTTGCCGCTTGTACCAGCAAGCTGGCAGGACGGGCATGCAGTCCCTGCTCGTTGTTGATGATATATTGTTTTTCAATCATAGTTGAATTTCCTCCTAAAAACCGATGTTTTTCCTTTAAAATTTAAGAAAAGAGGTTCAATGTCGAGCATCGAACCCCGAAATAGGGGAGCTCCAGCCCCACTATTTATCTATTTCTGTGCTTTTTGAGCAATGACCTCTTCGGCCTTGGCAACGATTATATCGGCTTTGCGCACTGCATCTCCGACCCCCACGTTGATAATCGTCTTTCCGGCAAAACGCTCCTTGTTTTTGATAGCCATATCTTTCGTCAAAATTACGATATCGGCATCGACCACATCTGCAGCTGTAATGGCGTTTTCAATCCCGATCGCGCCTTGAGTCTCAACTTTGATAATGTGACCTTTTTTTTGGGCTGCCTTTGTTAAGGCTTCAGCCGCCATGTAGGTATGGGCAACACCTGACGGGCAGGCTGTAACTGCTAAAATTTTCATGTTTTTACTCCTTTATAGTTCGATTTCTATTCCGTCAAGACTATCGTCTACTTCTGTGGTTTCCTTTTCAACAACTTGTTTTTTTAGGGCATTAACCATGAAGGCTGTGATCACAATACCTACCAAGGAGGCGATAATATAACCAATAATATTGATTGCAACCGGTAAAACGATCCAGCCACCCCAAGGCGCACGGTTTCCGACGCCCAAGACCATCGCTGTAACCGAACCGGCCGCCGCACCGACCATCAAGGAAGGGATAACCCGCAGCGGGTCAGCGGCTGCAAAGGGGATAGCGCCCTCTGTTATACCGATCAAACCCATCAGTATCGCTGCCCTACCGTTTTCACGTTCTTCATACGTGTATTTTTTCGGAGCCAAAAAGGTTGCCAAACCCATACCAACAGGAGGAGTCATAATGGCAACACCTATCGCTCCCATGATGCTATAAACTCCCGTACCTAACATAAAAACGCCGAAAGTATAGGCCACTTTGTTAATCGGCCCCCCCATATCAAAAGCGATCATCGCACCCAGAATAAGTCCTAGAACTATTTTGTTAGCGCCACTCATACTTTTTAGCCATAACGTTAATGCTGCCATTAACGAAGCAATTGGAGTCCCAAGGACGAACATCATTAAGCCGCCCACGATAAAAGTCCCAACAATCGGAATGACAAAAATCGGCATAATCGGCTTGATGGTCTTAGAAACTGGAATTTTCTTAAGATAGAAGACAACGATCCCAGCAGCAAGACCAGCGATCAAGCCCCCGAGAAAGCCTGCTCCAATTTGGCTGGCAATCAAGCCGCCGATAGCCCCTGGGGCAATGCCTGGCCGATCAGCCATGGAAAAGGCAATGAAACCTGCTAAAATCGGAATAAACAAAGTAAATCCAGCAACCCCGATTTTAAACATTCCATCAAGGAAATAAGAGTTTTTGGGTTCCGCTGCTTGGCCGGAAAGCAAGACGGAAAGTGCTAAAAGGATACCGCCCGCCACAATAAAAGGGATCATATAGGAAACACCGCTCATCAAGTGTTCCCGAGTTCGTTTCATCAAACCAGTAAATTCATTCATCTTAACCATCCTTTCTAAAATTAGAAGTCAAATGTCGGAGAGAATGTCCGAGAAACAAGGTCCTTATAATTAATGGATAATTACTGTTGGGTTACCTTTTCGAGAATTGCCAGAACTTCCTCGCTGGTTTTGGCATCGGATAGCTGTTGCCGAAATTCTTCATTAATCAGAGCCCGAGACAACATGGCTAGAATCTTAAGATGTTCATTGGATGCTTGCTGATCCGGGACTGCCAGCAAAAAGACAGTGTAAATGGGGGATCCATCAAAAGCTTCCCAATCAATTCCTGCCTCTGAGCGGCCAAAGACAATGGCTGCCTCTTTTACTGCTGCTGATTTGCCATGGGGAATGGACACCCCAAACCCTACTGCAGTATTTCCTATCTCCTCTCTTTTAAATACATCCTGGAGAAACTCATCCTTGGAGAATAAATAGCCTTCTAGTTCCAGGAGTTGAGTTAACTCCATGATAGCGTTTTTGCGTTCTGTTGCCTTCAGGTTCAATTCCATCAATTCTGTTTTAACTAACTGTGTCATAATGCCCTCCCAATATTATTATTTGAAATTTTGCGTTAAGTATTCTACCATTTCCTTAGGGGTCTGACAGCTCTTCAACTTCCTGACCCAATCGGGATTGTCAATGGCTCCATAAAAACGTTTGAAAAATGCACTCGCAGATTTTGTCTCTTCAACCTTTAATGCCAGCATAAAGATTAAATCAACCTGCTCTCCATCCCAATCGACTGGTGCTTGCAGAAGCGCCACTGCGATAGCTGATTCCTGTATATAGGAAGTATTTCCATGGGGTATGGCGATTCCGTACCCTACGGCAGTTGAGCTTAACTTCTCACGGTGAACCACGCTTTTCGCAAAGCCAGCTTGAGCCTTCCCATTGCTCTCAATTAGAGTGCTCAGAGCTGCCAAAGCCTCTTTTCGAGAGGTCCATGGAGCCTTATTCATGATCAGTTCTTCTGTAAACCAGCTTAACTCAGGACCTTTCAAGAGGCTTGGTTTGTCGACGGTTTGTCCGGTTTCAGGAACGATCACCTGTGGTAAGCTTAGGAATTCTAATAAACGCTGTTGCTCCAAATCCGTTAAAAGCGGTGAGACTTGAATCATAGGATAACCTAAATTCTCAGCAAGAGGCACTGTGGTAACAATAGCGTCTATCTTCCCTTTGAGGCTTAGGCAACTCTCCCGAATTCGGAGGGCTGAAACCATATCTACAACTTCCAGGGCCGGAGATAATTTTCTTAGCCTAGAAGCTAAGAGCTGTGCTGTTCCTACTCCGCTGCTGCAAACCACCAAAACTCTTTTCGGGTGTTTCTGGCGTTCCACACTGGCCCCTAAATGCATCGCCAGGTAGCCAATCTCTTCCTCCCCGACCTTAACTCCCAGTTCTTTCTCAAGATAAGCACCGGAAATCCAAGCCGCTCCAAAAATCTTAGGGTATTGCTCTTTAATTTGCTGAAGAATAGGATTCCGTAAAGACATGCCATACTTTAAGCGGTTGATCACAGGACGTAGGTGGAGCAACAAACCCAGTAAGAGCTGTTGGTCTGCTATTAGCTTTGCCTTCAGGACTTCTTCGGCAACCTTTATCATGCCCTGGGCTAAAAGAATTAACTCCGCATCGAAATCCCTTAAATCCAGTTTTACATCTAACGCTCCATGTTCAACTTTGGCGCCTAAAATGTGTAAAGCCATATAACCGATCTCGTCATCAGGCACTTTAACATTAAAGGCTGCCTCCAGCCGATGAGCTATTTGGGTGGTTAACTCAAATTCACTCTGCTTGCGAAGAGTAGCTAGTTGCGCTTCCGGCATGATTAAGGCTTTGTTTTGCTTGATGCGTTCTAAGCCAATGACTAAATGAATAAGGAGGCTCACAAAATTATCGTCCGTGAAATAAATTTCCCTTTCGAGCTCTGTCTTTTCTAGGATGGCCCTGACAATACGAATTTCATTTTCTGGAAAAAGTGAACGGGCCTGCCTGTAGCTGATCGGGTCAATCCGTGAAGAATCCAGCAGGGTATGCTCGATATTTTGGTTCAGGACATCAAACAGGACGTCTTTGTCAACTAGCCGTACGAGATAATCTGCTATTGCTTTACGCCAATTTTCTTCGTTTCCTTCGACCTTTATGCCATAATGTGGTTTACGGACAAGCTTCAGGTTATAAGTTGAAAGTAATTTTTCCACTTCTTCCAAATCCTTGTTAACGGCTAGTCTGCTAACATAAAGGGCATCCGCAAATTGTTGCATGATCTGAAAACCAGGATCATTTTGTAAGAGTTTAAGAAATATGAAACGTTGCCGATCCGCTGCAGAAAAGGGCTGAAGAATTTTTTCTGGCATGCTTTCTTGGAGGACTCTACGGTGATCTTCTTCAGAGAGTGTCAAGGTTATCCCCACTCCTGGTTTACGCAAGAGCTGAGAACCAGGACTTAGCCATCCCTCGAGTGCATCCAGTTCCGTCCGAACTGTTCTGGGAGACACGCCTAAACGCCGGGCTAGCATTTCCAAAGTGACTGGTTGCCTTGTAAGTAAGAGCTCCCTCACTAGCTGGTAACCCCGCTTCGTTATCATTGACGGTTCCCTCCTCTTTGCGACTTAAGCTTAACATAATTATATTGTACAGAAAATTCAAAAGCATTGCCACATCAATGTGGCAATGCTAATTATGTTACCCAAATTAATGGATTTAATTAGATAACACCCAATCCCCGAAGAAATGGGCTAAGGCAATCGCCACACCCATTTCCGTGTTTGATTTCGTCACCCAGTTAGCCCTGTCTTGTACTTGTTGAGGCGCATTACCCATCGCCACGCCAATGCCGGCAAATTCCAGCATGGATATATCATTATAACAGCACTTTAGCCTCCCACAGTCAAACCATTGATTTCACTGGTATTTTTACAGATTTCAAAAGTGTATCAAATTCGCAGTAATCTAGCCTCTGTATGAATTTCGTAGCTTTTTATTGTATATTTCAATTACTTTCCGAATTATCCTCCCAATCCTCTAACTTTCGTTAAAAATGGATATACCTTCCCCTACCCCATGATTATAGATTCTTTCTAAATTGGCTAATCTCTATGAGCTGCTAAAAACCAATTCTGATCTATACTTCAGCAGCAATTTAGCCTATGTATGAATCGTCTAGCCTATTATTGCATATTTCAATTTCTTTACGAATTATCCTCCCATTTAGCTAATTTTCCTTAAAAATGGATACACCTCCCCCTACCCCAGAATTATAGATCCTAATTAAATTGGCTAGTTACTACGAGCTGCTAAAAACTAATTCAGCCCGATACTTCAGCAGATATAGTCCTTTTAATAAAAGCCTTACCATTTCTCGTTGAGTTGCAAAATGGTTTCTCAGTCTTCTGATTAAAAATAATTGCATGATATTGGATGCAATAAATATCAAATAAAGCACTGCTTCTACTGCCTTACCTCCATGCACAAAACAATGCTCTAAGCCACATTCACTTTTCAAGTTATTAAAAATTGAGTTCTCAATGTCCCAACGTGCTCTGATTATTTTAAACAAGGTCTTACGCGCCATATCCATACACGTCGTTGCGATCATAATTTGTGTGCGCAGTTTGTTCTTATGTTTGAGCGCGAATTTTACAAAACGCAATGGTTGCTCCACGTTGTCCATTGTAAATGTTGACTCGTAAACTTCAACTTTCTCAAATCCCTTTTC
>Ga0209125_1002687_pt1 | contig 13238 bp, 17 predicted proteins | sample BarGraIncub1131A_FD_184503 | JGI IMG/M metagenome (GOLD analysis project Ga0209125, IMG submission 184503) | Arctic peat soil microbial communities from Barrow, Alaska - Barrow Graham LP Incubations 11-31A (SPAdes) (version 2) | ecosystem: Environmental > Terrestrial > Soil > Wetlands > Peat... | reverse complement strand
TCACTGAGGCAATGAAGGGTAATACAACTATTGATAAGATAGGCAGAGATATTAAAAATACTTTTAATGTCCATGCTTACGAAAGTCAAAGGCTAGTTAGAACTGAAAATGCTAGAATACAGAGCCAGGCTATTGATGATATAGCAAGTAGTACAGGAATTAAGCAACAAATGTACTCAGCTACTTTAGATATGCTCACAAACCCTGTAGATGCTTCCTATGATGGCAACATTTATGATGTGGATGATAATACCAAGCCTGATATACCTCAGCATCCCAATTGTCGTTGTTGCTATATAAATATTCCCTACGATGGATGGACTCCTACTGGGAGAAAAGATAACGAAACTAAGGGCATTATTGATTTTACAAATTATGATGCATGGTTAAAAGATAAAGGAGTTGAAGGTTAGTGGAAAACGTAGGAGAGTTTAAGGTCACAATAAAATTAGAGGGTTATAAAACCGTAAAGTCGCAGTTAAACAACATAGAAAAACAAATTGATAGAATTTTAGAAAAGCAAAAAATGGTCGGGGTAGATAGTATTAAATTAGATTATGACAGAGAATTAAAGGCTCGTGGATTAAGGTAAAAGCTAGTGTCCTAAATTTTATAGCATTATGATATACTATAAAATATAGGAGATGGTGTTATGAATAAAAGAATATGTTTATTTGTAAGTTTACTAATATTAATTTTTAGTTTTGCAGGATGTTCATCTACTTCATCAAAAACTAAGATACATCCCATATCAATAAAACCTACAGAAAATTTAATAAAAATAGGTGAACCTACATTAAAACCTAATGGAAATAATGACATAACAGAGGTTATGGGTCAGGCTACAAACAATAATAAAGTAGAATTAAATTTTGATTTTCATATTATTTATATAGATGCAGATGGAAAGCCTTTAACCGATGAAGTTATTCAAGTAACGGACATTAAGCCAGGTGAAACAAAGAACTATTCTGATACAGTAATGGATATAAATATAAGTAAAGCAACTCACACAATTCAATTTGGACAATTTTTTACATATACTAAATGATTTATTAAACACCTTGTTTTCGAGGTGTTTTTTAATATAAAAATTTAATTGCGTTTCTAGGGGTGCAAAACTGTTAGAAGGGCTAAGGGAGAGATATTAATGTTAAAAAGAGATCTGATTAAACTAATAGATACATTAAAAGATGATGACGATGTTGACGAATCCGTTAAAGGGTCTGAATTGGTAAAGAAATTTAGTGGTTTAGAAGCCTTTAAAGGCAAAATGAACGATGCTGATTTTAAAAGCTACATGGATTCGGAAAAGGATAAACACTTGACTAAAGGCATTGAGACATTTAAAACAAATAATTTAAGTGCTCTTATTGATATTGAGGTTAAGAAAAAATATCCAACTAAGGACCCAAATGAAATTGCTATGGAAAACATGAAAGCTGAAATGGAAAAAATGAAAACAGAATCTGCTAGAAAAGACCTTAAGACTAATGCCATGAAGCAACTTAGCGATAAGAAGCTTCCCACTGACTTAGTTGATTACTTTATAGGCGCTGATGAAGCTACGACTACTGAGAATCTTACTAAGTTTGAAACAATGTTTAATGCAGGTGTTACTTCTTCCGTTGCTGAAAAATTAAAAGGTGGGTATATACCACCTGAAGGAAAAGGTACACCAGACCCAAACAGTATGGGAATGAGACTGGCAAATCAAGCCAAAGAATCTCAAAAACAAGCTTCAACAGTTAAAAATTATTTTGAATAAAGGGAGGAATTTATAATGAAATTTAGTTCAACAACTTATACAAACATAAACGAGATCTTAAAATTTGCAGATCACTACGTGTCTATTCCTGTAATGGTAGATGATGCAGGTATCGTTGCCAATGCTGATGGTAACAAAATAGTGCTTGCTGGAACTATAGTAGGTGGAATGGGTGGAGCTAATACCATCTTGGTTAATGTTACAACTTTGGCCACTAAACATAATACGCAAAGTGGTGCAACAACTACCGCTGGTGCCGGTGTTGATGCTGAGGGCGTTCTTTTAAATGATGTAGACGTGACTTTCGGTGATGCAACAGGAGCAATGTTAATTCATGGCTTTGTTGATTTAAACAAATTGCCTGAGGCTCCAACTGCCGATGCAATTGCTGCTTTAAAATCCAGAATAATATTTTTAAAATAATTTAAGAAAGGAATGGTGATATAAATGCCTAATATTTACGATGAATTTAAATCTAAGGAAATTGGAATATATTACACTAATAACCCATCATTAGCAATTCCATACATGGGAGCAACTTTATTTCCTTCCAAGAAACAATTAGGTTTAGACCTAAGTTGGATAAAAGGATCTAAGGGTTTACCTGCAATTTTAAAACCTTCAGCATTTGATACAAAAGCAACATTGAGAGATAGAATCGGTTTTGATAAAATTGAAACTGAAATGCCTTTCTTCAAAGAGTCTATGCGCATAGGCGAAAAAGAGAGACAAGAACTGAACAAAGTATTTGCATCCGCAAACTATAACTTACTAATGCCATTGATCAATCAAATTTACGATGATGTTACAACCTTAGTAACTGGTGCTGAAGTTGCTGCTGAAAGAATGAGAATGCAACTACTTGCTACTGGTAGAATTTCTATAATTGCTAACAGAGTGAATTATGATTACGATTATAAATTTCTTGCAGGACATAAAGAAACATTGCTTACTACTGCAAAATGGTCAGCGCTTACAGCTGCTACACCTGTACAGGACATGCAAAGATGGATGGACAAGGTAGAAGCTGATACCGGAAGTAGACCAACAAGAGCGGTTTGTACTAGAAAGACTTGGAATTATTTGCTCATGAATAACTCCATCAAGCTTGACTTAAATCCAGCTGGAGGTCTAAATGTTATAATGACTGATACTTTGCTTAAACAGTATATTCAAGCTAAACTTGGTTTAGTTGTTGCTATTTATAGCAAAATGTTTAAAAACTATGATGGAGCTGCAACATTATTCTTCCCAGATGATGTTTTCACTTTGCTGCCTGATGGAAATCTTGGTAACACCTACTTTGGTACTACTCCAGAGGAAAGTGATCTTATGGCCGGAGCTAATGCCGATGTAACTATCGTCAACTTAGGAGTTGCAATAACTACTTCTAAAGAGATTGATCCTGTAAACATCAACACCAAAGTTTCAGCTATCGTTCTTCCATCTTTTGAAGCAATAGATACAACTTTTATAGCAACGGTAAATAGTTAGTTTGATGAGGGGGTGACCCCTCTTATTTTACATTGAAAGGAAAAGTGATACAAATGGCAGATGAAAAGGAAGTAATAACACCAGAAGTTGTATTGGAAACTAAAACACCCATAAAGGAAAAAGTAAAGAAAATAAAAGTGAAATTGATTGCAAATGTTAAATATGGTGATGCAGTTCATGTTATTGGAGAAAAGATTTATATACTAGCATCCGAGGTTAAAGAATTTGAAACTTTAAAGGTAATTGAACAGTTAGTTATTGAAGGTGAGTAAAATGCCAGTTATTGAGGATTTACACACTCTTTTAGGTAATACTGACCCATCAATAGATCCAGTTCTAACTGTTTTAAAAAACCGAGCTATCACACTTATTAAAAATTATCTTAACAATAGTAGTTATGACGGTGTGTACATTGAAGCAAACTTTCCTGATGCAATAGTTGAGCTAGTTTGTAATACTTATGCAGGTAAAGGAAAAGAAAATATACAGAGTGAGACCCAAGGGTCAAGGAGTACAACCTATAAATCATCAACCGTTGTAATAACTGATAGTGTGAAAACTTTATTGCCAGTACCCTCAGTAAGGATGATGGGGTGATTAAATGTTTTATAATTTTAAAGTAGGTGTATGGAACAGGGCCCTGAGTACAAAGGTTAATGGGATAGTTATTCCCGGTGTTTTAGCGTGGGTTAAAGACTTAGATTGCGACATACAACCTTATAGTACAGCCTTGTTGTTAAAGGCTTATGGCTACGATATAGAGGTTAATAAAAGAATCTTTATGGATTATGATAGTGCTATTAAAATAGGCACTATTTTTTATTATACTAATCTGCAGGACGTTGTTGAAAAATATGAATGTAAAGCAATAATAAACTGGGATTACTTAGAAGTTATGTGTTTGGGGGTGACCTAATGGCATATAAGAGTTATAAAAATGCTGTACTAGTGGCCATGAAGCTATGCAAGAAAGAATTTTGCGAAGGTATTGGAACTCTTGCAGTTGCTGAAGTACAACCTCTGGTTCCTGTGCTTAGCGGTAATCTTAAAAAAAGCATAGCATCTGAGGTTATGGACAAAAACGCAGGAATTTATTTGGGTGTCACAAAAGACGCTCCTTATGGAATTATGGTTGAAAAAGGTACGAACAAACAAAGTGCTCAACCTTTTCTAGAGCCAGGTGCAATGAATGCCATACCAAAGTTAGCAAAGGTAGCTAACCAAGTCTATAAAAATAGAATGGGTGGTAAATGATGTTAGAACTATATACATTAATCAATTCTAAGATTGAAAGCTTCATAAACGCTTTCGTTGACCACTACCCCACGGATCAGGAAGGTGCTGCTAAAATATATCCTTATGCAGAAATAAATTTCCCCAATAGTATACCAAATAACTCTTTTAGCGATAACGATTCATTAACCATAGACATATGGGATAACAAAGATACTGACATAAGAGATATTGAGGGCTTAACAGATATGATTCATAAGGCAGTAAATAAGACACAGTACAACGATTCTGTTATGAATGTTTCTATATATAGGGACAATCCATATAGGCTGAAAATCCCTGACCCTGAGATAAAAATACAGAGGAGGCAATTAAGATATAGAGTAAAGGTTTATTACAAATAATGAGGAGGTAATTACATGAACGCAACAAATACAGTAAGTTATACCCCATCTACCCCACAAAATTTGCTTATTGATTCAGGAGCTGTTTATAAAAATTATGGATTAGCAAGTGAAGCTTTGCTTTCGGCTACTAGTGGAGGCAACGAAGTCAATATTGCTATAAAAACAAGGACAGTAAAAGTGGACGGAATAAAATCGGAAAATATTAAAGGGTTGGTGATATTTGTTAGCGGTGAAGCAACTTTAGTTGTTAATCTTTTAGAATGTACAACTGATATTTTAAAAACAGCTTTAATGTGTGCTGATATTGATACAAGTGATCCGAATTTTGACCTGGTAACTGGACGATCCTCCATTTTACCAACAGACTATATTCAAAATATAGCTTTAGTAGGTCAAATTAGTGGAAGTGGCAAGCCAGTTGTTATTATACTTTACAATGTTTTATCAAAAGAAGGTTTAAAAGTTAAAACCGAGGATGATAATGATAATGTTTTGCCAGTAACATTCACAGCTCATATGGACCCAGCTACACCGAAGGTTCTTCCTTGGGCTATTAGATATCCTAAACCAATGACAGGGAATCAATTCATGTTGTCTAGTGTTCCAATGATAGATAATGCTAAAATATTATTAGACTTTAGCGATACTGTAGCAGCAACGGTGCCTTTAACAGGCTTTGCGGTTACAGTAGCTGGTGTAGCTAATGTAGTTACTGCCGCCGTAAGAAACGTAAATGATCTAAGTATAGTATTCCTTACGCTAACAACCCCGGCTACAAGCGGTCAAGCAGTTACAGTAAGCTATACAAAGCCTGAAGCAGATGCCAGTGATGTTAAATCTCTTAGCGGTGTTGCTTTAGATACTTTTGCAGCTATTACAGTAACTAATAACTAAGAAAAAGCACTCTTCATAGGGTGCTTTTTCTTTTTAAGAATTTGGAGGTATCTAGATGAGAAAAATAATAAGTCCTGACTTCTTTACATTTACTAAAATAATTAAAAAAATGGGTATCCGTGAGGAACTTAAAAAACTAGCTAAAAGCGCAACAAATATAAAAGCGCCTGAGGGCAAAATGACAGTTGAAGAAAGAGACATCGCATTTTTAAAAATAAAAGAAGATGCAATTAATGAAATGGAAATAGACGGAATTATGATTTTTATTGAAAATATAGCTAGTGCTGAAGCTGAGGTTTATAAATTTATTGCTGATATAAGTGGAAAAAACAAAGAAGAGTTAAGTGATCCAATCATATTCATGGAGTCTATACAGGCAATTTTTGAAGATGAGGCTTTAAAAAGTTTTTTCAAGTTAGCATTGAAGTAGACGTAGATGATTTACTCGATACTTTAATGCACCGTTATGGAGATATGAAATTTTTAATGTCTTTTGATATTGAAATTGTAATGGATATGTATTTAAAAGCTAAAAAAGAAAATTTGGAACAAAAAATATGGGAACAATGGCTAGTAGATTACGGAAAATGGAAAGATAAAAAGCAATTTATTAGTTTTGAAGATTATAAAGAAAAAGTATTAAAGATTAAAACTGTTGAAAAAAAAGAAGTAAATAAAAAAGAAGCCCTCGAAAGGGCCGAGGCCATAAAAAAGATGGACCAAGGAAGGAGGTAAGCGATGCAAATTTTCGAACTCTTTGGAACTATTCTTCTTAAAGATTCTGGTACCAGTAAACAGTTGGATGATATAGATAAAAAAGCGAGTAGTACTGATAAAAGTATGGGCAGTGCGTTTGGTAGAATCGGTGGAGCTGCTATGAAATTAGGAGCAATTCTTGGGACAGGTCTTGGGATAAAAGGGCTTATAGAAAAAAGTTATGAATTTGCTACAAGTGCTAGTGATTTAGTAGAAGCCCAAAATGTTGTAGAGACTACTTTTAAAAATAGTAGCAAAGCTATTGAAGATTGGACAAGTACAACTGCAAAGAGCGCCGGTATAAGTAAAACAGCCTCTACGCAGTGGGTAGGTTTCATGGGGGCAATGCTTAAATCCTCTGGAGTTTCTGAGGATTCTAGTGCTTCAATGTCTAAGAATCTAGTACAGCTTACAGGAGATATGAGTTCTTTCTACAATGTTTCCACGTCTGATATGTGGGAGAAGTTAAGAAGCGGTATAAGTGGCGAAACCGAACCGTTAAAGCAGATTGGTATCAATATGTCAGTCGCAAATTTGGCAGCCTTTGCTCTATCTACTGGTATAAAAACAGCATATAAAGATATGTCCCAAAGTGAACAAACAACGCTTAGATATAATTACTTGATGAAAGTCACCGCAGATGCTCAGGGCGACTTTGGAAAGACTTTATCTACAAGTTTTGCAAACCAAGTAAGAGTCGCAAAATTAAACATGGAAGACTTGGGTAGGAGTATAGGTACAAAGTTATTACCATATTTTATGCAAGGTTCAACATGGATAAATGACAATATGCCAAAGATTCAAGCTGTAATTACTAAAACTATGAATGGTATAGTTGATGCGGTAAAATATGTTATTCCCAAGTTTCAAGAATGGATTGACTTAATAGGCCAAATAGCGAAAGATTTGCTGCCTGACTTTGGTAAGAGTACAGACGATGCTGGAACAAAAGCAACTGACCTTGCTAAGAATGGACTAGACCTTGTAACGGCATGTTTAACATGGATTAGAGATAACATTGGCCTTGTAAAGACAGGAATTGAAGCTTTAACGATAGTATGGGTATTGCATAAAGTAGCGGTATTAGCTAATAACGTAGCAATGGGTGCACACGAAATTTTACAAGCTGCTAAAATGATTAGAGATAAAGCGGAAACCTTATATCTTTGGTTGTTAATTGCAGCAGATAAAGCTTATGAAATTGCTGTGATAGCTGGGTCTGCCGCTTTAAAAGTAATAACAGCCGCACAATGGTTATTTAACGCAGCAATGGATGCAAACCCTATTGGTGTGATTGTTTTAGCGTTGGCAGCTCTTGGCTTAGCGATATATGAGGTTGTTAAGCATTGGCAGGATATATGTGATTGGATTGAAAAGGCATGGAACTTGCTTAATAAATGGAATACAACCAAGATACAAGATAAAACCTCAACTGTAAAATTAATAACACCTAATACTAGCGGAAAAGCTGAAATTTATACAGGGGGTTTTGCATCTGGTACAGATTATGCTGCTCCTGGAGCACACTGGGTTGGCGAAAATGGACCCGAACTTTTAAACTTTAAAGGTGGCGAAACAGTAACCAACGCTGAAGATAGCAAAAAACTTGCTATGGAAAATTCAAAAACAACAACATCAAAGCCAACAGTAGTACAACTAGTATTACAAAATGGTGCTAAAATAGCTGAATGGTTGATACCGGACATAGATAAGGGAAATGGAATAATAGTCCAATCAAATGCAAGGGGGCAGGGTGTATGATAGGTTTAGTCTTCAATGGGAAACATAGTTATGATGACTACGGATTAATTCTTAATTATTTTCAGCCCCAGCCTCCTTCACCTAAAAAGATATTTGAACCAGTTCCATTCATGAATGGTGATGGTTATGATTTTAGCACTGTTGGCTCAGGTGATGAGATAGTTTATACAGGAAGAGATATTAATTGCATGTTTACCCTATTGGGTAACAGTGAGGAAAATTTATATACTCAATATGGTAATATTTTAGAATGGCTTTTATCAGGCAATTCTCCACTAATTCATGATTCAATGCCCGATGTATGTTTTAGTGCAGAGGTGACAGACGCTCCAACCTTTAGCAAAGAAAATGATTCTGCTGAATTGCAATTTAAGTTTAGAGCTTATCCTTTCAAACAAGGGACAAGTGATGAGGGCAGCGATCAGTTATGGGATACATTTAATTTTGAAACTAGTTATCTACAAGAATCTGAATTTAATATAACAGGAAGCCAAATGATCACTTTAATTAATCCAGGAAGATCTATATCTCCTAAAGTAAATTGTAGTAGCAGTATGACCGTTTTAAATAATGGATATACTGCTAATTTTATATCTGGAGACAATCAAGATTGGAGATTTAAAGTTAAACCGGGTACAAATCTAATAACTGTTACAGGTACTGGAACTATCGCATTTATCTTTAGAAAGGAGATTTTATAATGGCAAATATTATAGATAAAATATCTGCAATAAGAATTGCTGTATTTGGCAGAGATGTGAGGTCCAGTATTGCAGATGGAATAGATTCAATTAATACTGAGGTTGAGAGTACTACCAGTAAACAGGATGCTTTAAAAGTCACATTTGATGGCTTAATAATTAATGCTGGAAGTTCTAATGCAGAAATCGTTGCAGGAAGAATGGGTGAGGTTAGCTTACCTGTTAAAATGGGAAAGATTGATGAACAATTGGCATCTAATGCGTTGCAACTTGCATTAAAAGCTGAAAAGTCGGAAGTTGTAGCAGTTTCTAATCAAATAGGAAATATAATCGCTCAAAGTGGCACATCTTCAACAGAGGTAGTAGACCTTAGAACTGGTGTGGATGGGACTGTATATACTACTGCAAAACAAAGAGCAGATGCAGAAATGGCAAGGCTCAATGGTATCATCCTACCTACTAATTTAAATAAAAATGAAGGTACTTTAACACCTACTTATTTGCCAACAATAGCTGAAACTTCTAATAGCCCAGCTACCAGAATGGTATTAGATTCAGATAGCCCTATGAAAGGGAAATTAGCTTATAAACATCAAATTTTTAGAACTACAGCCCCAGGAGCAGCAAACTATTTGCAATTACCTTATTTACCTGATTTAGCTTCTAAGCCAAATAAAATATGTTTTGGATTTTGGGCAAAAGATAGTGATATAAATACCTTATATGCTTCCACTAGATTAATGGAATATTGGATTTATATAGGTGGCAAATTTATTTCATTTAATTTTGATGTAAAAGCTTTGATAGTATCAGAATTAAATATTGCAGTTGTTAGTAAAACTATACCAGGAGCAGGGTTAATTGATAGTTATGATGCCGAGGCGAAATGTTTAAATAAAAACAGTGGATATAGCTATATTAGAGTAACATTATCTAATATTGTGTGGACTAGTGGCTTTATTGGTGATTATAAACTTATATATTGGTATAACATTTATACACCCCTAGCAACATTATTAAATGGTGCACAACTGAATATAACAAATTTATCCTTACTGTATAACGCAGATATTGTCAATGGCTATTATGTTTATGGGGATGGTGGTGGAGTTATTCAAAATCCCTCTCAAAGTGGACTTCAGAAACAAATAACTGATTTAGGTGTGACTGTAGCAAGTATTCCAATACCGAGCATAGCAGCTAAACCATTAGTCATAGTTAAATCTGTTGATGATATTTACATTAGAAGTTCTTGGAGTACTACACAGGATTTAGTTGAACACATTCTTGTTAAAAATTCTTCAGATTATTATAATAATAAATTATATCAATTCAGCACTACAGGATTAATACCAAAGGAAACGGTAGATGCTGCTATAGCAACCACAACACCTACAATGACAAAATATTCGGATGATGATACAGCTCCTATGTTATTTAACAGCACTTATATTGGGGCAAGTCATGGGGCTGCTTTTGTTCGATGTATTACTGCAAATGCACATGGCAAAACAAATGCTGATAATGGGTCTGAGTGGGTTGATGGTATAGGAATTAAGTTTTATATTATCAGAATAGTTGATGTAAATACTTTGTGGGTATTATCTGAGGATAAATCTGTTACTGGATTTTGGGACTTTAGGAGCATAACAGGAAGTACATTAACACACTCCGCTAATGCAACACACACAGGAGTAATAACAATAACTGCTACTACGACAACTCAATTACTTCCTGCAATAAAAAACCAAATTAAAAAATTTATGTTAGATGGAACAACAGAAATCATAGCAGATGGAGTTTATTATTGTGACCATTTAGATGTTGTAAATAGCTATGATATTTCTGATGTAACTTCACTTTTGTATTATATTAGAGAATATGTGGGAAATGTAGCAGAACCAACTTATGACCGTAGCCAAGTAGCAACTGTAGCAAGAGTAGTAATAACTTATAAGTTTAGCGACAATGGTTCATGTACTATATTTTCAAGTTTTAAACCTACTAAAGCTATTAGTTTAAGTTATGTAGGATTTACCCAAGCTATGGCAGTGCTTATTCCAAGTGGAGGAACTATATGTGAATATGTACCAAAGACAGTTCCTTTTGTGGCAGGCTCAACTACCTATGATTTAAAAAGTATAAGAGATATTACAGCTCTTGCTGATTCTTTAGAGTTAGTAAAATCAACGTGGGAAAGCCCATTATCTCCACCAGATAGATTCATACAATTTGCAAAGAATAGTGATGGAATTACTAAAGCTAATAACTATGGATTTACTCTTGGTTATTGCCCTGAAATTGGTGTGGGTATACCCTCAATAAGAAAAGATTTAATTGATAGTGCAATGAATTTATTTACAACACAAAAACAATATCCAAAAGGGATTAGCACCAATAGTACAAGCTATGCAAGTAATACTATCCCAGCTAATACTAACTTTGATATGGTAGCTTTTAGATGCCCCATAAATTACAATAATGATACCGATGCAACAAATATAAGTTGGTATTATGCAAACAATGTAATTTACTTAATGCTTGATTACCATAAAAATATTGACAAATCCTTAAAACTACCTGATAAATTTATTGGTAAAAAGGTAGAGGTGGTAGAAAAATCAAGCGGATTTACTTTAAACAGTTCCTTTGTTAGTTATGATGGAATTAATATAAAAGTAATTGGTAGCTATGGATGTGCAACATTAAAGATTAGTTGAACAATAGGATAATAGAACTAAACCGCTAATAGCGGTGGCTGAGATTTGTAATCCCGGAAGGTGTCTGTAAAACCTAAAGTCTCTAATAAAAGTAAAAGTAATATCTATTAAAAATAAATATTACTTTCATATCATGAGCACTTACTTTATTATTGTTTTTGAATAGAAAATAAGAATAAAGGAGTGTTATCATGCAAGAATTATTAGAAAAATTGAAAATGGATATGGAACTAAGGGGGTTTAGCCCAAGGACCATAAAGAATTATGTTTATAACGTAAGAAATTTCTCGAACTTCTATAACAAATCACCTGAACTTTTAGGTGAAAAAGAAATACGAGAATATTTACATTATTGTATCACAGAGAAGAGACAAAGTGAAGGGACAGTAAATTTTAAAAATGCAAGTTTAAAGTTCTTTTATACTAAAACTCTTGGTACATGTTGGAATATGGAGCAAATTGTAAGAGTTAAAGAGCCTAGAAAATTACCAGCAATATTATCTCCTCAAGAAGTTATGGATATTTTTGATGCAGTAGATAATTTTAAACACAAAACAATACTCATGACTATTTATTCAGCAGGCTTAAGGGTTAGTGAAGCCTGTAATTTAAAAATAACAGATATAGATAGCAAAAATATGCAGATAATAGTAAGGGAAGGTAAAGGAAAAAAAGATAGGTACACACTGCTTTCACCAGCTAATCTAGATATTCTAAGAGAGTATTGGAAAAGATACAGACCCTCTGAGTATCTATTTCTAGGTAGATACAGAACTACACCTATAACTCCACGAAGTGTTGAATATGTAATGGAAAAAGCTATAGTTAAAGCTAGGATTACCAAGGCTGCCACCGTACACACATTAAGGCACTGTTTTGCTACCCACTTACTAGAGCAAGACGTAGATATTTGTTACATCCAAAGACTTTTAGTACATACAAGTATAGCTACTACTTCAAGGTACCTTCATCTTAGAAGGATGGATCTTCTTAATATAAAAAGTCCCTTAGATAAACTTCTAAGTAAGAAGACGCTTCCCGGTAAGAAAAAATGATTGAATTACAGGACATTTTTTTGAAGCATGGTGAAGAATATTGTAATAAGCATAAGCTTCCCTATCAAATTCACAAAGTAATGATGAGCATAGAAGCTTGCAGAACGTCCAAATTAGGTGGACATGTTGATGAATGCGATGAATGTGGTCATACAAGAGTTTCCTATAATTCCTGCAGAGATAGACACTGTCCTAAATGCCAAATACTAGCTAAGGAAAGATGGCTTGAAGAAAGAAAAAAAGACCTGCTTCCTGTTGGATATTTTCATGTAGTATTTACGATTCCACAAGAATTAAACTACATAACTCTAACTAACCAGAAGGAGATGTATTCAATTCTTTTTAAGGCAACCTCAGAAACGCTACTTGAACTAGGGAAAGATAATAAGTATTTGGGGGCTGATATTGGAATAACAACAATTTTGCATACATGGGGTCAGAACTTAATG
>Ga0209125_1002686_pt1 | contig 13241 bp, 13 predicted proteins | sample BarGraIncub1131A_FD_184503 | JGI IMG/M metagenome (GOLD analysis project Ga0209125, IMG submission 184503) | Arctic peat soil microbial communities from Barrow, Alaska - Barrow Graham LP Incubations 11-31A (SPAdes) (version 2) | ecosystem: Environmental > Terrestrial > Soil > Wetlands > Peat... | reverse complement strand
CGATGGTACTGCAGGGGTAACCTTGTGGGAGAGTAGGTTGTCGCCAGGTTTAATATTCCGCGATAGCTCAACGGTGGAGCGCTCGGCTGTTAACCGATAGGTTGAAGGTTCAAATCCTTTTCGCGGAGCCATTTTTTAAAAATATAATAATATGTGAATACAAAAGCTATTTATTGGCTTTTTTTGTTTTAAAGAAAATTATAGGGTTAATACGGTATAATGAATAATACGTATATTTAAAAAATACATAGTCAGTTAATAAAAATTTATACTTATTTTAAACACATAATTAAGCATCAATAATATAAAAGCGTCAATAATTTTATATTATTGATGCTTTTATATTATGTGCAGAGTTTTACAAGTTATAAAAAAATAGAGTATATTATAATAGTTACGCATAATTTGCCTAGAATTACAAAACCTAATGTTAAATATAGCAAGGAAGGGAGAATTAAATGTCTGAGTATAAATTAGATATTCCTGGAGATATTAACTTAAGTGATTATAGTAGCATTCATGACTATATGGGTATAATTGAGCGGAATGACAAATTAACAATTACTTCAAAAATGAAAGATCCTGAAGAAATGAAAATACTATGTAAAATGCTAGAGAATAATTGTTTTAGCGTTGTAACACAAGGTAGTAAGGAAAATGGAGAATATTATATCACATCACAAAAAGGACGGTAAAGAGGGCATTAGGATATTAAATTATAACATTAATTAACCATTTACAAAAAAATATTGAACTTATTTAATCTGAGTGATATGTTATAAAGTGAAATATGTATTAAGGGAGTATTGTTTTTATCTTTTTACAGTTATAGAGATTTATGGGGGGAGTTAAAATGAGAAAGGTATCATTTACTAATAACAGAAAAAATTTATGGGATAGATTAGAAGAAAATTCAGTAACATTGATGTTTGCAGGTGAGGCACCATATAAATCGGCAGATGAAACATATACATTTACGCCAAATAGGAATTTTTATTATCTAACAGGTATTGATAGAGAGAAAATGATCTTAATGTTAGTTAAAACAAATGCTAAAGTTGAAGAAACTTTATTTATACAGAAAAATGATCCTTTGATGGCTAGGTGGGTTGGGGAGAAAATGTCCGAAGAAGAAGCAAAGCAAATTTCAGGTATAGGAAATATTAAGTTTGTTGAAGAACTCGAAGAAACTTTTGGATCCATTTTGGATAAATCAAAAATAGATAATTTATGTTTAGATCTTGAAAGACAAGAATTTCATATATCAATGGCTACATCACAGAGGTTTGCTAAGGGTGCAATGGAGAGATATCCTTATTTAAGAATAAAAAATATATATCATGAAATAGCTAATCTTAGAATTGTAAAATCGGAAGAAGAAATCGGATTAATAAGCAAAGCTATAGATATAACGAGTAGAGGTATAAAAGCATTAATGGAAAATTCAAGAGTAGGTATGAAAGAGTATGAACTAGAAGCTTACTTTAATTTTATATTGAAAAGTGAGGGTGTAACAGATTATGCATTCAATACAATTGCAGCAAGTGGTAAGAATGCAACTATACTACACTATGATAAAAATAATAGTGAACTTGAGGATGGTAAATTGATATTGTTCGACTTAGGAGCTCAATATAAATATTACAACGCAGATATTAGTCGTACATTTCCTGTTAATGGGAAGTTTACAGAAAGACAAAAGCAAGTTTATAATGTAGTATTAAGGGCTCAAGAGGCAGTAACAAAAATAGCGAGGCCTGGTATATTATTTTCAGTTTTAAACGAAACCGCTAAGATGGTTCTTACAGAAGGGTGCATAGAACTAGGTCTTATTAAAGAAGCTAGTGAATTACCTAAGTACTATTTCCATGGTGTAAGCCATTACTTAGGGTTAGATACTCATGATGTAGGAAATCGTAACATAGAGTTGAAACCTGGAATGGTAGTTACTAACGAGCCAGGACTTTATATAGAAGAGGAGAACATAGGAATTAGAATAGAGGATGACTTACTAATAACAGAAAATGGGTGTGTTAATCTTTCCGAACAAATAATTAAAACAGTTGAAGAAATTGAAAATTTTATGGCAAAATAAATTTATAAAAAGCTTTTGATATATATGTGCTTAAAATGTTTTAATATAAAATGTTTTAAGCATTTTTTTAATAAATAATTTAAAATTGATATTATGCAATAATTGGGATAAAAGTGGGCATAATTAAAGGTATAAGTAAATCCAGTGCAAGTGAGGTGTTTTAACATGATGTTTAATAAATTTACAGAAAGAGCACAAAAGGTTTTGATATATGCTCAAGAGGAGGCCCAACAATTAAAGCATGGTTATGTAGGTACAGAGCATATACTTTTAGGAATTTTAAAGGAACAGGATGGTTTATGCAAAAAATCATTAAATGATATGAAAATTTCGTTAGATGGAGTAAAAAAATTAGTAATAGAGTATGAGGGGGAAGGAGACGTAGAGATGCGTAGGAATGAAATACCTCTAACTCCAAGAACAAAACGTCTACTGGAATTAAGTCTTTTAGAAGCAAGAAATTTGAATCATAATTATATTAGTCCAGAACATATTTTGCTGGCATTGATTAGAGAATCGGAAGGGGTCGCATATACAATTTTATCAAATTTAGGGGTGGATTTTAATAAACTAAATAATGATATACTAAATAATTGGTGTTCTGAAGATAATCAAAAGGGAAATTCATCAAAGGAAAAACAAAAGAATAGTACCCCAACTCTAGATCATTTCGGAAAAGATTTAACTGAAATGGCAAGAGAAGGAAAGCTTGATCCTGTTATAGGAAGAGATAATGAAACTCAAAGACTTTTAGAAATTTTGTGCAGAAGAATGAAGAATAATCCATGCCTAATAGGGGAGCCGGGCGTAGGGAAAACAGCTATAGCAGAAGGTCTTGCACAAAGAATAGCATCTGGTAGTATTCCAGAAATTTTAAAGGATAAAAGGGTTATAACTTTAGACATATCCGCGATGGTTGCGGGTTCGAAATATAGGGGGGAGTTTGAAGATAGGCTTAAGAAGGTTATGAAAGAGATATTATTATCAGGAAATGTTATTATATTCATAGATGAAATTCATACTATTATTGGAGCAGGGGGAGCAGAAGGGGCTATTGATGCATCAAACATATTAAAACCAGCCCTTGCTCGTGGAGAACTTCAGTGCATAGGTGCAACAACTATAGATGAGTATAGAAAACATATCGAAAAAGACTCAGCACTCGAGAGAAGATTCCAGCCTATAATTGTAGGAGAGCCAAGTAAACGAGAAGCTGTGGATATATTAAGAGGGTTAAGAGATAAGTATGAGGCTCATCATAGAGTAAAAATTACTGATGGTGCTCTTGAAGCTGCTGTTAGTTTATCACACAGATATATAGCTGATAGATACTTGCCCGATAAAGCAATAGATCTTATAGATGAGGCTGGTGCAAAAGTACGGATTCAAAATTTAACTGCACCACCAAATTTAAAAAGTTTAGAGGATGAAATAGACAAAATTTCAAAAGAAAAAGCGGATGCTATTTCAGTACAGGACTTTGAAAAAGCGGCTAGAATAAGGGATACTGAAAAACAATTAAAGGATAAACTATATAATTCCAAAAACAATTGGAAAACCCAAAATGAAGCGGATAAGCTAATAGTTTCAGAGATTGAAATTGCTAACATTGTATCAAGATGGATTAATATTCCTATAGAAAAGTTAACTGAAAAGGAATCAGAAAGGCTGTTAAAGTTAGAAGATATACTACACACGAGAGTGATAGGACAATATGAGGCTGTTAAATCTATTTCAAAAGCCATTAGACGTGCAAGGGTGGGGTTAAAGGATCCCAAAAGACCAATAGGCTCTTTTATATTTTTAGGTCCTACTGGTGTAGGGAAAACAGAATTATCTAAAGCGCTAGCCGATGCTATGTTTGGTGATGAAAACAACATGATAAGAATAGATATGTCGGAATATATGGATAAACATACTGTTTCAAGGCTTATGGGTTCACCACCAGGATATGTAGGGTTTGAAGAAGGTGGTCAGTTGACAGAAAAGGTTAGAAGAAATCCATATTCAGTTATACTTTTTGATGAAATTGAAAAAGCTCATCCAGACGTAGTTAATATTTTGTTACAGATATTAGAAGATGGGAGACTAACAGATGGTAAAGGCAAAACAATAGATTTTAAAAATACAGTTATTATAATGACATCAAACGTAGGAGCATCTAGTATAAAAAAGCAGAAGGCTCTGGGTTTTGATATAAAGGGAAATGATATAAACACTGGATATGAAAAGATGAAAGAAAGTATAATGGAAGAGCTGAAGCTTTCCTTCAAACCTGAATTTTTAAATAGAATTGACGATATTATTGTGTTTCATTCATTGGAACCGGAGGATTTATATAAAATAGTAGAATTGATGCTAGAGGTTGTAAAAGAGCGCCTTAAAGATCTTGAAATTAATATTAGTTTTGATGAAAATACTAAAAAGCATTTAGCTAGGGCTGGACTTAATACAGCATATGGAGCAAGGCCACTTAGGCGAGAAATTACTAAGGTCGTAGAAGATAAGCTTTCTGAAGAAATTCTTAAGGGTAGTATTAGTAAAGGAGATAATGTTAGTGCTCTTATGGAAGATAGTAAATTGATTTTTAAAACTTTGCACAATTAATGTTGTTTATGTATAGTAAAAAGTATATAATTAATTATGAATAATTATTTATAAAACCACTCTTGAGTGGTTTTTTAATTTGTATAAAATATAAACTTTAAATTAAAGTATAACTTTAACTTGTTATTATTTTTATGTGACTTATTAAAAACAAATTATTATAGAAGTGATTTTTATAATTCATTATTGTTTAATAAGTATGGAAAGGTTCTTTATGTTTCTAGAGAGGAGTCTAAAGAGCAAATTAAGATGAGGGGAGATAGGGCTTAATGCATTATCAAAGGAACTGTATATAGTAACATTATTATACCAGAGAGAAATGAAAAGAAAATTAGTAATATTAATATAATAGGCACAGCTTCATTTGATATTATAAGTACAATTTTTTAATAATATTTTTTATTGGGTAGGGAGAAAAAAGATGAGAGTAGAGAAAAGCAAGGAACTTATGAGCATATTGAAAATAATGGCGCCTGGGACGTCACTCAGAGAAGGGCTTGAAAACATTTTAAGAGCTAAAACTGGTGGGCTTATTGTTTTAGGCGACGGCAAGGAAATATTAGACATTGTAGATGGTGGGTTTGGAATCAATGCAAGCTATAGTCCTGCATATATATATGAGCTGGCAAAGATGGACGGAGCCATAGTAATAAGTAGTGATTTAAAAAAAATATTATTTGCTAATACTCAACTTATGCCAAGTCCTACAATACCAACTAATGAAACGGGAACAAGGCATAGAACAGCCCAGAGGATAGCTAAGCAAACTGGTTACGCTGTTGTTGCTATATCACAAAGAAGAAATATCATAACTGTTTATAAAAATGACATAAAATACGTCGTAAGAGATAGTAGTATAATTCTCGCTAAGGCAAATCAAGCTATCCAAACCTTAGAAAAATATGTTTCAGTGCTTGAGAGAGTTGTAAGTAATTTGAATTTTTTAGAATTTCAAGATTTAGTTAATCTGTTTGATGTGATGTCAGCGATACAAAGAACAGAAATGGTTATGAGGATAGTTGGGGAAATTGAAAGGTATATATGTGAATTAGGAAATGAGGGTAGATTAATTTCAATGCAACTACATGAGCTTATTAGAAGTGTAGAGGAGGACGGAATATTTTTAATAAGAGATTATTGTCAAAGTGGTATGAGTTATATTGAAGTTTATAAACAAATAGAAAATATGAGTCCTGTGGAACTATTAGATTTAGATTTTATTTCTAAAATTATTGGATATATAGGTGTTCCTTTGGTGGATACTCTAATTTCTCCAAGAGGTTACAGGATGCTGAATAAAATACCTAGGATACCTGGAACTGTTATTGAAAATCTAGTTAAGCATTTTAGAGAATTAAAATCTACAATGGAAGCTTCTTATGAAGAACTTGATAGCGTAGAGGGTATTGGCGAAGCAAGAGCTAAAGCTATTAAAAGTGGATTAAGAAGGTTGAAAGAGCATTTCACGATAGACAAGAAAATATAGCACAAAATAGGTTTTAACTTATTTTGTGCTATATTTTTATCTCATAGTATATTTACCTAAAGTACTAATTTTATTGTACTCTTTTAAAAGAATATCATATAAATTTAGATCCAAAAGATTACATAAAGAAGTGATATAAAAAAGATTGTTTCCGAGTTCTCTTTCTATGACTTCTCTACAGTTTTCACAAAGATTGCCATGCACGGCGGGATCATGTGAAGATCTAAGGTCATCCAAATTAAAATCATCTATATTAGCGAGGGTAGACTGATCTTTTAATCCAACTTTAATACAACCACATTTGGTAATGGATTTCGCAACAGCTCTATTTACTCTAGACTCAGATTCTTGAAGTTTAGTAATTATATCTAAAATGCTTCTATGCCGCAATAGGGATTCATCCACAGAGTTTTGAAAATTATCAAATATACAATCTTTCATTAAATTCAACTCCTTGCAAAAATTTAAGTAGCTATACTACCTTAATTATAGGATTTACATTGTCATTTTGTCAATAAATTAAGTACGCATTTAACCTTATGAATATATAATAAATCAACAAGAGTTTTATTAATAGGGGGAATGTTATGTTAAATATTGGTCAAAAAATATTTATAGCAGAATACGGTGCTGGGTATATACAGGATATAGACATCAAAGAAAACTCTAATATAAATTATAAATATGTGAATATATATCTCTTGTTAGATAATATGAATTTTATGATTCCAATAGATAAGATAGATAACCATAGAATAAGGAACATTTTAAATAAAGTAGAATTAGAAAAAAATTTGAAAACAATATCAAATAGTTCTAAGTGTATAGAAAGTAATTGGAATAGTAGATATAGAAGTAACAAGAAAAAAATTCAAAGTGGCGATTGCTTTAAAATGTGTGAGGTAATTAAGGATTTGTATTATTTAAAGAAAAGAAATATGCTTCCACCGGGAGAAGTAAAGACTTTAGATAGAGTTGAAGGTCTGGTTGCAAGTGAAATAATGTTGGTCTTCGGGTTAAATATGGAACAATCATTATACAAAATAAGAGATTTAGTTTAACAATTTGTTAATTGTGTGACATATTTTATTGAAATAGACAAGTTTATAGTATATATTATATGATAACAGGATATAAATTCAAAAAAGTGTTAATAATTTAAAGGGAGGTGAAGTTTTTGCTAAAACAAATTTTAAGAGGACTATTTACAGTCATAGGACTAATTATAGGATATTTATTAGGAGTCTTGCTTCTAAACACGAGTTATTTAGTTGGACTTGATTATTTTAAAAATGGTACAATTCAGGGAATAATTCTCATTATTTTTTCTACTTTGATTTTTGGAGTTATTTTATTTCTATTATCTCCTATATTTATATCTTTTATAATGAAATTTATGGATTATGTGGAGAAAAGCACACAAAAAATGCCAATGGCTCAAATCATTTTTGGTACAAGTGGAGCAATAATAGGTCTTGTAATTGCATCTTTATTCGCAGGATTATTTAAATACCAATCTCTTATATGGAATATTATTGCTGTCATTTTTACAATTATAATGGCAGTCTTAGGAGCCGATATATGTGGTAGGAAAAGTGATGAAATATTATCTTTCTTTACAAGCATTAAAAGGAAAGATGGATTTAAAGATAAGAAGATCAAGGGGTTTACTAATGAAAACCCTAAGGTGCTAGATACATCGGTAATAATTGATGGTAGAATATTTGATATTTGTCAAACAGGTTTTGTTGAAGGGCCACTAATAATACCCACTTTTGTGTTAGAGGAACTTAGGCATATTGCTGATTCGTCAGATGGACTTAAGAGAAATAGAGGAAGAAGAGGCTTGGACATACTAAATAAAATTCAAAAGGAATTAAATATTGAAGTTGAAATTTGGGAGAAAGATTTTCCAGAGATCGCAGAAGTAGATAGCAAACTTCTAAAATTAGCTCAAGTTTTGAACGGTAAAGTAATTACAAATGATTTTAATCTTAATAAGGTGGCTGAATTTCAAGGGGTTCCAGTTCTAAACATAAATGAACTTGCAAATGCAGTAAAACCAGTAGTTTTGCCAGGCGAGGAAATGAAAATTCAAGTAATGAAAGATGGAAAAGAATCGGGTCAAGGAATTGCTTATTTAGATGATGGTACAATGATTGTTGTTGAAGGTGGAAGAAGGTGTATTGGTGAAAATATAGTTGTTATTGTAACTTCAGTACTTCAGACTGCCGCGGGTAGGATGATTTTCGCCAAAAATAAGGATTCTTTAGTAAAAAGTTAATCATAGTACGTAAGTGAGGTATCTTATGGGTAGAAACTGTGCAGTAATATTGGCTGCGGGTAAGGGAAGCAGAATGGGTAGATCTATCAATAAGCAATATTTGATTATTGAAAAGTATCCTATTTTATACTATACTATAAAAGCTTTTTCCCAAAGTGAATATATAGATGAGATTATAGTAGTTGCTGCAGAGGATGAAGTGGACTATTGCAGAAAAGAGATAGTTGAAAAGTATAATTTTTTAAAAGTTAAATCTGTAGTTATTGGTGGCAAAGAAAGACAACATTCTGTGCTAAATGGCTTAAAGGCTTTATTAAATTGCGAAATCGTACTTATTCATGATGGAGCTAGACCCTTCATAAATGAGTCTATTATTAGAAGTGCAGTAGTTTATGCTAAGTTATATGGAGCATCTGCTTGTGGGGTACAGCCTAAGGACACCATTAAAATTAAAGATCCTTCGGGATTCTCTTTAAAAACTCTTAAAAGAGAAATGCTTTTTTGTGTTCAAACACCTCAAGCGTTTAAGTATGATCTTATATTAGAGTGTCATAAAAAAATCAACAATGAGGGTATTAAGGTAACTGATGATACAATGGTGGTTGAGCAATATGGTAATAAGGTATACCTTTATGATGGTAGTTATGATAACATAAAGGTCACAACGCCAGAGGACTTAGAAATCGGGAGACAGATATTGGATAAACTTCATCATTGACAGTATCAAGTTTAATGTGTATATTTATTAGTAATTATAAAAAATAGTATATTCAAATTTAATATACTAATGATGAAAAATGGTAGGGTCCATTTTACAGAAGGAAAATGTTATGTTGAGAATTTTTAATAGGGTTTAACCCGGATTTTTAGCTGTAGCAAACTACCGGTAGTATGTACCGTTAAAAAATGAGTGCAATTTAGGTGGTACCACCATAAAACTCGCCCTAAAACAAGGCGAGTTTTATATTTTTTTGATGTTATCTATTTTATTGTTTAAAATTTAATAATTATATTATAAGGCGTCATTAACTAGTAATTTCATTATAGGGATGTCTAATATTAAAAAAGGAGAATAAGCATGGAATTTAATATGCTAAAAGGTAAGTTTACAACAGAGCAAGTGAAACAGTTAAATCCACTAGTACTTGCATTAGTTGGAGATGCAATTTATGAGGTGTTTATAAGGGCATATCTAGTAGAAAAGAATAGAGATATGAATGTCCATAAAATTCATGTAAAAGCAGTTGCACATGTAAAAGCGCATGCACAAAGTGAGTATATGAAATTTTTGATAGAGTGTTTGGATGAAGAAGAACTCAGTATATTTAAAAGGGCTAGAAATTGCAAAAGTGGAACAACACCCAAAAATGCAAATTTAAATGAATATAAGTGGGCAACGGGGTTTGAAGCTTTAGTAGGTTTTTTGTATCTAAGTGAAAAGAATGAAAGGTTAAATAATATTTTAGAAAAAATTATAAACATTAATTTGGAGGATGAGTAATTATGCTTAAGGTTAAATTAATAGAATATACGCCTAATCCTGAGAAAGTTATAGCAGCAGCAGCCAAACTTTGTTATAGTCAAGTAGGGGTTGATGAAATACTGGAAAATTTAGAAGAGAAAAAAACTGAAAGGTTTTTAAATATGCTAATGACTTATGGACATCACTCACCAATAGAACATGTAAGCTTTACTTTTGCAATTGAGGGCGTATCTAGAAGTTTGACTCATCAATTAGTAAGGCATAGGGTAGCATCATACTCCCAACAAAGTCAAAGATATGTAAAGCTTAATCAATTTGAATATATAATTCCACCTAATATTGAAAAAAATGAAGACGCAAAAATAATTTTTATAGAAACCATGAATCGTGTTCAGGAAGCGTATAATCAGTTAGTTGCCATATTATGTGAAAATGAATTAATAAAACTTACAAAAGAATACTTAAACGATAAAAAAATAAAAAAGCATGAAGAAAATTTTGAAAAAATTGAGGAAAAACAATACAAAGAGTTTAAAATTAAAGCAGAGAAAAAAGCTATTGAAGACGCACGATATGTATTTCCAAATGCTTGTGAAACTAAAATAATAGTTACTATGAATGCAAGAGAATTAATTCATTTCTTTAATCAGAGATGTTGCACAAGGGCGCAGTGGGAAATACGCCAAATGGCAAAAACAATGCTAATGCAAGCAAGAGAAGTGGCACCTGTACTTTTTAAGAATGCAGGACCAAGTTGTGTTAGTGGACCATGCCCTGAAGGTAGTATGAGTTGTGGGAAGACTATGGAAATAAGAAAAGAATATGAAATCAAATAGATAAATGAGAGAGGTATTTAAGATGAGTGATAATAAAAGATATCAGGGGAGTAAAGTAGATAGAGGATTTTCAAGTAGTAAAGAAGATAAACGGGAGCCAGCGTCCAGAAAGAGTAGGACTACTGATCATGGGTACAAAGAAGGTAGAGGGGTTACAAGTAGCAAATATGTAAAAAGTTCAGCACCTTCTAGAAGATTTAGGGGTGATGAACAAGGGGTCAAAGATGGTAGAGAATTTTCAAATGATAAAGAAGAAAAAAGTAGAAAGATATCTAGGGAGAGAGTCGAGACTAATCCTAGAAATGGTAATGCCAACGCAGAAGTTGAAAATAAGGTTATTAGAGAGGACTTGATTGAAGGAAGAAATGCAGTAATAGAAGCGCTAAAATCAGATAGAACTGTAGAATATATCCTTATTGCAAAAGGCGATATGGTTGGGTCCATAAGCGTGGTAATAGCATTAGCTAAAGAAAAAGGAATTGTTACGAAAGAAGTAGACAGAAGAAAACTAGACCAAATGTCACAAACGTTATCACATCAAGGGGTAATTGCAGTAGTAACGCCCTATAAATATTTTGAAATAAGTGATATATTAAAATGTGCACAGGAAAAAGGAGAAAAACCTTTTATAATTATACTAGATGAAATTGAAGACCCTCATAATTTTGGGTCCATAATAAGAACTGCAGAAGTATGTGGAGCTCACGGTATAATAATACCTAAGAGAAAAAATGTGGGAGCTACGCCAACAGTTTATAAAACATCAGCTGGAGCAATTGAACATATGAAGATAGCAAAAGTGACCAATATAAATACAGCCATAGAAGAACTAAAGGAAAATGGCGTATGGGTTTATGGAGCAGATATGGAAGCTGAAAATTATATTTTTAACACAGATTTAACGGGTTCGGTAGCCCTTGTTATTGGAAGTGAAGGTAGAGGTATTTCTAAACTTACAAAAGAAAAATGTGATGTGCTAGTTAAAATACCTATGGTTGGAAGAATAACATCATTAAATGCATCGGTTGCGGGCGGTATAGTAATGTACGAAATTATGAAACAAAAAATAAGATGAGGTAAAATGTGAAAACAATTTTTGTTGATGGGTATAACGTTATTAATAGCTGGCCAAACCTAAAAAAAACAAAAGATTTTAGTTACGAATCATCACGCCTTCAACTTATTGGCACTCTTCAAAACTACTCAGGTTTTAAAGGTTATAAAATGTTTATAGTTTTTGATGCACAATTGGTTAAGGGAAGCCTTCAAAAAAAAGAAAAACAGGGGAATTTATTTGTTGTATTTACAAAAGAGGGAGAAACTGCGGATGACTACATTGAAAGAATGGTCAATAACATAGGACGAAAATCTGAAGTGTGCGTTGTTACTTCAGACTCTTTAGAGCAACAGGTTACATTCCAAAGAGGCGCCACTCGAATGTCATCTATTGAATTTTATCATGAAGTAATTAGTACTCAAAAGAAAATTCAAACAAACATTGAAAAAAGATATTTAGAAAAAAGAAGTAACCTAGAAGAGCGAATAGATGAAAAAACATTGGAAAAACTTGAGAAAATACGAAGGAGCCATTGAATTTGCTTGACTATGTAAATTGCTCTAAGGTATAATCATCTATAGGTCACATGGTTGGTGTGGAGGGGATATTTTTTGGAAAAAATGGTTAGAACTAGTGTGGATACTTCATGCTTTGAAGAAAGATTGGATGAAGAAGTGGTTATTGAAGCACAAGGCAGTAATGTTCGTGCGCAGGAATATTTAATTAATAAGTACAAAAATTTTGTTAAAGCAAAGGCCAAGTCATATTTTTTGATTGGCGCTGATAAAGAAGATATTTATCAAGAGGGGATGATAGGTCTCTATAAGGCTATTAGAGATTTTAAAGCGGATAGATTATCTTCTTTTAGGGCGTTTGCAGAAATTTGTGTTACAAGGCAGATAATTACAGCAATAAAAACAGCCACTCGCCAAAAGCACATTCCCCTTAATACATATATATCTTTAAACAAACCAATATATGACGAGGAATCAGATAGGACATTATTAGATGTGCTATCAGGTGCTAAAATTACTGACCCCGAAGAATTAGTTATAAGCCGGGAAGAAGTAATAAGCATTCAAAGTGAAATTGGGGAAGTATTATCGGAGCTTGAAATGGAAGTACTGATGTCATACTTAGACGGAAAATCTTATCAAGAGATTGCATGTGATTTAGATAGGCATGCAAAATCTATAGATAATGCTCTCCAAAGAGTAAAAAGAAAATTAGAAAAGTGTCTAAGTAAAAGATAAATGTATATTGACAAATAAAACAGGCGGTAGTATAATTAATAACTGGTGTATAGCTTTAAGTTGTATGTCAGCGGGAGTAGCTCAGTGGTAGAGCACCAGCTTCCCAAGCTGGGTGTCGCGGGTTCGAGACCCGTTTCCCG
>Ga0209125_1002685_pt1 | contig 13242 bp, 8 predicted proteins | sample BarGraIncub1131A_FD_184503 | JGI IMG/M metagenome (GOLD analysis project Ga0209125, IMG submission 184503) | Arctic peat soil microbial communities from Barrow, Alaska - Barrow Graham LP Incubations 11-31A (SPAdes) (version 2) | ecosystem: Environmental > Terrestrial > Soil > Wetlands > Peat... | reverse complement strand
GTCAGCAACGAAAGTATGCGGTATGATGACAAAGTTATAATGGAGCTTACGCAGGGTGACAGGAAAAGTTATACGCGCACGGCTGCCAAGCTGAATAATTCTGACATTGAGCTTTTGGTCATTGAGCATGAGTATGGCATCTATGGAGGCGAGTGGGGCGAATATCTGCTGGATCTTATAAACAATCTGCAAATTCCGTTTGTAACGACGCTACATACCGTGCTCCCCGAGCCGGATGACAAACAGCGGTATATTTTGAACGTTCTCGGTCGAAAGGGTCAAAAAATAATCACAATGGCAAAAAACACGGTTGACATATTAAAAAATGTTTACGGGATTGATCCATCAAAGATAGAAGTAATCAACCACGGTGTGCCCTGCATGCCGATGAAGTCCAGAGAAAGACTCAAAGCGGAGAGCGGGCTGGAAGGCAGGTTTGTTATCAGCACATTCGGATTGCTCGGTCCGGGAAAAGGTTTAGAATACGGGGTAGAAGCGATTGCAAAAGTGGCAAAAAGTCATAAAGATGTACTTTATTTCATCCTCGGGCAGACTCATCCCGCAATTAAAAAGGTGTCTGGAGAGAGCTATAGAAATACACTTGCGGCGATGGTTTCGCAGCTGGGCATTGAGGACAATGTCATGTTTATAAACAAGTATCTGACTAAAGAGGAAATCGTCCGTTATCTAAAACTTTCCGATATTTATATGACTCCTTACCTCAACAAGGATCAGGCTGTGAGCGGAACGTTGGCCTACGCTGCCGGGTATGGCCGCGTTATTGTTTCAACACCTTATAACTACGCAAAAGAGATGCTGTCACAGGGCAGAGGATTACTTGCAAAATTTATGGATTCGGAATCGATTGCGGACTGCATTGAATATGTGCTCGAGCACCCGGAAGAAAAGAAAGAAATGGAACGGAAGACATTAGAAACAGGAAAAACAATGATGTGGAAGTATGTAGCGGAAGAATATAAGGATTTATTTGTCAAGGTCTTAAAGCAATATAAAACAATATAGGTATCCTACGGAAAGCTTCCGGTTAACGCATGAAAAAAAGCTATAATTCGATCACTTTAAAAACAGATCATATTTTCCATATGACTGGCGACACGGGAATGTTCCAGCATTCTATCTACGGTGTCCCTACGGTGTCCCCAACCTTTCAAAGGGATATACTTCCGACGACAATGCCAGAGCATTGATCATGGCTGTCATGCTGTATGATCAATACCCTATAAAAAAGATTGAGAGATTGATCTATAAATACGTTTCCTTCCTGTGCCATGCCCAGAACTCAAGCAGAAACTTTCGGAATTTCATGGGATAGGGGGTTGTGTAGTAATGGAACAGAAAACCGGTATAAGAACAGAAAACTAATGATGTTCATCTTTTTCAAATGGGTGTTTTTCACTATCCACCTGAAATGTAATACCAGAAACTATTTTAAAATCTTCAATGTTAATCAACGTACTTATGTAACTTTTCTTTTCCTAACCTCTCTAATTAGTGTTGACTTACTTATTCCAGTTATTTCTGCAACTTCTTTATATGAATCATTGTTTAGCATCCCAACTGCATTATCTAATTGTTTTTGTGTGTAACTTTTAGGTCTACCCTCTGTAAATCCTTTTTTAGTCTTAGCAATTGCTTTACCATTTTGAGTACGTTCAATAATTGTATTTCTTTCCATCTCTGCAACTGCAAGTAAAGTTGTTAAAAAGAATTTACCCATTGTAGTATTTTCTAACAATCCAACATTCAAAACATGAACTGCTATGCCCTTGTTAAATAATCCTTGAACTAATTCTATTCCTTCTCCTGTATTCCTTGCTAGTCTATCGAGTTTACATATAACCAAGGTATCCCCTTCACTAAGATTCTTTACAACCTCATTAAATATTGGTCGTTGTATTGTAGTTCCTGTAAACTGTTCTGAATAAATTATTGCATTGCTATATTTATTTAATATTTCTTGTTCCTGTTGCTCCATCGAATTATTAACCAATTGACCTTTACTACTAATTCTTACATATCCCACTATTTTGCCCATAAAAACAACCCCTTTTCTCACTCTCGTTTTGACAGTAAGTATCGACACCGATCAACCCCTTGATTATACGTCAACATTTTCAGGTGTCAATACTGTTAAGTTATGACATTAAGATTTTATACATTTTCTTATACATTAGGGTTATAGCCACTATTTAATATTAAAAATAATCATCTTGTAGCAAATTGTTTGATTTTTTATAATGTTTATTCTATAAGTCTTGTATTGAATGAATACGTTAATGATGGCTATAAGTTTACTGATGAAATATTATCAGGCTTAAGTCCATATATTACACAACACATAAATCGATTTGGAAAATATGAATTGGATCTAAATAGGAAGCCAAATGACATTGATTATGCTGTCCTAGCCATATAAAAAATCAAGCCATATTTTGAATAAAATCAATGAATATGGCTTGATTTAAAATCACTAAATAGTATGGAGGTTTTTTTAGCACGAATCGTTGCCGTACCCCTTCCACCTCCACAACCGAGTAGTGCCACATCAACCAATTAAATCACCCCAACCTAAGTTTTGTTTAACCTATTGTATACCTAACTTCCATATAATATCCACAGATTTCGAGTTTGAATAAAGGAAAAACGGATATTCTTCTAAATCTATGTATTTTTTCATCACAACACAACGCTTGTTTCAGGTCGACAGTATGGACTTAGACCTTGATTTAATGTCTGTTAGAGGCAATTACGATAAGATAAAGGTTGCAACTGTAGCAGTTAAGTCCAAATTGTTCAAGTATTAGAATTTAATATATAAATATGAATCAACTTATGAGTGTTTCCCAGGACTACTGATAAAAATATATTTTCTAAATAAATATACTTATTGGGATCATGCAGATTACATAATAGATTTGGCAGCTTTCTAGGCTTATATGTGGCCTTTACAGACTTGGGGGCAATAATACTAATTTCAAACGTGATAGAAACCGCATGTTATGACAAATATTTGATACTTTTTTTCGATTTTATTATATACTAAAGTAGATTTAAGTGATAATTTAGTAATGTAAGATAACATTGCAGAAGTTGTTATTAAACGCAGGATGTTTAGTAGATACAAATTTAGGAAATATGGAAAATTCATTTAAATTTATTATGAATAAGAAGGAGAATTATAATGTTTAATTTAGGAATTATCGGTTTTGGCGGTATGGCAGAGTATCATTTCAAATCTCTCAAGGAATATGAACGAATTCATATAAAAGGCGTATTTGATGTAAATCCAGAACGCTGTAAATTTGCACAAGACAATGGTCTTAAGGCTTATGGTTCAAAAGAAGAGTTATTCTCCGATCCTGAAATTGATATAATTCTTGTTGCTACAACTAATGAGGTACATAAGGAATTATTAATTGAGGCAATGAGAGCTGGAAAGCACGTTATTAGTGAGAAACCTGTAACCTTAACTTCATCGGAACTTGAGGAAGTAATAGCCGCATCTAAAGAATATAAAAGAGTATTCACTATTGATCAAAACAGACGAACTAATAGGGATTTTATTTTAATGAAGAGAAATGTTGAAGAGGGATTACTTGGCGATGTGTATTCTATAGAATCTAGGGTTGAGGGTTCAAGAGGAATGCCAACTGGCTGGAGAACTATCAAAAGACTCGGTGGAGGTATGATGGTTGATTGGGGAGTACATTTAATTGATCAAATAATGTATATGATTGATCAGAAGGTTACAAATGTATTTTGCAAAATGTATTATATTGAGTATAGCGAAGTTGAGGATAACTTCCGTCTTACCTTGACCTTTGAAAGTGGCTTAACAGCTCATATTGAGGTAGCTACCAATAACTACATCTTACATCCAAGGTGGTATGTTCTTGGTAAGAAAGGTACACTTCAAATAGATAATTGGGATTGTAATGGTAAAATAGTAAGATGCATAGATAAAGAAAGTGTTTGGGAAGATGAAATTATTTATACCAAAGCTGGACCTACTAAAACTATGGCACCTAGAAATGCAAACTCTACAGAAGAAATAATCTTATCAGAGCCTTTGGAAGTTGTGGATAATCTAACAGTAGTATATGATCAATTATTGGATGCTATAGAAGGAAAAGCACCTCTTAAAATAACACCTCAGCAAGCACTTCGTGTTATTAAAGTAATGGAAGCAGCCTTTGTTTCAAGTGAAACATCCTCCGCAATTAATGTTGAAATATAAAACTTCATCTTTCACATTGATTACAAAGGGGCTGTTGCAAAACTAAGGAATTAGTTTTGCAACAGCCCCTTTCTATTATCTATTGAGCTACAATAGATTGAGGGTTTTCTGCATTATGTGGTTATTTGTTAACCTTGAATTTTTAGGGACACGACAAATAGGGCTTTCACCCTTATAATTTTAATTTTGAATTATGCTGTTTTGTATTCCAAATATTCTATAGTTTCATTCTGAATTTTGTTATGTAGCCTGTTTGCATTTATGGCGAAAGCCAGTAGTAACATGTCGTTTTCAACATATTCTTTGCCCCTATGCCTGAATCGGCGATAGCCTAAATCCTCTTTCATATAGGCGAATACACCTTCCGATTGAATCGACCTGTTCATTCTAAATATGATGCCCTCCGGACTTTTGATGTTTCCATCTGACTCCTGACGGAGTTCGTCGAATTCCTTTGAGAACTCAATATTCTTGGATTTAGTTTTTTTCAAACACTCGTTGGCAAACCTTCAATTCTCGCATTCTGAGCAGCTGTACCGTATCTTTTCAATAACATATCCCGTTGCTGTCTTGCCTTTGCGAACTCCCGAAAATATGAGTCTGCAGTTGTTTGCACACAGAAAAGCGTCTTCTTCAGGCAGATATGTCATGTTTTCACGCCTTCCAATATCCTTCTTGAATTTTTTGGTCTTTCTGATTTCATAGTTTGAAGGCTTGATGTATGCAGTGATGCCCTTGCTCCTCAAGTATTTGTAGTTCTGCTCACTTTCATATCCAGAGTCTGCGGTTAGAGAGTTGAACCTCACCGGAAGCTTCTCATGAATTTGGTCAAGAAATGGAATGAGCGTATTCACATCTGATCTCTCTTGGGGCAGGAGAACTCCAACCACGTAGCCACCCTCACTAGCAATCTGGACATTATAGGCAGGTTTCAGCTGCCCATTCATCATGTGGTCTTCTTTCATTCTCATGAAACGCATACTCCGCACAATAGTTTTTAAAACCTCTATATTTAATTTTAGAGGTTTTTAGCCGTTCCAGCAAAAAATGCTTTCATCAATATCTAGACATTTCAATAATGTTTTATGGTTTTCTTTTAATGGACGTGCCAAACAACGGTGTTTTTTACCTTTTGAAAAATATACTTTAACACCAATTCCTACGTTAAATACTTCTAAAATAGCCCATAGCGTTGGCTGAACCGTTTTAACTTTACCGGGTCCTAATATCTTTTCTCCTGTGCTTTTCATCTCTCTTCTTACAACATATTCAGCCACGGATAATATCATCATCGATATTAAAATAAGATAAGTCAAAGCCTCTATTCTCTGAGGTGTATCCAAATAAAGAGAATTAACAAAATGTGGGGACTTCATCTGTTGAAACTTTTTTTCTACACTACTCTGCGTTTTATATTCTCTAAGTAAATTTTCCGCTGTGATCTCTAAGTCATTAGAACAAAGCACAAAACTGCAAGCTTCTTCAAATTGCTTGTCTATACTTTTTTCATCTACAATAACTGTTGCTTCTAAATAGTATTCAGTTATTTTTTCAATCTTACTTGGATCTTTGGGTTGCCTTCCTGGCTTATTTTTCTCTTTTACATTAATTGAAATTTCAACATTATGGAATTTTGTCTTTTTAAAAGTTTTTTTTGCAAGCTTCACAATTTCAACTTCTGCATCTTCCATACATGCAAAAGCTCTTTTATTATAAGTTTTAAGCAACTTTTCTATGCTATCTTTTTCTTTTATTACTTGCTTCTGGATGGTTCTCTTTTTAGTAGCTTCAAGACTTACAGAATAACAAATAGCACATTTTAATGGTGTGCCTTCATATTTACAAACTTTTTCAGTAATAAAGTATTCTACTTTTTCACCTCTAGCATTAGTTAAATCAAGCTTCTTCATGGTTTTTCTGTTATCAAGAGCTTCTCTTATGCATTCTTTTGCAAGCTTAGTTGTTTCGGGCATTCTTGTTATTAACTTTAATTTTTTTGCCTTCTGAAAATTCTCCTTTGAGAATAAAGCACAATCGGCTATATAGTAAAAATCCTCCTCTGAAACATTTAGTCTCTTAAGAACTGATGCTACTTCACCAAGATTCTCTTGATTATATGTTTTATCATCCTTATTTCCAGATAGTACTCTTGCATCAACGATAACCCCATTGGCCACACCTATGCCCATTTTTATTTGTTTTTTATCTTCTCGTTTTTGCTTACTATGACCAAAGTCTATATTTATAACACCTTCCTTTCCGTCGCTTGCTTCATATTCTCCCCACATTACTTTTGAGGTGGTATCATAGTTTATATTTTTAACTTGGATTCCATAAGTTAAAAATGCTTGTGTACTTAACTCTCCAAAGATTCTTCTTGCTCCAGCCTCATAAAATGCATCAAGAAACTTCCCAAATCTATCATCATTAATCTGACTTAATTCTATTGGAGAATGAAATATGCCTTCAAGATCTTTCATTTCAAAATATTCCTGTAACCTTACTAACGGATGGTGATCATCACAAATATTAACTAACATCATCTCAGCCATTATTCCATACGGGATATCGGGTTTTCTACCTAAATGCTTTTCTAAGTTAGAGTCAAATACTTTAGGTAGTCTTAGCTTTTCACAAAGTCCTACCATAAAATTCATTTTCCCATGACTGTACATTTCTACATCATTAATATTCATATAAACATCACCTTCACATTCTTTATATGGATATATTCGACGTAAAAGCCCAAAATCCTTTTTGGTAACAATGAAAATTAATTACTTATTTGTAACAATTTAATTATTGATATTTATTTTTAATTCAGCGGAATATGCGTTAAAATAAAAAACAAAAATATTTCATTTTACCTATATTGTGAGGTGACAAACTTCCTATTTGTATAGCCCATGGCTTGTTAATTATGGGATATTCCACACCCTATTATTTTTAAATACTTGAACACATTTCAATAAGCTAATAAATAAAACATAAATTTAATTTACTAACTTATCTCTTATAATATATAATGCTATTATAAGTGTAGAAATAATCAAAGAGGTACTTATAGTGAGTAAAAGAGTTCCATTTGCATAATGAATTTAAAAATAAATAATTGTAGCCACAATCTTTAGATATTCAGTTACACTTCATAAAGATATAATATAAATAAATGGGGGTATCACAATGGATGATAATAAAATATTTGACCTGTTAGAAAAGATATATGTTGAGATTCAAGAAACTAAAAGTGAAGTTAAAAGCCACACTGAACGATTTAATAATGTTGAAGGTAGACTTGATAGAATAGAAAATAAGATGGATGTAGTTTATAAGGAAACTGCTGATCTAACAGAGTTTAAAACTGTATCCATAGATAAACTTACTGCTATAGGCTCTGATGTAGGGGAAATAAAAAATGATTTAAACAATGTTGAAGTAATAACAGCTAGTAATTGGAAAGACATAGCAAAATTAAAAGCAGTTAAATAATATAAATTAAGTCCTCTGGTAACTAAGTTCCAGGGGGCTTTGTTTTTTTGAATTGAATTTTTATACATGGGCTCTAATGTTTCTTAATTTAAGAATATAAAAAAAGGGCCTGTATATGACCAGACTCAACTAGGTTTAAATTTAAAGCGATTTTTGATTGGTATGATAATCTTCACTAAAGTGAAAATTAACTTAATCCAAACAAAGTGCTATAATTAACATCAGGTGTCAGTATTAGGCTAATTATACAGAGAGCGTGATTCGTATATGGATAATATGCCTCTCGTTAGGGTTCCACTAAAACCCTTTTGATGAGAAACTTCACTCCCTTAAAAACATACCTTAATTGGCATCCCAAACAAGGAAAATGACAGTAGGGAAACTAAGGATTTAGTAAGGTACCCACAATAAATAAAACGCATTTCGCCTACGGAGCTAATGAGATATTCATAGAAGTCAATATGTAAAGCTGGGAGACATTTTATATATTTTTAGTTCAACATAATGGGGTCTCTGTAGTAATGGAACAGAAAACGGCTATAAGTATGTAAATATTTTACATACTTATAGCCGTTTGTTTTATCCTACCATTTCGAACTATACAAATAGTAGTCTGTAGTGTGGAGTTATATATAAACAAACCTAAAAAAAGCCTGTATTCATGTAGAATGTGGCGTTTGCACAAACGCCTAATATTATAGTTTTAAGTGAAAGGGTTTAACTAAGATTTTTGTCCTAAACAAATTTATACTAACCTATTGACAAGGACTTACAAATAAAATATACTTATGTAAAGTACATAAACGTATATATACCAAAGGGGTGTAGTAATGTATAATATTCTAAATAACAATATGAATCTTAAACTTAATAATGATTATAGTGAATCGATGGATGCAAGTATATTTATAGGTGCAGATGATGAAACGAGGGAAAAGTTAAATGAGCTAAGACATAATATTAGAGAAAGCAGTGATACAAGCATCTACAATGCAAATGGGAAGAAATGGTATCAATCCGCATTTTCAGAGTGTTTTGTGTTCATGTATGATGAGTCTTTTTATAACAAAATTGAAAAAAGATATATGATTGATGAATTGTTAGATAAAGGAGAAAGAGAATTTGGAGGATACGATATTATTGTGCTTTGGCAATCATATCCACGTCTGGGAATAGACCAAAGAAATCAGTTTGATTATTATCGTGATATGCCTGGAGGCTTAGATGCATTAAAGGGTATTGTTAAGCGTGCTCATAAGAGAAATGTAAAGGTATTCATAAATTACAATCCATGGGATGAAGGTACAAGAAGAGAAGATGCATCCGATGCTGAATTACTGGCTCAAATTATACATGTTATTGATGCTGATGGAATATTCCTTGATACAATGGGTGGTGCTGATAGTGATTTCATAAACATCATTGAAGGGGTTAATCCAAATATTGTATTGGATCCTGAAAGCATTCCTGAAACTAAGGATTTTACTTCAATTACTGGAGGTTGGCTACAAGTTTACGATATGGGGTATAAAACAGTTGCACCTCCATATTTACCTGCAATTCGATGGCTTGAACCAAGATTTTCATTTAGGGGGATTGACAGAGACTTAGAATCGAAAAAGGAACATATTGCACTTAGCTTTTTTCATGGTTATGGATATGTTGTATGGGAAAATGTTTTTGGCTGGTGGAATCCTTGGAGTGCAGAGGATAGAAACTTTTTCAAAAAATGTCTTTCCATTTTGAGAGCATACAAAGAATTTTTTCTTGATTTAAACTGGCAACCTTATGTTTCTATTTTGCAAGAGAACGTTTACGCTCATAAGTGGACACAGGGAAATAGTGCCGCATATACATTTTTTAATATGAATGAAAAACAAGTTGAAGGACAAATGATAGAAATAGATAATTTGGGAAACAGAAAATGCTTTGATGTTTGGAATGGAAAAGAAATCGAGACTATAGAAAAACAAAATAAAACAGTCTTATCATTCTCCATAGAGCCTAACTCTGTCAGTTTTATACTCATACAAGAAAAGGATATGCCTAAAACTAGTATTCAGGAATATCCTACATCTTCTGATTGTTATTATCGAAAACGTGTAAACTTAACATCACAAGAACCTAGATCTGTAAATTATTGTATACCAGCAAATAGCAATTCCATTATCCCAAACATGGTTAATATTAAAGGTGGTAGGTATTTGATGAATGTACATCATAATGTTTTTGATAATATGGAAGGTGCTTGTTATGGAGATGTAACGGGAAGACACTCTAAAGAACATCCCACACAATACTTTTGGTTAAATACATTTTTTATGGATGTTTTTGAAGTAACAAATGAAGAGTACAAACTTTTTCTAAAAGCTACCAAGTATTGCCCTGATGATTTAACAAACTTCCTAAAACTTTGGGAAAAGCCACAGAATACAGAAAATTCTCCATGGCTGTGGTTAATTCCAGAAGACAAGTATAAACATCCGGTAGTATGGGTCGACCTTAATGATGCTAGAGAATATGCAAAATGGGCTGGTAAGAGACTCCCTACTGAAGAGGAATGGCAGTATGCCTCACAGGGACTACAATACAATGTTTGGCCATGGGGTGAGGAATACCATGAGGATTACTGTAATGGAGCATCCGAGGATACAACCCCTGTGGATTTATTCTCTCAAGGAGCAAGTCCATTTGGGTGTAAGGATATGGTTGGAAATGTATGGGAATGGACAGAGAGTGAAAGGCATGATGGACACAGTAGATATGCCATCATAAAAGGTGGAAGCCACTATAAAATAACAGGAAGTGGTTGGTATGTTTCAAGTGGAGCACAGTCTTGTGAAGTACATGAGAAGATTTTACTTATGTATCCTGGGTTGGATAGATGTAGTACGGTTGGATTTCGTTGCGTGAAAGATATAACAAAATAACACATTTAGGATGTGAAATTTATGTCAAATTTAGATTTTTCTCCAAATAATAGCACACCTCTATATATTCAATTAAAAGAGTATTTTATAGAAAAAATAAAAAGTGGTGAATGGCCAGAACATTATAAATTAAAGTCAGAGGAAGACTTTGCAAAAAAATTATCCGTTAGCAGGGGTACTATGCGTAAATGCATTAAATCTCTTGTTGAAGAAGGCTTATTGAAACAAGTTCATGGTAAAGGTACGTTTGTAGCATCTACTATAATTGAACAACCACTTGCTCAAAGGCTTGTTTCTTTTTCGGAATCAATGAAAGAGCAAAATCTGCCTTATAAAACAGTTGTTATTGATAAGAAACTAATAAAACCATCTAGTAGGATATCAACATTATTAAATCTTAGGGAAGAAGAAAATGTATTTTATATGAAGCGTATTCGACATGTTAATAATGAACCTGTTATTTTACTTGAAAACTATGTTTCAACTACTCTATGCCCAGGAATAGAAAATGAAGATTTTGAAAAAAAAGCATTATTTGATGTGATTGAAAATAATTATGGACTAAAAATTGATTGTGGAAAAAGAAGCTTTGAGGTCGCAATATTAAACAAAGAAAAATCTTTAATGATGAAGTTACCTGTACGATCTGCAGTATTATTTCTTGACCAGCTAGTTTATATTAAAAATGGAATGGCAATAGAATATTCTAATGTTTGGTTAAGAAGCGACAAATTCAAAATTACATCAATTTTAAAAAGATAGGGTATTGAATCTTGTAATGAAGAAAATAGTAGTTATCAGAAATTATATGATTGGAGTAGCCATGAATATGAAATAATTCCAATTACCATGACAAACTGTTATAGGAAGTTGATTTAGATTTGAAACTGATTGTGGAGGGAAGGGTTCTAACAAAGCTACCTCAATATTACGATTGAGGAGTTGAGTCAAATAGAAGTTAAATTTAATTGTTCTTATTAAAATTAAGACAATTTTATATAAATATTTGATTGTGTAAAGTGAGCTATGAAAAAATGAAATCAAAAAGTTAGGCATGAATATACGAAAATTATTACAATAATATCTTGATTTATCACCAACAAATCGAAATGTGGATATGAAAAAAAGACCTTTGAATTAAGGCTAGAAATGAAATCAACAGCAAAAATCTAATGCTAGATCATGAACACTGTTTTGCTTGCATATTTAAGATAGTTTGTTGACCTAATAAGATAAGTAGTTGCCATTTAGCCGGCATATTTTCCGCACCAACTAAAGCATCTAATTCATTAAGTGGCCTCCAGTAGTTGTATGGATGAGGACGCAGAAAATTGTAATAGGCAACCCAAAGAGATACGCCATATAGCGCCCCATTTTCACTTCCATAGCCACAAGTAACACGATAAGAGGATTTAAATGTGCGGTTAAGACGTTCTACGATCTGTTTTATCCATCGGAATTCCTTTGATACAGCATCATCATTGGTAAGCCCGATGACCTGAGTAACATCAAAGTTCCATCCTTTTTCTTGTTTGCATTGCTGGCTAGCAAGAGGATAAGCACTATAACCATCGGCGATGAATCTTAAAGCTTTACCAGGGAACGTTTTGAATTTTTCAAAAGCCATACGCATGGTGAGGATACAGGGTCCTACAGCACGAGTATCTGATACCTGGTAGCCGAGAATGGACTTTTTACAGGCATCCATGATGATCCAAACATAATGCCTAATACCTTTTACCTTGATATAGGTTTCATCAGCAGAAAGAATATTGGAAGGCTTATAGTCAAAGGTATCCGTGAACGGTTTAATGACGGCTGCAGCAGTAATTGCATAGTTAGCAACCATTGTATGCGAAATCTTGATACCATGTACCTCAGATAGGGCATGAGCGGTCATTCTAGTGGATAGCTTAAGATTAACATGATAAGTAAGGCACAATCCCATGATATAGGCATTGAACCTCTTATACTTGAAGTTAATAGCATTTGGGGGAAGTTCATGTAAGTCCATCTTAAAGAAATCTACTGTGAATTCACGATAAATGTAGTGGAGCTTGTACTTATATTTATCGGAAGCATTTAAGCTCTTGGGTAGTTTAGCAATATTGCTAAGATAATAGGAGCACTTAGCATTTAAGCATTTATGTATACGGAAATGTTTACGGTCCTTCTTGGCATCAAGAATATTTCCGCAATAAGGACAACGTAGAGACAGTGGATGCTTGTAAATGTTGGTTTCATTGAAATGTTCATTACAAACCTTGCATACATATTGACCTTTAGCTCCATTATTTCTGTAAAGGTACTGTTGAGGTGCATTGCAACGAGGGCATACGGTAGAAGAGGGGACAGCAGATTTATCAGACCTGTGCTTTACTGGGTTAACAGGTTTGCCATACTTATGGACATAGTAAGCCAAAAGTAGCTGATAATCTATAGGATCAGGATTAAATATCTTTGGAAGCTTATCAACCTTGAATTTTTGATATTCAGGACTATGAGAATCGTCAAAAGCCCACTGTTTAAGAGGGATATGTTTAGCAATAAAGAGAAGTAATTGAG
>Ga0209125_1002684_pt1 | contig 13244 bp, 11 predicted proteins | sample BarGraIncub1131A_FD_184503 | JGI IMG/M metagenome (GOLD analysis project Ga0209125, IMG submission 184503) | Arctic peat soil microbial communities from Barrow, Alaska - Barrow Graham LP Incubations 11-31A (SPAdes) (version 2) | ecosystem: Environmental > Terrestrial > Soil > Wetlands > Peat... | reverse complement strand
CACATCTGTTATTGGTTCTGTTATAAGAACAGCATCACCCCAGTAGCGTACAATACAAAAATAATAGAATGCCCTTAAGGTACGTACTTCTCCCAAAGCTTTATTAAGGTCTGTCGCACTCAACTTAATCAAAGGAAGTTGTTGGATAGAGAGGTTACAGTCTTGTACACCTGAATACCAATTTAACCACGGATTATTGTAATCGTCGAGTAAACTACCTGTTACCTGATTGTGCATAAATTTATCGAACTGAACGTGCGGCTCAGTGGTGTATGCCCCGCCAGTGGGGTACTCAATTGTAGAGGGAATATTATTTCCCCAATCTGTCGCAGCACCAGTCCAGTCTGCCAACCGTCGATAAGGTCCAACTGTAAAAGGTTCTTTAAATGCTGGACTTGTGAGATCTGCTGCGGTGGTTAGTGATCCTGTAGGCACTTCTTTCAAAAATTCCGTGCAACCACCAAGCCCCATAAAGAATATCACCAAAAGCATAGTGAATCTTAATGCTATACTGTTTTTTATTTTGTAATTCATGATATTAAATTTTTACAATTAGAATGTGACATTAACGCCCAAGCTGAAGGTTGTAGGAACGGGATGCATATATTTATCAATATTTGGAACCCTTCCATTAATTTTCTGTATAGCACTACCTTCAGGATCATAACCAGGAAGTTGAACTGCGGTTAACAAAAAGAAGTTATCAGCAGTGGCATAAACTCTCAATTTATCTAAACCACCAAGGTTACCACGGAAAGTATAACCTAGTGAAGCCGACTGCCCCCTAATGTAGGCAGCGTTCCAAATCATATGGGTGTCAGCGTATGAGTCGTAGCGTGCACCGGCATTACCGGCACGAACCTGAGCTATCATTGTATTCTGATGATCAGGACGCCATCCATCCATAACTGTGTTCATCATACCATTTACAAATTGGCGGTCTTCTGCAGACTCATGCACGATAGCTTTGTCAACTCCGCCTACAAACATAATGTCGATACTTGCATCAAAGTGTCCATATGTAAATGTGTTGTTCAGACCACCATAGAATTTCGGATATGCGTGACCAATAACTTTACCGTCAGTCAGCGTCTCAATTTTACCATCATTATTTACATCCTCAAATTTCAGATCTCCCGGCACTTTGCCATAACGCGCTGCCTGCACTGCTTCGTTTGTGCCCCAGGTTCCCATTCGGTTCAATCCAAAGAATGATCCGATTGGTTCTCCAACTCTATAAACGCTGGTTCCTTCACCCGCTGCATTATTTACGTAAATGTCGGCACCAGTAGGGCCTAGCTCCGTAATTTCATTTTTATTGGATGATATTGTAAAGAGAGTTTCCCATGAAAAGTTTTTCTTTTGGAAATTGACCGTGCTCAATGAGAACTCGATACCGGTGTTTTGAACCGAACCATAGTTTACCCAAGCACTACCTGTTGTAGTTGATTGAGGTACTGGAAGATTAAACAACATATTGTTTGTTGTTTTTTGGTAAACATCTAACGTCACATTAATTCTATTTTTAATCAATCCAAGATCTACCCCAGCATCGTACTGTGTTGTTGTTTCCCATTTCAGGTTATCGTTACCGGTAGAGCCTGGATAAAGACCTGCATTGAGGCCATTTGCCAATAAAACATTGGTGGAACTAATATACGTTTGTGTTATAAAATTACCAACTTCCTGGTTACCGGTTTGTCCGGCACTTAAACGCAGTTTAAGGTTAGATATTGTTTTGCTGTTGGCCACAAAACCCTCCTTAGAGATTCTCCATGCAGCACCAACCGATGGGAAAAGTGCATATTTGTTGTTTGTTCCGAATTTTGATGAACCGTCATAACGCCCGGTTGCTGTTAACATATATTTTTCCTTGTAGTTATAAATAGCACGGGCAAAATAAGAGTTTAACGCACCCCTGTTATCGCTGGAGGCTACACCAGGTGGATTGCTACCCGCTCCTAAATTATCCCATTGGTAAAAATTTGAAGCGAATTTGGATCCCTGTGCACCTAAATAGTCATACGTATTTTCAGACCATGAAAGCCCAAGCAAACCTGTTATTTGATGATCACCTATTTTTTTATTATAGTTGAAATAGTTTTCGTTTTGCCAATATTGCCATTTTTCATGGGTACCATTTGCACCTGAATTTTGTTTGCCCTGATAATCTCCACTAAACCATCTACTCTGCATATTCCTGCTATCTACAGATAGGTTTGTTTTAAAACTCAAGTCTGGTGTAATTTGTGCATTTAGTTCCAATGATCCGGTAAATTCGTCTTGTAAGTAATAGCCTTCGTCTTGATTTAGCATAAAAGTTGAACCTGCCCGATTCTCCCCAACATTAAAGTCCCTGGCAGTAGGCCATGTTCCTGCATAAGCTCCATATATTGCAGGATCATTAGGATACTGATAAGCTGGCAAAATAGCAAAATATTCCGAGGTATTTCTCATCAAATCACTACTCATTTGGTCTTGTTTACTTCTTGCAAATGCTATATTGGAGCTCATTTTGAGCCATGAAGTAAGTTCACTGTCAATGGTCACCCTAGCATTTAACCGGTCGTTGTACGATTCTTTCAAAAGGCTTTCCTCGTTGTTACTACCTAAAGTTAAAGAGTATTTTCCTTTTTCCGTTCCGCCGCTCACTTCAAGATGGTGCTTATGTGATAAAGCGGTTCTGAAAACATCATCTTCCAACAATGTGTTAAATCTTGGTTTATAATACTTTCCATCGTTACCCAAAAAATTAAGACCAGGTAAATACGAGTCTTTTGCAACCTGTTCGAATAACCATGGTATCTCTGACCATGATGTTCCTGCATTTGGGCCGCGAAAATCCTTTGTTGTTACCTTGTTTCCATACTTAGGCGTATTGTTAAATGCCTGTTCATAAAGGTACATAAACTGGTCGGCATTTACCACGTCGTTTCTTCTTGTCTTGATACCAACTGAGGCTGAACCATCGTAGTTGACTCTTACCTGGCCTGCAGCCCCACGCCTGGTGGTTATAATAATAACACCGTTTGCCCCACGTGTACCGTAGATAGCAGTAGCCGACGCATCTTTTAAAACATCCATAGATGCAATATCCTGAGGATCGAGGTTTTGCAAGGCATTGATCACACCAACAACTCCATCCACAACAAACAGAGGATCAGAACTGGTATTAATGGAGTTTGTACCCCTGATTCGAATTTGAGGCCTACCACCCGGATCACCAGCAGCCTGCCTAATTACCTGAACACCTGCGATTTTGTTCTGCAGGGCCTGTCCAACGTTCGTAACTGGCCTGTCAACCAGTTTTTCCGGTGTTACACTGGAAACGGAACCGGTAATGTCACTTTTTTTCATGGTACCATAACCGATGGCGACTACTTCACCAATACTTGTGGTTGATTCCTGGAGAGTAACATTATATTTCGATTTTGAATCGATGGCTCTCTCTTCCGGATTCATTCCAACAAAAGAAAATACCAGGGTTTTTGCGTCTGAAGGTATGGATAAGGTGTAATTGCCATCCATATCAGATATTACTCCAATCGTAGTTCCTTTTACAACGATTGATACACCCGGGAGCGGAGCTCCGGTGGCATCAATAACTTTTCCGTTAATTTTCTTTGTTGCCTGTTGTGTGGCGACATTTGTGCTCGCGTCACTGGCGACTGCCATATTCTGGGACAAAACTCCCAGCAATAGGAAAAGGGTTAATTTTATGATCCTTAAAATTTTAGCTGAATCATAAAACGAATACCCATTAAGATTAGTCCATTTTTTTTTCATACTTTTGCAAATGTTTGAACAATTAATATTAAAAATTGATTGATGCAGGGCAATTTGTTGTGGCGACATCTTGCCCTTTTTTGTTGACATACTGTTGTCACTATTGAGTGTAACTGATTGATTACCTAGCTTTTCACCATATTTTTTCTTTGTTTTTAGTTAGTACTTTTTACATTTCTCAATCTAAGAAGGGCAGATTCCGGGTATAAAAAATTCTGTGATATGTGTCAGTTAATTCCATCTCAAAGTTAATAACATTTTTTAACAATCAAATTATTTTTGAAAATAATCACAATAAATTATACTGCCTATCTCCTTCATTCAAGCGAATTGGGCTGACAGCTTAATATTTAATTGGTTCTTTATAAAAATGAGTGGGTAAAAAAAAAGACAAAACCACGCTTTCGTGAGGCTTTAAAGGATTGGCGGAGGAAGGGGGATTCGAACCCCCGGTACAGTTTCCCGTACGGCAGTTTAGCAAACTGCTGGTATCAGCCACTCACCCATCCCTCCTTAATCTTCTTTTTACTCGTTTAATTTGAGTGGTGCAAATGTAAAAATGATTTTTAGACAGGCAAAATTTTCAGGTAAAATAATGTTATAATAAATATCGCCAAATCCTTTGAGAAGAAAGATTTCTGATGTATTTTTGATACATTAAGAAAACGTTCTTTCACACACGATATTTCCGCATTAATTCTTTAGTTGGTAAACTCAACATTTCTAGCATTCCGAGAAAGCTTATGTCCGTTAAGACAGGCCTCATCCCTTCGGGGAGCAGTCCGCTGCCATTGGAAGTCTGATCAGACAGGCACTCAAATCCTGTTTATCCGGGGTTTTACACAATTTGAATTAGTGCGGTTTTTTTTGTCTGCGAAATAATCGATCCTTCCCAAAATCAATCCGCCAAAACCCACCTGGTTAACCAGAACTGTATTGCCTGACTTGTTCGTGACCCGCTCTGGCTGGTTCAGAAAAGTATGGGTGTGGCCTCCGATAATCAGGTCGGTGTACTTCGTTTCAGCAGCCAGCTGCATATCTCCAATCTTCTTTTCCCTGTAAGTAAAGCCAAGATGTGACAGACAAATAATCAAATCCGTCTTCTTTTCTTTCTTGAGAAATTCTTCCATTTTCAGGGCGCTGGCCAACGGATCCAGGTATTTGGTCTTACCGTAATTTTGTTTGCTGACCAACCCATACAACTCAATGCCCAGTCCGTAAACTCCGATCCTGAGCCCCTGTTTCTTAAATATTTTGTAGGGGAGGATTTTTCCTTCCAGGATGGTCCCGGTAAAGTCGTAATTGCAGTTGATGAAAGGAAATCCCGCATTCTTTAGTTGGTCATTGAGACCCTCCAGTCCGTTGTCTAAATCATGGTTGCCAATTGTTGCCGCATCGTAACCCATTTCCGTCATCAGCTTCAGCTCCAGCTCTCCCTTGAAATAGTTGAAATAAGGAGTACCCTGGAATATATCACCGGCATCGAATAACAGCACATTCTTCTGTTCCGCCCTGACCTGCTGAATCATGGCAGCCCGCTTGGCTATGCCGCCTTCACCGGCATTCCTGGCCGCATCCTTCGGAAACGGATCGATATGAGAATGGAAATCATTGGTATGCAGAATGGTGAGCTGAATCAGATCACTCTTTGCGAAGGCCTGCAGAGGCCCGCTAACGACAAAAATGCCCACACTGCCTGCTCCCAGATTTCTGAGGAATGTTCTTCTATTTTGCATCGTAAATCCTCCCGTCCGTTTTTGCAGTTAATACTTTGCCTTCCTTGCCCAATCGCCTTAAATGCTGAATAAATAGGTCCCTCGCTTTAATTCCGGTATCAATTCTGTTCATAGTCTTGGACAATATTTCACTTCCGTCACCGCCATTGGCAATGTAATCGCTGGTAACCAGCCAGTATTCTTTCAAGGGATCAATGGATTTTCCACCGATCAGTGGTTGTACCGCCTTGTTATTCTTGATTCCGAAACGCAGTCCGCCGACACCTTCTCCGCCTCTTTCAGCCAGATGGTTGACAAACTCCAGCATCACGTCACCCTTCAGTTTCAGAAAAATAATCTCATTTTCGAAGGGCATCAGCTCGAACATGGTCATGGTTGTAATCTCACCCTTTGGCAGGGGAATTCGCAGTCCGCCGCGGTTAATCATCGATACATCAATTTTGATAGCCGGATGTTTCTCCTCGCAGAACCTGTTGGACTCTTCCAGGGTCATGTCCGCGCAATAATTGGTCAGCGGACTTTCCGGACGACCACCAATCAATGCTTCAGAAGATTTGCATAACACTTCTGTCATGTCGGCATTGACTTTTTCCCGGTAGGGTTGGATCATCTTCTCGACTTTGGCACTTGGTGGAATGGTAACGAGTGAATCGAGATGGATATTCGCCGTTTGCGATTTGTCTACCCGGTAAGTTGCACAGCCAGATATGGACAACACAAAGAGCAGCAATAAGATAAAGCGGAATTGTCTCATTGAAGTTCAGATTTATTATAGAATTTCATTTTCACCAATTTATTACCCGCCCTATGTCGCGCCGGTCTTTCTTCGTTGGCCTACCCGCCCCGCGATCGCGTAAAAACAAGGCCCCTCCATGTGTATCATCCAGCTTTTGCAGTTCTTCCGGCGGGGTAATATCTTCCACATATTGCGCAACCAGCTTGGCTCCGACTCTCTTACCAAGAATCTCCAATACGCGGTAAGAGTAGGTTACAGGATTCTTTCTTACCAGGATAACGTCCCCTGCCTTAACTACCCTGGCGGCTTTAACAGCCACGCTGCCAATGGTGACCCTGCCCTTTTTGCACTCTTCCGTCGCCAGACTGCGGGTCGCATAGACCCTGACGGACCAGAGAAATTTATCTATTCTTATTAATTCGTCCATCGCAACAGCTTAATTAATCTTCCTTGTTGAACTTTGTCATTGTCAGCTCAATCCCGATAGTGGCAAAGGATTTGAGGATGTCGAAGCATTTCTCCAACTTCGTGTTGACGACCTCTTCCTCTTGAAGTGACCATTTCCCCAGTACAAAATCTATCTGGCGGCCGCGGGGGAAATCGTCTCCGATGCCAAAGCGAAGCCTGCTATATTCGGTCGTGCAAAGTATCTCCTGAATGCTTTTTAGTCCGTTGTGGCCGGCATCGCCCCCCTTGGAGCGCAACCGGATCTTACCAAGTGGCAAGGCAAGGTCATCAACGAGTACCAGAACATTTTCGAGTGGGATTTTTTCCTTCTGCATCCAGTGGTGGACCGACCTTCCACTAAGATTCATGAAAGTGTTTGGTTTTAAGAGGATAAGTGTCCTGGATGCATGTTTCAATTCTGCCTTAAAACCATAACGATGATCGCTAAAAGAGATATTGGACGCCCTTGCAAAGGCATCCAATATCGTAAATCCTATGTTGTGACGGGTATTTTCGTACTCACTTCCGATGTTACCCAAACCAACTATCAGATACTTCATCTGTTAATAAATACACCGACTGATTATCATTCAGGAAGCCGGAGAAATTTTTTTTCAGTTTATTTCTTGGCGGGAGCCTCCGGTGTATTCATGGCGGCACGTGCAGCACGGGTTACAACTACCGTTGCAACTGGAATAGACTTGTTGTTCATGATCTCAAATCCATCCACTTTAATGTCTCCAACACGGATGCTCTCGTTGATTTCCAGATTGGTAACGTCGATCACGATCTCGTCGGGCAGATTCTTGAAAACTCCTTTTACCTTCAGGGTACGAAGGTTGGCCTTCAAACGTCCCCCTTGCTGAATACCCTTGGCGTAACCATCCAGACGAACCGGCAGGTCAATCTTCACTGCCTTCGTCTCGCTGAGTTGCAGGAAGTCGATGTGCAGAAGCTTATCGGTAACCGGGTGAAACTGAAGTTCCTGCATGAAGGCATCATATTTTGTGCCATCAATATCCAACTCTGCCTGGTAAACTTTCGGAGTGTAAACCAGCTTGCGGAAATCACCTTCCGGTACATAAAAATGCACCGGAGCTTCACCTCCGTAAAGTACGCATGGTACTAAGTCCTGAGCTCTCAGTGTCCTGGTGTCTTTCTTTCCAAGGGCCTGACGCGCAGTACCTTTAATTTCAAATTTTTTCATTTCTAAATTTTTTAATAATAAAGTGTTTACTCAGACCTCCTTTCAACGTGAAAGGTATCCGCATCACACCCTTAAAGGATGCTGCTAAATCGGGCACAAAGGTAAAATAATTCGATTAAATAAATGATGTGCTGATGGATTTGTTTTCGTAAACTTTTTGGATAACATCAGCAAAAAGAGGGGCGCAAGTCAAAATCGTGATCTTTTCGGAATACCTGTGCAACGGAATAGTATCAGTAAGCAAGATTTCGTCGAGTGCGCATGATTCCAGCCGTTCAATGGCCGAATCTGATAGAACTGCATGGGTGGCGCAGGCGCGTACCGAGCGGGCACCCTTGGATTTCATCAGATTGGCTGCCTTGGCAATGGTTCCGCCGGTATCGATGATGTCATCAACGATGATAACATCCTTATTTTCAACATCCCCGATTAGGGTCATCGAATTGATAACGTTCGCTTCAGTCCTGGTTTTATGACAGATTACCATATCTGTACCCAGATGTTTGGCAAAGACATTGGCTCTCTTTGTTCCTCCCGTATCCGGGGAAGCTACCACGATGTCCTTCAAACCCAGCTGCTGAATATACGGTATGAAGAGCGCTGCCGCGCTGAGGTGGTCGACCGGTACATCAAAGAAACCCTGAATTTGGTCGGCGTGTAAATCCATGGTAATTAACCGGTCAATTCCGGCAGTGGATAACATGTCAGCCACGAGCTTGGCGCCAATGGATACTCTTGGACGGTCTTTTCTGTCCTGGCGGGCGTATCCGAAATAGGGCATAACCGCGATAATCTTATACGCGGATGCCCTTTTGGCGGCATCGATCATCAGCAGCAGCTCAAAGAGGTTATCCGAAGGGGCGAAGGTCGACTGGATGATAAAAGTGAATGATCCCCGGATGGTTTCCTCGTAACAAGGTTCAAATTCGCCGTCGGCAAAGCGCGGGCAGGACGATCTTCCCAACTCAATACCAGCATTTTCGGCTATTTTCTCCGATAAATACCTTGATTCGTTTCCGGTGAAGATCTTGATTTCACTGTTCATATCCGTTGTATTGAGTGGTGAGGGTAGTTTACAGGGGACAAAAATAGAAAAAATCCGATGCCGTAAAGTGTTATTTGTCGGAATTTTAATTTTTGGTGATGATTTCACCAATAAAATCCATTAGCTCATCCCTTCCGTTCCCTTTCTCTGCCGAGGTTACGAATATTCGCGGCAACTCATCCCAGTTTTTCAGCATTTCTTCCCGGTAGGTTTCCAGATTTTTCTCGATCACCTGCTTACCCAGTTTATCCGACTTGGTGAAGACCATTACAAAGGGTACCTCATTCTCTCCCAGCCAGTTCATGAAATCGAGATCGTTCGGCTGAGGTGCCAGCCGGATGTCGATCAAAACCATTACACAATACAGGTTGACCCTTTCCAGTAAGTATTGCCGGATGAAAGTAATCCATTTATCGCGGTTGGAACGCAAGACTTTGGCATACCCGTAACCGGGAAGATCGACCAAATACCATTTGTTGTTGATGATAAAATGGTTGATCAAACGGGTCTTGCCCGGTTCGGAGGAGGTCTTGGCGAGATTTTTCATCCCCATCAGCATGTTGATCAGGGAAGATTTTCCCACATTGGATCTCCCGATAAAGGCAAACTCGGGTTGTTCCGTCGCCGGACAAAGGGAAGGATCAGTATTGCTAACAACAAATTCGGCACTTTTGATTAACATGGTTAGAAAATTGAGATATGAGTATGTGCTGTCCCTCGTTTGCAACGAGGGACCGAAATTTCATCCCTCGTTGCAAACGAGGGATAGCAGCGGGATAGCAGCGGGATAGCAGCGTACTTTGTCTTATATCTCATATCTATTCTATGTATACTTCGATCAGTTTAGCATCTTTGCCTCCCGAAGGTGTTATGGAGAAATTTTCGATGGAGGCCGGCACCAAAATTGTCTCACCCTTTTGAACCTGGATGGATTCTGATTCCCAGGTAAGGGTATAGGATCCCTCGAAACAGAGATAAATCACGAAGGAATCGATTTTACTGAAGTCACGTTCCAGTTCTTTTGTCAGGTGTAACAAATTGGTGGTAAAGTAGTTGCACTTAACCAGTTCGACTGCCTCATCCGGGCTTTCCTGGTAAGAGGTATGCCCATCCTTGAAATGCTTGAAATTGATGGCATCGAGGGCGAGTTCAGTATGCAGCTCGCGGGCTTGTCCTTTGTCATCGACGCGGTTGTAATCAAAAATCCTGTAAGTGACATCTGATGTCTGTTGTATCTCCGCTACCACAATTCCTTTGCCGATTCCATGAACCCGGCCGGCCGGTATGAAGAAAACATCGCCCGCTTTTACCGGATCCATCTGAAGCAGATTCTCGAGCTTGCCGTTTTGTAGCGCAATCAGGTAACTGTCGCGGTCGATGGTCCGGTTGAACCCTGAAATCAGTTCTGCACCTTCATCGGCAGCAAGAACATACCACATCTCAGTCTTGCCATAGGCTCCGTGCCTCTCTTTGGACAGTTCATCGTCCGGATGCACCTGGATGGAAAGTTTGTCGTTGGCATCTATATATTTGATTAACAGCGGAAATTCCGTTCCAAATTTGTCGTAAATTTTTTCACCGACGAGTTCTCCCATGTAGATTTCAATCATCTCTTCGAGGTTATTTCCTTTCAGAAATCCATTCACTACGACAGAGATATCGTCCTGAACGCCAGATAGTTCCCAGGATTCGCCGCAACGCGGGATCGTCAGGCTTTTGTTGAGAAGTGTGCTTAATTTGGTGCCACCCCAGATTCTCTCCTTGAAGATGGGCCTGAACTTGAGTGGATAAAGATTTTGCATGGTAATGATTTAAGGTTAACCGGATCTTGCGCAACACTGCAAAAATAGCAGATATTCTTCATTCTCTAATAATACTTTTAATATCTATCTTTGCAGGATAGCTTAAATTCTATTGTTTATGAGCATGCTGATCATTGGAATCGCTGGCGGAACAGGATCGGGCAAGACTACCGTAGTTAACAAAATATTAGCCCGGCTGAAGGAGAAGGAAATCACTATTCTTTCACAGGATGCCTATTACCGCGATAACAGTGATCTCCCCCTGGAAGAACGTCAAAAAATCAACTTCGACCATCCGGATGCCATTGAATTTGAGCTTTTATGCGAAAATATTCGTAAGTTAAACAGGGGTGAAACGGTCGAGCAGCCTATCTATTCCTATCTTACCTGCACACGCTCCGCGGAAACCACTACTATCATCCCAAGAAAAGCGATCATCGTTGAAGGTATCCTTTGTTTGTGGCCCAAAGAACTTCGTAAGTTAATGGATATCAAAATTTTTGTCGACTGCGAGGCGGATGTGCGACTCTCCAGGGTTATTCAGCGCGACTTGGAGGAAAGAGGACGGGATGTTCAAACGGTCTTAAAGAGATACGAGGACACGGTTCGGCCCAGTCACCTTCAGTTCATCGAACCCACCAAGAGATATGCCGACATCATCGTGCCTGAGGGCGGGAACAATAAAGTAGCCATCGATATCATCACCCAATACATCGAAAAACACCTCAACGACCACGCGTAATCCATAATTCATCTTTTCTCTTACGCTCTTATGTATCAGTTTTGCTATTTTTACGGCAAAATATTTTAACATCACACCATCATGCCTATAGTTGTCAGCGGTATAAGGTCGACAGGAAATCTTCATCTTGGTAATTATTTCGGAGCAGTGAAAAACTTCATCGAGATGCAGCATCATTTTGATACCTACTTCTTTATTGCCGATCTTCATTCGCTTACCACGCATCCTGTCCCTCATCACCTCTTTGGCAATGTCAAGCAGGTGTTAGCCGAATACCTGGCATGCGGGATCGACCCCGAAAAGGCTACCGTATTTATCCAGAGTGATGTTCCGGAAGTCTCCGAGCTCTATCTGCTGATGAATATGAATGCCTACCTGGGAGAGCTGGAAAGAACCACTTCCTTCAAAGATAAAGCTCGCCAGCAGCCTGATAATGTGAATGCCGGTTTGCTGACCTATCCCGTTCTGATGGCAGCAGATATTATCATCCATAAGGCACATCTGGTTCCTGTTGGGAAAGATCAGGAACAGAATCTCGAGATGTGCCGCACTTTTGCCCGTCGTTTCAACAGGATGTACAATGTTGAGCTTTTTCCGATACCACGTCCCTATGTATTTGAGGGTCAGGATATGGTGAAGATTCCGGGATTGGACGGATCGGGTAAGATGGGTAAATCCGAGGGTAATGCCATCTCGCTGGCCGATTCACCACAGGTGATCCGGAAAAAGGTGATGAAGGCAGTTACTGACAGCGGGCCAACAGAGCCGAATCAGCAGAAGCCCGAGGTGATTCAGAATCTTTTTACGCTGTTGGATGTTGTTTCGACACCGGATGTGGTGGCACATTTTGATCAAGCTTACAACGATTGTTCCATCCGGTATGGGGATCTCAAGAAGCAATTAGCCGAAGATATTGTCCTGTTTACCAGTCCAATCCGGGAAAGGATTGAGGCCTTTTTGGCAGATGACGTATGCCTTTCAAAAGTTGCCCGGCTCGGAGCCGAGAAAGCCCGTGCCTCAGCCTCCAAAACTTTGCTGGAAGTTCGGGAGGTAATTGGAGTGAGGAAGTTTTATTAGAGACATGAGAGATGAGACATGAGAGATGAGATCGGTCGCTCCAACGGATTTGCAATCCGTTGGTGAAAGATTACCAGCGGATTGCAAATCCACTGGGGCGCTTGTTGGAGCGAGCATAGCACCGGTCCCTGAGCTTGTCGAAGGGTTTAGTAACTGCTACAATATAAATTATGATATGATCAAAGAAATTCCGGGTAAATACGACCCAACAACAGTCGAAGACAAATGGTACCGCTTCTGGATGGAACATAATTTTTTTCATTCCGAGCCAGACGGGCGTGAACCTTATACAATTGTTATCCCGCCACCCAACGTGACAGGTGTTCTGCACATGGGGCACATGTTGAACAATACCATTCAGGATGTGCTGGTGCGCCGCGCCCGTATGCTAGGCAAGAATGCCTGCTGGGTTCCGGGTACGGATCACGCTTCGATTGCTACGGAGGCTAAAGTGGTTGACAAACTCTTGAAGGAAGGAATAACCAAAGACGATCTTACCCGGGAACAATTTCTGGAGCATGCCTGGGAGTGGACCCGCAAACATGGCGGCATCATTTTGGAGCAGCTTAAAAAACTTGGTGCCTCCTGCGACTGGCAACGGACTGCTTTTACCATGGATGAAATCCGTTCTGCTTCGGTTATAAGGACTTTCGTCGATCTTTACCG
>Ga0209125_1002683_pt1 | contig 13252 bp, 10 predicted proteins | sample BarGraIncub1131A_FD_184503 | JGI IMG/M metagenome (GOLD analysis project Ga0209125, IMG submission 184503) | Arctic peat soil microbial communities from Barrow, Alaska - Barrow Graham LP Incubations 11-31A (SPAdes) (version 2) | ecosystem: Environmental > Terrestrial > Soil > Wetlands > Peat... | reverse complement strand
GTTGGCAGTGGCTTCATCGATACCTTCCGCGAATTCGACCAGCGTTCCGAAAAGTACAGCTGGTGGAACTACCGCACCTTTGCACGTGAACGAAACCTCGGCTGGCGTATCGATTATCATCTGATCACCCCTCCGGTGCGCAGCAAGCTCATAGGCGCCCGAATCCACGACAACATTGTCCATTCAGACCACTGCCCCGTTTCCGCAATCCTGGGCCTCTGAACCCCTCTGACCCATGGCACGCCCACACGATTCCTCCGTTATCCTACGAATGGCGTTCTTTATCGGAGCCGCCATTATAACCATTGCATCAACACTTTTCTCCAACAGGCTGGCCAAAGACCTTGCCTTGGAGGAACGCAAGAAAATGGAATTGTGGGCCGAAGCCATCCGCCTGATCGCCACTGAACCGACCGAAGGTGTCGAAATGGATTACACACTGAGTCTGAAAGTAATTGAAGGCAACACCAACATTCCAGTCGTACTGATAGACGACAAAGGCGATGTTCTGAGCCATAACAACCTGGGGCTTAAAAACGAGAACGACACAGCCGAACTGGGAGCCGCCACCCGAGCCATCATCACCCACAATCAATTCATCGAAGTAAAAATCAACGACGATGTTTCCCATTTTGTCTATTACCAGGACTCTAAACTACTGCGTAAGCTTACCTACTTCCCGTTTGTTCAACTCATCGTCATGTTCATTTTCCTGCTCATCACCCTGTTTGCACTTAATTCCTCCAATCGGGCAGAGCAAGACCGTGTCTGGGTAGGTCTGTCCAAAGAGACCGCCCATCAGCTTGGCACGCCAATTTCATCCCTCATGGCCTGGGTGGAGTTGCTGAAACTGAGAAACGTGGATGCTAAACTCTTGGACGAAATGGACAAAGACACCCAACGGCTTCAGACCATTGCCCAGCGATTCTCCAAAATCGGATCCAAATCTGAAACCACACCTCAGGACATCAAGCCAGCCTTAGAGAGTGCAGTCCAATACATGCGGAACCGCAGCTCCCGAAAAATCACCATTACAACCCACACTCCTGCCGAAGCAGTGCCCGTCTATCTCAATGTACCCCTTTTCGAATGGGTCATCGAGAATCTATGTAAAAACGCTATAGATGCCATGGAAGCCACCGGCAAAATAGACATAACCCTCACTCCTGAAAACAGGCACCTACTCATCGATGTGACCGACACTGGCAAAGGCATAACAAAATCCAACTTTAAGACCGTCTTCAAGCCCGGGTACACCACCAAAGCCCGTGGTTGGGGCCTCGGCCTCTCCCTCGTCAAGCGCATCATCGAAGAAAACCACAACGGCAAAATCTTCGTCAAAGCCTCCGAACTCGGTAAAGGTACCACCTTCCGCATCATCCTGAAAAAAGCCTGATTCGTCATAAACTGAATATCCATATTCCTGGAAAAAAGGGCTGCACCCAATTCGGCACAGCCCATTACCTCAACTTCTTTGTTCCTGACATCCTTCAGGTTTTACAAATAACCACCTTCGTCCGGATCAGGGAATGGAACAATGATGGGCGGAAGGAGCTTTTTTCCTACCGTGGTAATGATACTTCCACCATTACAGATTTTTGCCTCCTCCTCATTCAAAGCTTTAAGGTTTTTACAACTTTCAAGATTCATACTATTAGTTTTTAGTATTAATGCCTACTCTAATTGGGTTTTTCAGCATTCACCCACAATGTTGCAACGATTGTACCACAAAAATAGAAATCTAAACTATATTAATATAATAGTCTTTATATATTATTTAATTATCATCGGATATAAGCAAAAAAAGGGCTGCATTGTAATGAATGCAGCCCTTTTTCATATAGTTAGAATCGTTCTTTAGAGTTCTTCGTCACCCACTTCTTCCGTATCCAAAACGGTCTTTCTGGAGGCATTCAGTCGGTCGAAATCTTCTTTTGAGCCAACAATCAGTTTGTCGAAATCACGCTGACCAGTACCGGCAGGAATCAAGTGACCACAGATCACATTTTCCTTCAGACCTTCGAGACGGTCAACCTTACCCTGGATGGCAGCTTCATTCAGCACCTTCGTCGTTTCCTGGAAGGATGCGGCAGACATGAAGCTGTTGATCTGCAGAGCTGCACGGGTAATCCCCTGGAGGATCTGGTTGGACGTGGCCGGAATAGCATCACGGGTTTCAACCAACTTCAGGTCACGACGTTTCAGTGAAGAGTTTTCGTCACGCAGCTTGCGGGCGGTTACAATCATACCCGGCTTCAAATTGAGAGAATCACCGGCTTCCAGCACCACTTTCTTGCCCCAGATGCGGTCATTTTCTTCCATGAAATCGTTCTTGTCGATTAGTTGTTGTTCGAGGAAGCGCGTATCACCGGCATCTACGATTTCAACCTTGCGCATCATCTGACGTACAATGACTTCGAAGTGTTTGTCGTTGATTTTCACACCCTGCAGGCGATATACATCCTGAACTTCGTTCACAATATATTCCTGAACAGCCGTCGGGCCCTTGATGGCCAAAATGTCGGCTGGAGTGATAACACCGTCGGAAAGTGGCGTTCCAGCACGTACAAAGTCGTTTACCTGAACCAGCACCTGTTTGGTCAGAGGTACCATATATTTCTTAACTTCACCGGTCTTGGACTGAATTACGATTTCCCGGTTACCGCGTTTTACACGGCCGAATTCGATGATTTCACCGTCGATCTCAGAAACCACAGCAGGATTGGAGGGGTTACGGGCTTCGACAAGCTCTTGGACACGGGGGAGACCCCCGGTGATATCCCCGGTTTTGGCAATCGCGCGCGGAATCTTGACAAGGATTTCACCAGCCACAATGTGTTCACCGTCTTCTTTCAACAAGTGAGCGCCGGCAGGTAAGTTATAGGTACGCAGACGTTCACCGCTTTCATCCAATACGTGAATGGACGGGATACGGGTACGATCCTTGGGTTCGATGATGATCTTTTCCTTCATCTTCGTGGTATCGTCCGTGTAGGAGTTGAAGGTCACACCTTCTTCGACAGAGTCGAATTCTAATTTACCGGACTGTTCCGAGATGATGGTGGCATTGTAGGCATCCCATTCGCAGATCTTTTCGCCTTTGGATACGCGATCGCCGGGGTTGAAATACAATTTGGAACCATAAGGAATGTTCTGAGTGGTCAGAATCACTTTGGTGACTGGTTCGATCAGGCGAAGTTCACCATAACGGCCAACGACAATCTGAACAGTGTTTCCGCTTTCATCTTTTGCGTCCACGGCACGAAGCTCATCAATTTCAAGAATGGCATCATGGTGGGCAATAATGGAAGATTCGGCTTTTACGTTACCCGCAACCCCCCCGACGTGGAACGTACGAAGTGTCAGCTGCGTACCCGGTTCCCCAATGGACTGAGCGGCAATAACGCCAACAGCTTCACCACGCTGAACCAGCTTTCCGGTTGCTAGGTTGCGACCGTAGCACTTGGAGCAAACGCCCTTCTTTGATTCGCAGGTCAGCACCGAGCGGATTTCAACGCGTTCGATGGGTGAACCCTGAATCTTGATGGCAACGTCTTCTGTTATTTCTTGCCCAGATTCAACCAGCAGTTCGTTGGTGATGGGATGGTAAACATCATGCACGGAAACACGTCCCAATATGCGTTCATACAAGGAAGCCACCTTCTTGATTTCAGTAGCGGCCAAACCACGGAGGGTACCGCAGTCTTCTTCGTTGATGATTACATCGTGTGAAACGTCCACCAGACGACGAGTCAAATAACCAGCATCAGCTGTTTTCAGAGCCGTATCGGCAAGACCCTTACGGGCACCGTGGGTGGAGATGAAGTACTCAAGCACGGAAAGTCCTTCCTTAAAGTTGGAAAGAATAGGGTTTTCAATGACCTGACCACCTTCTGCACCGGACTTCTGCGGTTTGGCCATCAGACCACGCATACCGGACAGCTGACGAATCTGTTCCTTGCTACCACGAGCACCTGAGTCAAGCATCATATATACAGAGTTAAAACCTTGGTTGTCGGTTTCCAACTGTTTCATCAAAATATTGGAGAGTTTGGCATTCACACCACCCCAAACGTCAATGATCTTATTATAACGTTCATTGTTGGTGATCGCACCCATGGAGTATTCGGCCACGATGGAATCGACTTCGTCGTAACCTTCCTGAACCAACGCTTCTTTTTCCTTCGGAACGATAACGTCGCCCAGATTGAAGGACAAACCACCCTTGAAGGCCATGTAGTAACCCAAATCCTTGATGTCATCCAGAAACTGTGCGGTACGAGCCACACCACAAGCGGCGATGACACGACCGATGATGTCACGGAGGGACTTCTTGGTCAGGATCTCATTGATGAAACCAACCTTTTCAGGTACGAATTCATTGACCATGACACGACCAACAGAAGTATCCGTCAGTTTGATGGTAGGTTGACCGTTTTCATCCAGATCGTGTACGCGAACTTTTACATTGGCGTGTAGGGCTACTTTGCCTTCGTTGTAAGCGATAGTGGCTTCTTCGGGTGAATAGAAAATCAGGTTTTCACCCATGACACCCGAACGAAGCTTGGTCATATAATACAGACCAAGGACCATGTCCTGTGAAGGAACAGTGATAGGAGCACCGTTGGCAGGGTTCAGGATGTTGTGTGAGGCAAGCATCAGCATCTGGGCTTCCAAAACAGCCTCGTTGCCGAGCGGAAGATGCACAGCCATCTGGTCACCGTCAAAGTCGGCGTTGAAAGCCGTACAGGAGAGCGGATGAAGCTGGATAGCCTTTCCTTCGATCAGTTTCGGCTGGAAAGCCTGAATACCAAGTCTGTGCAATGTCGGAGCACGGTTCAGCAAAACCGGATGACCCTTCATCACATATTCGAGGATGTCCCAAACAACCGGATCCTTGCGGTCCACGATTTTCTTGGCTGATTTAACCGTCTTCACAATACCGCGCTCAATGAGTTTGCGGATGATGAACGGCTTGTATAATTCAGCGGCCATATCCTTGGGGATACCGCATTCGTGCATTTTGAGTTCTGGACCTACGACGATAACCGAACGGGCTGAATAGTCCACACGTTTTCCGAGCAAGTTCTGACGGAAACGACCTTGCTTGCCCTTCAAAGAATCTGAAAGGGACTTCAAAGGACGGTTGGCATCCGTTTTAACAGCGCTGGATTTACGGGAATTGTCGAACAAGGAGTCAACAGCTTCCTGCAACATACGCTTTTCGTTACGAAGAATTACTTCAGGAGCTTTGATTTCGATCAGACGTTTCAGACGGTTGTTGCGAATGATGACGCGACGATACAGGTCATTCAAGTCGGAAGTGGCAAAACGGCCACCATCCAAAGGCACCAACGGACGCAGTTCGGGCGGAATAACAGGTACGATCTTCACGATCATCCATTCCGGCTTGTTGCGCAGTCTGGACATACGGAACGATTCAACCACCTGCAGACGTTTCAAAGCTTCGGTCTTGCGTTGCTGAGAACCGTCCGTGCTGGCGCGGTGACGCAGTTCGAAAGAAAGTGCGTCCAAATCAATGCGTTGTAACATGTCATGGACGGCATCGGCTCCCATTTTCGCAATGAACTTGTTGGGATCACTATCTTCCAGCAACTGATTTTCGCGGGGCAGGGTTTCGAGGATATCCAGGTATTCTTCTTCAGAAATCAGATCATCCTTCTTGACGCCGTCATTTTCCTTGATTCCGGCATTGATCACCACATAACGCTCGTAATAGATGATGGAGTCCAGTTTCTTGGTCGGAAGTCCCAGCAGATAACCAATTTTGTTTGGCAGTGAGCGGAAATACCAGATGTGTGCCACCGGTACGACCAGCTGAATGTGCCCCATGCGTTCGCGGCGGACCTTCTTCTCAGTCACTTCCACCCCGCAACGGTCGCAGACAATGCCTTTGTAGCGAATACGTTTGTATTTACCGCAATGACATTCGAAATCCTTTACCGGGCCAAAAATCCGTTCGCAGAACAAACCGTCGCGTTCGGGCTTATAGGTACGGTAATTGATGGTTTCGGGTTTCAACACTTCGCCACTCGACATTTCGAGGATTTCCTCCGGAGAGGCTAAGCCAATCGAAATTTTCGAAAAACTGCTCTTTGCTTTTGTTTCTTTTCTAAAAGCCATATTGTGTATGCGTAATTAACCGTTTATACTTAATCCATTTGGATGCTGAGACCCAAACCTCTCAATTCATGCAGCAGCACGTTCAGTGATTCCGGAATACCGGGTTGCGGCATCGGATCGCCCTTCACAATGGCTTCGAAAGCCTTGCTGCGACCTACCACGTCATCAGACTTGATGGTCAGGATTTCCTGGAGAATGTGTGCGGCACCGAATGCTTCGAGTGCCCAAACTTCCATTTCCCCGAAACGCTGACCCCCGAACTGAGCTTTACCACCGAGGGGTTGTTGCGTGATCAAAGAGTATGGACCGATGGAACGGGCGTGCATCTTATCGTCGACCATGTGACCCAGTTTCAGCATGTAGACCACGCCGACTGTAGCTGTTTGGTCGAAGCGGACACCAGTACCACCATCGTACAGATAACATTTGCCATAGCGAGGAACACCAGCTTTGTCTGCCCATGAATCCAAATCGTCTAGGCTTGCACCGTCAAAGATCGGAGTGGCGAACTTCAGACCGAGTTCTTTACCGCACCAACCGAGAACCGTTTCAAAAATCTGTCCAAGGTTCATACGGGAAGGTACACCCAGCGGATTTAAAACGATATCGACCGTTGTTCCATCTTCAAGGAATGGCATGTCTTCCTGACGTACGATACGGGATACAATACCCTTGTTACCGTGACGTCCGGCCATTTTGTCACCGACGCGGATCTTACGTTTTTTAGCGATATAAACCTTAGCCATCTGAATGATACCAGCGGGCAGTTCATCACCAATCGTGATGTTGAACTTCTTGCGTTTCATAAGGGCGTCCAGTTCTTTGTGCTTGCGCAAGTAATTCAGAATAAGTTCGCGGATCATGTCGTTTTTGCCATTGTCCGTGGTCCATTTGCTTACCTGAACGGAAGAGAAATTTAATTCTCCCAGGTTCTTGGCGCTGAACTTGGAGCCTTTGGCAATCACTTCGGTGCCGAGGTTGTCCTTGATACCCTGAGAGGTCTTGCCATTGGTCAGTACAATCAACTTTTCAAGGAGGAGGGCTTTCAGTTTGATAGCTGATTCTTCAAATTCTTCGTCAATTTTCGGCAGAAGGGCTTTGTCGGTGAGACGTGACTTACGGTTCTTCATTGCTTTGGAGAAGAGGCGTTTGTCAATGATCACACCACGCAAGGAAGGAGTGGCTTTCAGTGAAGCATCTTTCACGTCACCGGCCTTGTCACCGAAAATGGCACGAAGCAGTTTTTCTTCCGGAGAAGGATCAGATTCACCTTTCGGAGTGATCTTACCAATCAGGATGTCGCCCGGTACGATGTGTGCACCAATGCGCACGATACCGTTTTCATCCAGATCCTTGGTCGCTTCTTCACTCACATTAGGTATATCAGAAGTCAGTTCTTCGAGACCACGTTTGGTTTCGCGAACTTCCAACGTGTATTCATCCACGTGAACAGAGGTGAAGATATCTTCGCGAACCATACGTTCGTTCAGTACAATGGCATCTTCAAAATTGTAACCCTTCCAAGGCATAAACGCCACTTTCAGGTTGCGGCCTAGTGCCAGTTCACCGTTTTCGGTGGAATAACCTTCTGTCAGCAATTGACCGTTGGTTACCCGGTCGCCTTTGTGAACGATGGGGCGCAGGTCAATGGTCGTGCTTTGGTTGGTTTTCTGGAACTTGGGAATAATTAAGGTTTTGATCGAATCGTTGAAGCTGACAAATTCTTCTTCTTCGGTGCGGTCATATTTAATACGGATGGTTGTTGCGTCAACATATTCGACTACGCCTTCACCTTCTGCCATCAATTGAGTACGGGAATCACGGATCAACTGTCCTTCCAGACCTGTTCCTACGATCGGCGCTTCGCTGCGGAGCAGTGGTACCGCCTGGCGCATCATGTTGGATCCCATGAGGGCACGGTTGGCATCATCGTGCTCAAGGAAAGGAATCAATGCAGCTGCAATGGAAGCAATCTGCGTCGGAGACACGTCCATCAGCTTCACCTCCTGAGGACTTACCACAGGAAAGTCTGCATCCAAACGGGATTTAATGCGTGAACGGATAAAGGATCCATCTTCTTTCAAAGGAGCATTTCCCTGAGCGATGATCTTGCCTTCTTCTTCTTCAGCAGTCATATAGATAATCTCTCCAAGATCCACTTTGCCATTTTCAACCTTTCGGTAGGGCGTTTCAATGAATCCGAGTTTGTTGATCTTTGCATAGACACAAAGGGACGAAATCAAACCGATGTTCGGGCCTTCAGGTGTTTCGATCGGGCAAAGACGGCCGTAGTGCGTATAGTGTACGTCACGGACTTCAAAACCGGCACGTTCGCGTGACAGACCGCCAGGGCCGAGGGCAGACATACGACGTTTGTGCGTCATTTCGGCCAGCGGATTAGTTTGGTCCATGAATTGCGACAGCGCGTTGGTTCCAAAGAAAGAATTGATCACGGACGAAATCGTCTTGGCGTTGATCAGTTCAACAGGAGCGAATACTTCATTGTCACGAACATTCATACGTTCGCGGATGGTACGTGCCATACGAGCCAAACCGACACCGAACTGATTGTTCAGCTGTTCGCCGACAGTACGCACACGACGGTTGCTTAAGTGGTCAATATCGTCCACGTCAGCATTGGAGTTCACCAGTTCGATCAGGTATTTGATAATCTCGATGATGTCTTCCTTAGTCAACACCTTCACATTCATTTCAGTGGAGAGGTGTAATTTTTTATTGATACGGTAGCGACCTACTTCACCCAGGTCATACCGTTTTTCAGAAAAGAACAGGTTCTGGATGACTTCGCGTGCGCTGGCATCATCGGCAGGTTCTGCATTACGCAGCTGACGGTAAATGTACAGGACAGCTTCCTTTTCAGAGTTGCTGGGGTCTTTCTGCAAGGTATTGTAGATGATCCCGTAGTCGGACATGCCGACATCTTCCTTGTGCAATAGTATGGTAGCACAACCGGATTCCACAATTTCATCGACGTGATCATTTTCAAGAATGGTTTCGCGATCAATAATTACCTCGTTGCGCTCGATCGAAACTACTTCACCGGTATCTTCGTCCACGAAGTCTTCCACCCAACTTTTCAACACACGGGCGGCGAGCTTACGGCCGATCAGACGTTTCAGACCGGCTTTAGAAACCTTGACTTCTTCGGCCAGGTTGAAAATTTCCAAAATGTCCTTGTCGGTTTCAAAACCAATGGCACGAAGCAGCGTAGTTACTGGTAATTTCTTTTTACGATCAATGTAAGCATACATGACATTATTGATGTCTGTAGCAAACTCGATCCAAGATCCTTTGAACGGTATGATACGGGCCGAATACAGCTTGGAACCGTTTGCATGCAGGCTTTGTCCAAAGAAGACGCCAGGTGAACGGTGCAACTGTGAAACGATGACACGTTCAGCGCCATTGACGACAAACGTTCCTTTTGGGGTCATGTAGGGAATCGCTCCCAGATAGACGTCCTGAAATTTGGTCTCAAAATCTTCGTGATCGGGGTCGGTACAGTACAGCTTCAGTCTGGCCTTCAATGGCACGTTATACGTCAGTCCGCGTTCAATGCACTCGTCGATGGAATAACGGGGCGGATCGATGTAATAATCCAAAAATTCTAGAACAAAGTTGTTGCGTGTATCTGCAATAGGAAAGTTTTCGGTGAAAACTTTGTAGAGGCCCTCGTTTTTACGTCTTTCGGGCGGAGTATCCAATTGCAGGAAGTCCTGGAATGACTTCAATTGCACTTCCAAGAAATCCGGATAGTCGAGCGGACTCTGGATGGAGGCAAAATTAACTCTTTTAGTTTCAGTTGTTGAAGACATTTATGAGTGTATTTATGATCGTTTTGCGAATGTGAAAAATGTTGGCTTTGTCCCGCCGGACAGAGGTACGATCCTTGTAAAAGAACGTTTTGAGCAGCGAGCGCATAGTCGAAGTTTACTTCGGCTATGCCGAGTCGCGAAATGCGACTGTTTGGGACAAACGAACTTAAAATTAATATAGACACAAAAAGGTTTAGAATCCCCTTTTTAGGAGATTCTAAACCAAAGCACCTGATTATCAGGTGGTAATGTTATTTAAGTTCAACTTCAGCGCCTGCTTCTTCCAACGCTTTCTTCAAAGCTTCGGCTTCGTCTTTGCCAGCGCCTTCCTTCAATACGGAGGGAGCAGCGTCAACGAGGTCTTTCGCTTCTTTCAGGCCCAAACCGCAAGATTCCTTAACTGCCTTAACGACAGCAAGTTTGGCGGGTCCAGCCGATTTCAACACTACGTCGAAAGAAGTTTTTTCTGCAGGAGCAGCAGCTTCAGCAGGAGCAGCAGCAGCAACAGCAACAGCTGCAGCAGCGGGCTCAATGCCGTATTCATCCTTCAGGATGGTAGCCAGTTCGTTTACTTCTTTTACAGTTAAATTCACCAATTGTTCAGCAAAAGCTTTCAAATCTGCCATTTTTATATGTATTAAAATTGTTATTGTTACTTGGTTTGTTGTAATTAATTTTCTCTTTCACTGAGCGTTTTCAAAACGCCATGGAGAATAGAACCTCCACTTTGGAGGGCAGATACCACGTTTTTAGCAGGCGATTGCAACATAGCAATAACATCTCCGATGAGTTCGTTTTTGCTTTTGAGGTGAATCAGTGCTTCTAACTGGTCAGGACCGATATAGAAACTTTGTTCTACGTATGCGGCTTTCAGGGCAGGAACTTCTTTGCCTTTGGCAAATGCTTTGATCAGTTTAGCAGGTGCATTGGCGGATGCGGAAAACATCATTGCGGTGTTTCCTTTCAATACGCCATCCAATTCACTGTAATCTGTGTCAAGGCTTTCCAGAGCCTTTGCAAGCAAGGTATTCTTTACGACCATGAGCTTGACGCCCTGGCTGAAGCAGAGTCTTCTGAGCGCACTGGTAGTCGCTGCATTCATTGCAGTGATATCAGTGAGGTAGAAGCTCCCATATTCTCCAACCGTTGCAGCAATCTGCCCAATGACGGTGCTTTTATCTTCCTTCTTCATAATTCAAATTTGATTAGTTTTCCTCAACGGATTTGGGATCAATTTTGACGCCCGGACTCATTGTACTTGAAAGATAAATGCTCTTGACATACGTACCTTTTGCGGCAGAGGGTTTCAATTTCATCAGCATGGAAATGAATTCTTTGGCATTGTCAAAAATCTGTTCCGGGGTGAAAGAAACTTTTCCAACGGACGCATGAACGATACCAGTCTTGTCCACCTTAAAGTCAATCTTGCCTTGTTTTACTTCTTTAACTGCTTTACCGATTTCCATGGTTACCGTTCCGCTTTTAGGATTCGGCATCAGGCCACGAGGACCTAAAACACGACCCAAAGCACCGATCTTACCCATGATGGCGGGCATCGTGATAATCACGTCGATGTCCGTCCAGCCACCTTTAATTTTCTCAATATATTCATCGAGACCAACATGATCAGCTCCGGCTTCTGTAGCCTCAGCTTCTTTATCGGGAGTACACAATACCAGCACTCGTACTTCTTTCCCTGTACCGTGAGGCAGTGACACAACGCCACGTACCATTTGGTTGGCTTTACGGGGATCCACACCGAGACGAACGTCCACATCAACGGAAGAATCAAATTTGGTGGAAGTGATTTCCTTAACCAAAACGGTTGCTTCTTTCAATGTGTAATTCCTTCCAGCTTCAATTTTCTCAAAAGCCAACTTCTGTTTTTTTGTCAGTTTACTCATTTCAATTGAAGATTAGTTGTTAGCGGGGAAAACCCCGGTTACGGTGATACCCATACTGCGAGCCGTACCTGCTATGAGCTTCATAGCGGATTCAACGGTGAAACAGTTCAAATCTTCCATTTTGTCGGCAGCTATCACTTTCACCTGTTCCCAGGTTACAGAGGCTACTTTGACGCGGTTAGGTTCGGCAGAACCGCCCTTGACCTTTGCTGCTTCCATCAGTTGAATGGCTGCGGGAGGAGTCTTAACAACAAAGTCGAAAGATTTGTCGGAATAGTAAGTAATGACAACAGGCAATACTTTACCTGCTTTGTCCTGAGTTCTGGCGTTGAATTGCTTGCAAAACTCCATGATGTTTACACCCTTGGAACCCAATGCGGGCCCTACGGGAGGGGAGGGATTTGCGGCACCCCCCTTTATCTGCAATTTGATTTGTCCAGCAACTTCTTTAGCCATTTTCTTTAAAAATTAAAAATTTGTGGGAATTTAAGAAAAGGAATAACACTCGCGTAACCTGTCGTTATTCTTTTTCGACTTGCATAAAACCCAATTCGAGCGGAGTTTTCCGTCCGAAGATTTTCACCATGACCTTGAGTTTTTTCTTCTCATTGTTTACCTCTTCAATGACAGCACTGAAGCCACTAAACGGACCGTGATTGACTTTCACGGATTCACCGACATAAAACGGGATGCTGAAGTCTTCTCCAGTTTCCTGAAGTTCATCCACTTTTCCCAAAATGCGGTTCACTTCAGATTCACGAAGGCTTTGCGGGTTGTCCGTTCCGCCTAGGAATCCAATGACATTCGGTGTGTTCCGAAGAACGTGCGCCACTTCGCCTACGAGAGCAGCTTCTATCAAAACATAGCCGGGCAGGTAGGAACGCTCTTTGAGCACTTTCTTGCCGTTACGCATTTGATAGACTTTTTCCGTGGGAATCAATACCTGAGAGACGTACTCGCTCAGCGATGAATTCTTGATTTCTGCTTCAAGATATTCACGCACTTTGTTTTCCTTACCACTCACGGCACGTAGGACGTACCATTTTTTTTCAAAATCAGACATTGTTTATTCCTCAGATTAAAATACCTTCTCGTAGATAAAGGTCATGATGTTTTCAAAACCTAAATCGATGACAAAAACAATCACTGCGATAACCAGGGAAGCTGATAATACAACGACCGCACTGTTGCTCAACTCGGCCATTGTAGGCCAACTGACCTTATGTACGAGCTCTGTGTAAGACTCTTTAATGTAAGAGACTACTGTGTTATAAAACTTTTTCATCTTCAACTAGGGTTTTAATGGCACGAAAGGAGAGGCTCGAACTCCCGACACTCGGTTTTGGAGACCGATGCTCTACCAACTGA
>Ga0209125_1002681_pt1 | contig 13256 bp, 12 predicted proteins | sample BarGraIncub1131A_FD_184503 | JGI IMG/M metagenome (GOLD analysis project Ga0209125, IMG submission 184503) | Arctic peat soil microbial communities from Barrow, Alaska - Barrow Graham LP Incubations 11-31A (SPAdes) (version 2) | ecosystem: Environmental > Terrestrial > Soil > Wetlands > Peat... | reverse complement strand
CCTGCCGATCGGCAGGGGTGCTCGGCGGCTTCGCTAGGTTCTTCATAGTTTTCCCCAAAAAAGAGCACCCTCCCCGTTGAGGAAAAGTGCTCTTCAGGCAGGTGTTTTCTGGCTCCAGTTGATCAAGTCCCCTCATCTCTGAAATAGGAGAACTCCGATCAGAATTGAGGAGTTTGGCGCACGCCAAGCTAGATTATCGAAAGCTTGTTAATCACACCGTTCACGCCGAAAACGTACCAGGCGTCGGACTCGGCGGCCGCGCGGCTGCTCTCCGTCGACACTGCACCTTCCAGCGTTACCACGAGATTCCGGCAACTCGGCTTTACCTGCGAGGCGTTCACGAGCGGATCCTTCTCATGTACCAGCCGGACGGCATCAACCACCTCGTCGTCGTAGTCTTCCATGGCAGGCAATACCTCGATGCCGTTCACCACGTCCCGGCTGCCGGGCACCCACCAGGTGAGCACACCGGCCAGGCGCTTGTGGGAGAGGCTCTCCACCGACCCGTTCAGGATCACCACCCCGTCTATCACCTTCATCTCCAGAAAATGCTTGGAATCCAGAGACCGCACCGGCTCCATCTCCTGCTTCACCATCGCCCGCACCGAGTAGGCCTCGAAGGCTGGCTCGCCGATAAATGCATTGCAGACGTGGTCGCGGATAACGCCGTCCTCCATTCGCTCGGCTGGCTCCAGACGCAGCCTGTCCACGATTCCGGTAACCGGCGCTGGAGCAGCCGCAAGCTCCAGGGCTATTTTTTTCACCGCGATCCCGGAGACCTCGCCCGACAGGGTAACGATCCCGTCAAGGTAACTCACCTCAATCGGATGGCTGTGCAGATTCACCCGCGGCTCCCGCTCCAGTGCGGCAAGGACCGCGCCAACGACTTCCTCTCCTCGTATCATCGCTCTTCCCCCTTTTACTTGGAATGATGCAAGTGACAACGACCATGCTCGGCCCGGGCGTTCCAAGGGGAGCAGCCGGGGGAGCCGGTGTGAATACATCGGCAACGAGGTTTTCGGACAGATTGTATCATGAAGAATGGTGATGTCGAAGGAGGGGCGGCCGGAACCGGCCGCCATGTTGCTAGAGAATCCTGGTGAGGAAGGATTGTATCCTTTCGTTCTCCATCTGGTTCGCGAAGAAATCTTCTGGGGTCCCCTGGGCGACGAAGGATCCGGCCTCCATGAAGATGACCCGGTCGGCCATCTCCTTGGCAAAGCCCATCTGGTGGGTGACGATGATCATGGTCATCCCCTCCTTGCCGAGCGCCCGGATGGTATCGAACACCTCGCCGATCAGTTCCGGGTCGAGGGCCGAGGTGGGTTCGTCGAAGAGCATCAGCTTCGGACGCATGGCAAGCGCCCGCGCGATGGCGACCCGCTGTTTCTGGCCGCCGGAGAGCGTCGCGGGATAGACGTCGCGCTTGTCGGAGAGGCCCACCTTCGCCAGCATGTCGAGTGCTCGCTCGCGCGCCTCACCGGAGCTTTTCTTCTGCACGGTGAGCGGACCCTCCATGACGTTGCCGAGCACCGTCATGTGCGGGAACAGGTTGAAGTGCTGGAATACCATCCCGATTTCGGAGCGCAGGGCGCAGATCCGGTGCGGGGTGTCCAGGTGGCGCCGGCCGTGCTTGTTCCTAAGGTAGCCGACCTCGTCCCCCTCGAACAGGATGGTGCCGTCCTCAATCTCCTCCAGGAAGTTTATGGAGCGCAGCAGCGTCGACTTCCCCGAGCCGGAAGGACCGATGATGACGACAATCTCCCCCGGGCAGACGTCGAGATCGACGCCGTCGACCGCGGTGAGCGCGCCGAAGCGCTTGGTGATCCCCTTGAGGCTTAAAAGCGGTTGGTTAGCGGTTTTCATAGATGCCGGCCCGTGTTTCTATCTTTTGGAAGATGAAGGTAAATATGGTCGTGAAGAGCAGGTAGATGAGCGCCGCGAGGATCAGCGCCGTGATGTTGAAGTAGGCGTTGAACATCTGGTCGGCGGAGCGCATCAGCTCGACCATGGCGATGGTGGAGACCAGTGCGGTGTCCTTGATGAGGGCGATGAACTCGTTTCCTATCGGGGGCATCAGCCGCTTATAGGTCTGCGGGATGATGACCCGGTGCATCGCCTGCCCGTAGGTCATCCCGATCGCCTTGGCCGCCTCCATCTGTCCGTGCTCAATGCTCTGGATGCCGCCCCGGATGATCTCGCCCAGGTACGCGGAATAGTTGAGACCGAGACCCAGCACCGCTGCGTTGAACGGCTTGAAGGTAATACCGAGCGCGGGGAGGCCATAGTAGATGAAGAAAAGCTGCAGCAGGAGCGGGGTGCCGCGGAAAAGCCAGATGATGAACCAGCAGAGCGTCGAAACAGCCTTGAAGCTGCTCAGGCGTCCCAGCGCGATCAGGAGTCCCCCGAGGGGCGAGATCAGCATGGTGCAGAAGACCAGGGCGATGGTCATCAGCGAACCCTTCAAAAGGTGCGGCAGGAAACGGAGGCAGTCCTGGAAGAAGACCACATAGCCGGGCTTTTGCTCCCTCTTCACCGAGGCCGCGAAGTTGAGCGCCTCGCTGTTGTCGGGGTAGACCGCGAGCACCTCCCGCGCGTCCGCGCCGGCAGCTTCGAAATCCTTCAGGGCGAAGTGAAGCCTTGCAATCTGCATGCGGCTTCGGACGAAGGCGCTGTTGTCCTCACCCTTCGATACGGGTATCTGCTTCAGGAGCGAAATGGCAAGGACCAAATCACCCCGCCCCATGGCGTCGTTAGCCTTGTGGAAGATCTGATCGTAGTCCTCGGCGTGGGCCAGCGGGGCAAGGAGGAGGAGCGCACAAGAAAAAAGCAGGATCTTTCTGAAGATCCTGCCGGACAAAAGTTTCATCGGCATACCTGATTAGATTGAGGTGAAACGCCCTCCCCCCAGGGGAGAGAGGGACGTGCGAGACGCTATTTCCACTTCTTGGGGTTAGTAATGTCCTCGCCGAGCCATTTCCTGGAGATCTTACCCATGGTTCCGTCCTTCACCATGGCGTCGAGAGCCCGCTGCACCTTCTGGCGCAGTTCCACATCCTCCTTGCGGAAGGCGACGCCGAACGGCTCCTTGGTGATGTTGCCGGCGAGGATCCGGAATTTGCCGGGACGCTTGGCGATGAAGTCGCGACCGGTCGCGTCGTCGATGACGACCGTGTCAAGACGCAGGGATTCGAGATCCAACAGGGCCTTCGGGTTGTCCTCATACTCGCGCACCTCGGAGGGGGGAGCCGGCAGCTTCTTGACCGCCTGCAGCGCGGAAGAGCCCTTCTGGACGCCGACCTTGGTTCCCTTCAGATCCACGAGTTTCCGAAACCTCTTGTCGTCATAACGGATCACTGCGACCTGGCCGTCCATCTTGTAGGGCTTGGTGAAGGCGACCTCTTTCTTGCGCTCCTCAGTGATGGTCATGCCGTTCCAGATGCAGTCGAATTTCTTGGCGTTCAGGGAGTGCATGACGCCGTCCCAGGCGGTCGGCTGCCAGTTGATCTTTACGCCGAGACGCTTGCCGACCTCTTCAGCGGCATCGATGTCGAAGCCGACCAGGGCCCCTTTATCGGTCCGGAAACCCATCGGGGGGAAGGCGTCGTCCAAACCGATGGTGAGGTGCCCCTGGGATTTCACCCGTTTGAAGGACCCGTCACCGGCAAACGCCGAGATGGTGAAGGCGAGGATCAGCATGCACGAGCAGAAAGCGACCATTCTTTTCACGTTGGCACTCCATTTCATCAAGTATTTGAGGTGTGCTGCAAAGTATTTTTGATGTAAGCAAACTGCAGTTTCGACTGGCGGATTATTACAGAATATGGGAGTAGCGTCAAGACGTATAAAGCGGGGCCGGGGATCGGTAATCTTGGACTACAGGCGGACTCTTCTGCACCGTTCGCGGATTCCCAGGCCACCGTATACTTCCTTGCCCGCATTCTTTCAAGTAGGTATACTGCGGGGCATACGCTGGAAATTGCCGAAAAAGCAACGGGGCATATACATTATGTGCAAGAAGATTTTCATTGCTGCGACCGGCCAACACTGCGGAAAGACAACCATAAGCCTTTCCCTCATGCACCTGGCAAAGAAGAGATACGCCCGGGTTGGCTTCATAAAACCGATCGGACCAAAGCTCTTCGTACTCGACGGCGTGCAGATGGACATGGACGCAGCGCTCATCGCCTCGATCTACGGTCTTGAGGAGGACCGCAGACTGATGTCCCCGGTGGTAATCGGCAGAGGCTACACGAAGAGATACCTGGCCGGCGAGATACCGGCGGAGGTGCCCCTTGAAAGCATCACCCGGGCATGCCGGGAACTTGAGAAAAAAAACGACTTTCTCATCATAGAGGGGTCAGGGCACGGCGGGGTCGGATCGGTAATCGGAATAAACAACGCGCAGGTCGCCAAGGCGCTCAACGCGCCGGTCATCATGGTGGCAAGCGGGGGGGTCGGGAGCGTAATCGACGCGGTACAGCTGAATTTACCCCTGTTCAGGCAGGAAGGGGCCGATGTCAAACTGGTCCTAGTGAACAAGCTTTTGCCGGAACTGCGTGTGGAGACTCTCGACTATCTGAAAAAATTCTTTGGAAGCCGACAGCAGATGGTAGCAGGCGCTTTCGATTACTCCAGAATCCTTGCCAACCCTACCCTGATCGACCTCTCGAACCTGTTAAAGCTCCCGCTGCACGGTGATCAACAGGCGAAGAGCAGGATCATCCATAACATCCAGCTCGGCGCCGCCTCAGCCCAGCGTGTAATAGATACCCTGCAGGATTCGACACTCCTCATCACGACGAGTTCCAGAGATGAGCTGATCGTAACCGCGTCAGCTCTCTACAACATACCCGCCTACAGGAAAAAGCTCGCAGGGCTTGTCATCCCCGGCTCCGCCCCCGTTTCAGCCATCAGCCAGAAGATCCTCGACGACAGCAACATCCCGTATATCAAGGTCCCTGAAACGACCGCCGACGTTTTCCGGACGCTCAAGGAACATGTTTCCAAGATCACTGCGGACGACCACGAGAAGATCGACCTGATCAAGCTTTCCGCGGAGCAAATTTTCAACTTCGAGGTCATCGACGCCATGACACAGCAGAACCGCAGGTTGCGGCTGAGGGTAGCCTGAGACAAGGGCCAACATTTCCTGAGCCTGCAGTGCGCCTTTTCAGTCCCCATGAATATACCGAACGCCGCGATTTAAAGCAGTTGCGCGTCTCCCTGTTTGCAAAGCCTCATGCGCTACCAGTATTTTCCAAAAGCGCATCGTAGATGCCAAACGGCGTCGATTCCACGACCAAAACCCGTTTTCCGAGTTCGGACTCCAAGTCCTCCAGGGTAAGATCGTCCAGGAACACCCCCTCGCCTTCCTTCAACATGACGTCCGGAACCAGAACCAGGTCTCCAAGATCCACCCCCTTAAGCGCGGCGATGATGTCCCTGCCACAGACCAGGCCGGTCACGGTGACCGCAGCACCGAAGAGCCTGTTTTTCACCGCTACGGGAATGATCGACGCACCGGTCGCCTCGGACAGTCGCTCCAGAAAATCGGCAAGGTACCTAAATGGCGACTCGCCGGTCACAACCGTGATGCGGGCTTGTCCCAGGCGCTCCGCCTCCTCCAGTACCTGCTTCGCCTCCGAGATAAAGAGCGGGATCATCCCGACGCCGTTTTCCAGCTGCGGCAGGTCACCATAGCTTTCCAGCTCGGGAAAGGGGATGTTCCCCTTGATGTAGAACTCGTCCGCCAGAAAGAGGAACGGCTCACCCAGCCGGTCTGCCAGCGCCTCGGACTTGGCCCCCCACTCCCCGATGAACGTGGAGGCATACACCTGAGTCAAGGGGGTAAGCGCCGGCAGTTTGTCCCGGTGATCGGTTAGCCCCACCGGGACCACGGCAAGCGAGGATACCCAGGGGTGCATCTGGGCAAGGTCCTCCACCGTGCGAGCAAAAGCATCTCCATCGTTCAGTCCCGGGCAGAGTACGATTTGGGAATGCATGGTGATCCGCGCCTGGGCAAGCTCTCTCATGACATCGAGGATCGGCAGTATGCCGCTTTTGCCGAGCAGCTGCTCCCTCAGGGACGGCTCGGTGGTGTGAACGGAGATGTAGAGCGGCGACAGGCGCTGTTCCTTGATCCTATCCAACTCCAGCCGGCCGATATTGGCGAGTGTCACGTAATTGCCGTAAAGAAAGGAGAGCCGGTAGTCCTCGTCCTTCACGTAAAGCGGGCTTCGCAACCCCTTCGGGAGCTGGTGCACAAAGCAGAATACGCAGTTGTTGCCACAGCGGGCGGGTTCGGGCGCCGAGAAAGTGAGACCGAGAGACTCCCCCTCTTCCCGCTCCAGCTCAAGTTCCCAGAGTTCGCCGTCTGCCTTCTCCACTTCCAGGACAAGCAGATCGTCCCCGGTAAAATAGTTGTAGTCGATGATGTCACGTAACGGGTTCCCGTTCACCGAAATAAGCATATCCCCCGGCTCGATTTCCAGTTCCTGCGCGATACTACCCGGCATTACCTTGTCAACGATGAGACCTGCCATCAAACCTCCTTGAACCATGGTGTGCTTCGATTGCAATCGTTAAAGAAGCGGGCAGAAACCCTCAGAACAGCAGTAGCCGGGAATACCGGCCATCTTCCAAGACCAGAGGCCGCTAGTACAGTCTCCGGAAATATCGTCAGAAAGGCGGGAATCAGGGAGATACGCGGAGGGAGATACAAGGCGCCGCTTTCCAGGATGAAATGAAGGCAGCCGGCCCATACCGGGCCGGCTGTGTGGAAAAGAAGCTTTTGTTTATTTGTCATGGTTTCTCTACGTTGGAAGCGACGAAAGGGAAGAACAGATTCTCGTCCCTTCGACCGACGACCTTTGCTACTGGTGGAGGCGGAAAATGCCGTCCACAGATGTAATGCTGCAGATGGCGTGTTTATAAATCAGGATATCACCGTGAACTTCCATGAGGACGGAGAAGTTGTCGAACGATTTGATAAGCCCTTCCAACTTCTCACCGGACATGAGCTGCACCAAAACTTTCACCCGCTCCTTGCGGGACTGATTCAAATACTGGTCTTGGATGTTAAAAGGTGTTTTAGGCATTATCCGCTCCTTTACCCAAAAAATTCAATCACATGTGCAAGGATAGTAGCAAAACTGTCAGGATATTCAAGCCAATAAATATCCCCATCCTTACTAAACCATGTCATCTGACGTTTCGCGTAACGCCTCGTATCCCTCTTAATGAGGCTAACTGCCTCATCCAGCACGATTTCTCCGGTGAGGTAGGCGGAAACCTCCTTGTACCCGATGGAACGAAGTGCCTTCAATTCCCGGCCATACCCCAAGGCAAGCAGGGAGCCGACTTCCGCCACGAGTCCTTCTTGAAGCATCTGCTCCACCCGTGCGTTTATACGACGATACAGTTCCTGCCGCTCAACCCTGATCGCAATCTTCAAAACGTCGTAGTAGGCCCCGGAGAAGGCGTGCTCGGAGCGTAAAGCCGAAATGGGACGGCCGGTCTGGCTGAAGACCTCCAAGGCGCGTATGATGCGCGGCCGATCGTTGGGATGCAGGCGGGATGCCGTTTCCGGATCCACCATGCAAAGACGCCGCAGCAGCTCCTCGCCGGGCACATCGGCAAACTGGAGGCGGAGGGCGGGGTCGCCGTTGGGAGAATCGACCAGCCCTTCAAGGAGGGCTCGTATGTAGAGTCCGGTGCCACCGACGACGATGGCCTTCTTTCCCCTGCGGTCGATATCGGTGATGGCAGCGGCCGCCTCGCGCCGGAAATCCGACGCGGTGAAGTTGACCTCCGGCGAGACGATACCGAGCAGATGGTGCGGGACGCGAGCCAGTGCCTCGGCCGGCGGCTTCGCGGTGCCGATGTCGAGTCCGCGATATACCTGCATGGAGTCAGCATTGACGATCTCCGCTCCTATATGCTCAGCGAGTCTCACCGCAAGCTCGCTCTTCCCGGAACCGGTAGGACCCGAGAGGACAAGCAACTTGATCTTTTTTCCCGACATGTACCTGCCTGTGTTGATTCTGAACAACTGACAACGACGATCGACTAAACTCTCTTAAACATCTTTTCCATTTCGGCAAGGGTAATCCTCTGCATCACCGGTCTGCCGTGCGGGCAGTTGCTGGAAAAGTCCGTCTGGTCCATCTGGCTGAAGAGTGCCACAATTTCCTGTTGCGAGAGGGTGCGGCGGCCGCGCACCACGCTGTGACAGGCGATCCGGGCCAAGATATCCTCCTGCACGTCAGAAAAGGTTCTGCTCCTGCTAAGACTCCCGAGTTCCTCCAGGATATCACGTACGGTTCGCAGGTATTCCGTGCCGGCAAGGACCTGCGGCACCCCCTTCAAAAGCCAGGTTTTACCTCCGAATTCCTCGAGGGCAAAACCGAGACGAGCGAGTTCGCCGATGTTCTCCAGAAGTGCGGCCGATTCCCTGAAAGATAGTTCCATCGTTTCCGGGAAGAGGAGCCCCTGACTGTCGATCTCTCTACCGGCGAATTCCGCCTTGAGCCTCTCAAAGGCAACCCTCTCATGGGCGGCATGCTGGTCAATGAGGACCAGATCCGTCCCCTGCTGGCACAGGATGTAGGACGCGTTGAATTGACCGATCACGGATAGTGAGGAAAAATAACCGGCCTCCTCTCCATCCTCCCTTACCACCTCAACGATAGACACAGCCCCTGCGAATTGGGCACTCCCGCAGCCTTCCGCAGCTGGTTTTTGGGGCAAGGGGGGCGGAGAATAACAACGAAGCGGCGGCTGTGGGCGTGGCTGATAATCAACCAGCAATTCCCTCACCTCGGCGACCCTTGCCGCGCTCACTTCTGAGGGAGCCCGTTCCATCGGCGCCATCGGCTCAACCCGGGCTGCGGCTAACGGGAAGGTCTCCCTTTCCTGCGGGACTCCCCCCTCCTTTTGCTGCTCACGCTTCAACCACGGGGTTTCCTTCAGTACCGACTCCACGGCACCCTGGATGGCATCGTGCACCTTCCCCTGCTCCCGGAAGCGGACCTCGTGCTTGGTGGGATGGACGTTCACATCCACCTCGCCCGGGGGGATTTCGATGAAAACGGCGACCACAGGGTAGCGGCCGCGCTCCAGGAAGTTACGGTACGCTTGAAGGATTGCGTGCTGCACCACCTTGTCCTTTATGAAGCGGCCGTTGATATAGGTGTAAAGATGGCTGGCGGCGCTACGGTTGCACTCCGGTGCCGCGACGAGCCCCGTCACCTTCAACCCGCCCGCAGCCTCGTAGGTTATGGGATATAGCGAGGCCGCAATGGAGCGACCCAGCATGGTCGCCACACGTTCCTTAAGATCCGCGTCAAGGGCACGGAACACGATCTTACCGTCGTTGAGGTATGAGAAGCGTACCGCCGGCCTGGAGATGGCAAGGCGCGTCAGGAGTTCACCGACATGCCCCCCCTCGGTCTCCGGACTTTTCATGAACTTGAGCCGCGCCGGTGTATTGAAGAAAAGGTTCCTGACGGCGATCACGGTACCGGCCGCCATGCCGCACCCCTTCACCTCTTTGATCCGCCCTCCCTCCGCGTAGATCTCCGTTCCTTCCACATTATCAGAAGTCCGGGTGGAGATGGTGAGCCGGGACACCGAGGCGATCGAGGGGAGCGCCTCGCCGCGGAAACCAAGAGTTGAAAGGGAGAAGAGATCCTCGTCGCAGGCAATCTTGCTCGTCGCGTGACGCTCGAGGGCGAGGAGTGCGTCCTCGCGGGACATCCCGCTGCCGGTATCGGAGACCCTAATGAGCCTCCTGCCGCCCGACTCGATCTCCACAACGACCTCTTTGGATCCGGCATCGAGGGCGTTTTCCACCAGTTCTTTTGCAACGGAGGCGGGCCGCTCGACCACCTCGCCGGCGGCGATCTTGTTGGTCAGGTTTTCCGGTAGTATTTTTATCTTTGTTGCCAATGCAAACCTCACAAAAACCGTAATTAACGCGTCTGTCAAGATACCTTAAGCGCCGCCTGTTTGTAAATCAAGATTGAAAGAATCTGGTATGAGCCCCTTCGCGCGCACATCTGCCGCGCTGCCACTTTTCGAAAAACCTGACCAGCGCCTCCGCACAGCGACGTTGATCCAGCGACAGTGTATGTGCGCCACCACTCCATTCAGTACCCTGTGTGAAGTCGAAGTGAACCTGCCACGTAGCCTGCGTGACTCAGAAGTGCTCTTCATCCAAGCATTCCATTAGGACCGTTTTGACCTGCACCACTCCCCGCAAAGCGACTGATGATTTCATGCTGTAGCGATACCCGCCTGGGACGCCACTCCGATTGCACCCTCAGGAATGAATGTTATAAAGTGGAGGATTAATCTGTGCTGCGGCATGGCTGCACTCGCCATCTCGCCATCCCGGTCGAACTGTTCGACCCAAGGGACCTCCTGCCATGCCATGGGATCCCCGTCCCCGCGCCCTTTTCTTTAATACGGTATTCGCCGCCCCCGGAGGAAAAGCTATGTTCAACATCCTTTACATCTTCCTGGTTCTCCTCTTACCCGTATCTCCCTGCCGCGCCGCGGCGTCGGACGGCTGTCCGCACCTTGCCCTTTCCAGCGCAGAAAAGCGGGTGACCAACTTACGCGAAGAGATTAGCTACCACAACGACCTTTATTACAACAAGCAACATCCGACCATAAGTGACGCTCAGTACGACACCCTTTTCGACGAACTAGTTCAGCTGGAACAATGCTTCCCTTCGCTTTCAGTCGCCGATTCGCCGTCCAGCACGGTCGGTAGCGAATCCGCGTCACAAGTCTTGTCGCTGCGGCATGATCGTCCGATGCTAAGCCTTTCCTCATCGACAGGACCGGAAGCGGTCGAGGCGCTTTTGAACAGGGTGAGGACAGATGAGACTCCGACAAGATTTCTGGTCCAGCCCAAGGTCGATGGTTTGCCGGTGGAGTTGATTTACCTGTCCGGCCGACTGGTCTCGGCATCGACACGCGGGGACGGACTCCACGGAGAGGATGTGACTCAGCGAGTCAAAAAAATCACCGGAGTCCCTCTCACGTTGTCCGGCACCTTTCCAGCGCGGGTGACAGTGCGAGGTGAAATCTATGCGGATCTGGGGCTAATGGCAGCTGCCGCCAGTAGCAGCGCCGTGCATTACGCCACCCCGCGGCATCTCGCTGCGGGTACCCTCAAATCGCAAGCCCCACCACCCCTGGCCCTGGCTACCCTACGCCTATTTCCCTTCGAGCTGGTTAATGCCGATGGCGGTTTAGGCGTCACCACGGACTTGGCAGCGCTAGGAAAGCTCGTGGAATGGGGATTTCCTGCGCGTGTAGACATGACTCGGCAGGTCGAAACGCTTGAACAAATTCACGCTGCATACGAAAAGAACCTTACCAACCGAGGGGAGTTCCCGTTTGCCGCAGACGGGATCGTTGTGAAGGTCAATGACCTTGCCCTGCGCCGCAGGCTTGGAGAAGGTACCAGAGCACCCTATTTGGCCGCCGCATGGAAATTCCCGCCAGCAACGGCTTCGACCATTGTGCTTGGAATCCGCTGGCAGGTCGGCCGAACCGGGCGACGCACACCTGTTGCCGAGGTTGAACCGGTCAACATCGGCGGTGTCTGGGTAAGGCACGTTTCTCTGCAGAACGCCGAAACTGCGGCTCGGCTCGGGATAGCGGTCGGAGACCGGGTCAAGATTGCGCTTGTCGCTGACATTATCCCCCAGGTGCTGGAGGTTAAAAGGAAGGGCCCCAATGCAGCCCACGACAGAGCATCGGCACAGCAGATGCTTGCCGTGACTGATGCCTGCCTGCGTGATGCGCCAGGCTGCAGATCGCAGTTCCTGGCAAGGGCTGCGTATTTTGTTTCCAGAAGCGGGCTTAACATTCCCGGCCTCGGTAGAGGACGCCTACAGAAGCTTGTTGAGGCGGGACTAGTCCGTGATCTGCCGTCCTTGTTCCGGCTGAAACCGCAGGAACTCGCCGCCGTTTCAGGCTTTGGAGGACGATCGGCGCGGCGCCTGACCGGGGCAATAAGGAAAGTCGGCCATCCGCAGCCGTTTCGCATGGTACTGGCCCTCGGAATTCCCGGCATCGGTCCTGTTTCAGCGGAGCATCTGGCACGGCAATTCAGCTCGCTGGATGCGCTGCTCAACGCTCGCGACGAGGATGGTAGCGGCGGCGAATCCGCGAAAAGTGTCCGCGATTTTTTCGGCACGCCGGGAGGCAGGGAACTTTTTATAGGTTTTCGAGAACTCGGACTGTTTTAAACATGAACATCCTGTCCACCAATCAGCAACATGTTCGGGGCCAATGGATAGGGATAAAAGCACTCTTTCTTATGACATCGGCCTCGGAAAGACTTTCAAGGCCCAACGCCCAGATACAACTTTTGATAAGGAATAGAGGATGGGCTCACAAAGGAAAAGATTTACGATATACCGAGGAGGCAGCGGATATGTACGTCAGCCTCCAATATGAATACGATCGAATAGTATCCCCACACCTTTCCTGTTCCCATAGCCATGATTTATCCGATAATTTCAACGGGAACAGAAACCAAGAGAAAGTCTGGTATACCTAAAGCTCAGATAAAAGATCAAATTTTTCAGTTTTTAAGGGGCCACAATGAGACATATTCCCACGTTAACAATCGCTATGGCATTTTTCTATGTTTCTACGGCTTGGACCAGTTGGGAGGTATCACCGTCTGGCACCAACCTAGGCGCCGTGACCGGCGGCGAATTCAAAAAGGCACACGAGGTCATCGAGAAGAACTGCACCACCTGCCACACCTCTGAAAGGATCAGGGAGGCGTCGGCGTCCGGAAAGAACATGCTTCTAATCGAGCAAAGAATGGAAAAAAAGGGCGCTAAGCTCAATAGCAACGAGCATGAGGTGCTCGGGATCTTCTGGAAGCAGACCCCATTGAAGAAGAAGGAATAATTGAACTGACAGGTGCTCTAAGGTTCTCTGTTTAAGAAATTGTTTTCCTATCGGCGACGCAACGCCACCCCTTGATAATTTCCACGATCACCCAGGTAATTCAATCGGCTCGACTGCGTGCCTGCATTTTGAATGGCTCAGCAGGACTTACGACACGAATGAGTTACCAATTCAGTTGTGAGCTAGCTATTTAAAAGCAAAAAGCCCCACCAGAGAATCCAGGTGGGGCTTTTCAATTAAATTCCCTGCGGCGACCTACTCTCCCACACAGTTACCCATGCAGTACCATCGGCCCAGAGAGGCTTAACTTC